>OGEO01001443.1_pt1 | contig 14589 bp, 13 predicted proteins | sample 1570661 | NCBI WGS metagenome assembly OGEO01 (sample SAMEA2582142, study PRJEB24529) | metagenome | biome: Human gut stool | place: China | collected 2011
ATGGAAAGACAGACTATTTCTATCTGTATAATGGTCTTGGAGATGTTGTGGGACTAGTTGACAGCAGCAATCAGGTAGTGGTAAGATACCAGTACAACAGCTGGGGTAAGGTAACGTCCACACAGGATACAAGTGGCGTGTCCCTTGCAACGCTGAACCCGTTCCGCTACCGAAAATATGTCTACGATCCAGAGACAGGACTGTATTGTCTGGGAAGCCGCTATTATGATCCGGAAGTTGGAAGGTTTGTGAATGCGGATGACACGGATGTGATCTTTGCGAAGCCACAGGAATTAGGAAGTAAAAATCTGTACGCATACTGCGATAATAATCCAGTAGCAAGAGAAGACTATGCAGGAGAGTTTCCAATTCCATGTATTGTCGGCGCTGTTGTTGGAGCAGTAGTCAGCGGATTTTCTTATGTACTTTCGAGTGGAGGTGAAATTGATGGTGTTGAACTGGCAAAGTCATGCCTGGTAGGTGCAGTTTCAGGAGCGTTAGCGCCGCTGGGAGGGAATTTTTTAAAGGCAGCTGCGGTAATTAATGGAGTGAATACAGCAATTAATACAGAGGGAGATATTGTGACTCGTTTTATTTGTGGAGTATTTGAAGCAGGAGCTACATATGTTTCAGGTTTTACTGCTAATAATTGGACTGGAGAAAGAGTTGCTTTGGAAACAACCGCAGCGCAGATAATTGGAAATGCGGGAGTTGGTTATACTGTTGGTCAGACAGCAGAGCTTGCGGCGGTAGGACTTTCTGCGGCAGTAAGTTCTAAGTCATCAACTACAACTTCCAAAAATGTAAATCCAATAAAACCTAAAATTAGAACCACCTCAACGTCATCTGTTAAGAATGTGACAGTAGTATCAGGAAGAAAGAAGGTTACTAGCAAGATAAAAAAGTCAGTATCCCGGAATAAGAAGTTTCAGAGAGTATGTATGGCATAAATTGAATTAGAATCTAATGTTCAGGCAGGAGATTACTCCTGTCTGAATGGCGTGAAAGGAGAGGTATGAAAAAAAGATGTATTTGGAATTGGGATAAAAAGAAAAAAATAGAATGTTTGGATGAAAAGAGAAAACGGTCAAGATTTTTCGTTGTATTATCATTTTGGGGAGGAATTGTCATTGAAATAGGGATTCCGATTATAATATTGATTGTGTTGCTTCTTGATGCAATAATAAACAAACATATGCCATTTCAAAATGCAATGTTCAGTACAGGAATTCAATTTATAGTTTTGTTGCCATTTATGAGTTTTTGGGAATATATTGTTTACACACAAATATATAATGATATGATTTCTAATGGTGTTTATTATTTAAATGAAAGAGGAATTCAACTTGAATATTATCCTAACATTTGTAAAGAAATGTGTTGGGAGGAAATTGAGTTTATTGAAAGAAGAACAATACTGAATGATGTGAGAGAAGGAAGGCAGGCTAGTGAATGTGAAATTTTTTTTATTTGTAAAAAGGGGTGTACAGAAAAAGAAAAGAAGGTGAAAACAAGAGGAGAACATTTTTTTGTAAATCATAGAAAAAAGATTATATATATAGGATATTCAAAGGAACGTGAGGAGGAATTTCGTCAATATTGGGATAAAGAAATTCGAGATCAAAGAAAATGGACCAGAGGGATGAATCTTTTTTGAACCTCGGAGAATAAGAATTAGAAGCTTTTGAGTGCGTGACCCAACTGTGCTCAGAAAATATGAAATGCGATGAACGCAGTGCCAGACACTCTTATAATGAAGGGAGAATTAAGTTTGGAAAAAAGATGTATTTTGAATTGGGATCATGGGAAGAAAATCGAATATTTGGAAGAAAAGGGGAAAAAGCAAAGTTTGAAACTATATTTGGTAAGCCATGGTGACAGGTACGGTGGCTCACAATGTGTCCCTACTGGCTCGATATGTGTCCCCTGTAAAAAAGTCTGAAAGTTCAAGAAAAGAGCTTTCAGGCTTTTTTTGTGTTTACTAGAATGTAGTCGAGTAGGGAAAAGAACAAAAGTTGCAAACTTGAGCCACCAGGGACACTAATTCGGCCATCCTACCTGTCACCTATGGTTTTCTATGATGCAGGTGGAAATCCGACCTTATTACGAGGCGTTCCGTTAACCTGGGGAGAAGGCCGACGCTTAAAGCGAGTAAGTCTATCATGGGGAACTGTGGATTTTGCGTATGACAGTGATGGAAAGCGTGTAAGAAAGACAAGCGGAGGAAATATCACAACGTATTATTACAACGGAAATGTGCTGAGTGGTTTGGTGAGAAGGACCGTTGGAAGTACAGGAGCGGGAACTACAGTACAGTTTGTGTATGATACGCAGGGAAAGCCATTCATGCTACGATTAAATGGAAAGACGGATTACTTCTATTTGTATAATGGACTCGGAGATATCACCGGTCTGGTTGACAGCAGCAATCAGGTGGTGGTAAGATACCAGTACAACAGCTGGGGTAAGGTAACGTCCACACAGGATACCAGTGGCGTGTCCCTTGCAACGCTGAATCCGTTTTGCTACCGAAAATATGTCTACGATCCAGAGACTGGAATGTATTGTCTGGGAAGCAGATATTACGATCCGGAAGTAGGAAGATTTGTGAATGCGGATGATCCTAGTGTGATCTTTGCGAAGCCACAGGAATTAGGAAGCAAAAATCTGTACGCATATTGCGATAATAATCCAGTAGCAAGAGAAGACTATGTGGGAGAGTTTCCAATTCCATGTATTGTTGGCGCTGTTGTTGGAGCTGCAGTTAGTGGATTTTCTTATGTGCTTACTAGTGGAGGTGAAATTGATGGTGTTGAGCTGGCAAAATCATGCTTAGTAGGTGCAATTTCAGGAGCGTTAGCGCCGCTGGATCCAATGTCACCAATAAAAAAGATAAAACCAATAGTAGCGTGTGCAGCAGTAATTAATGGAATTAATACTGCAATTAATACGGAAGGAGACATTGGAACTCGTCTTATTTGTGGAGCATTTGAAGCTGGGGCTACATATATTTCAGGTGTTACAGCTAATAATTGGACAGGAGGAAAAGTAGTTTTGGAAACGGTATCTGCAAAGATAATTGGAAATGCAGCAGTTGGCTATACGGTTGGTCAAACAGCGGAGCTTGCGGCAATAGGAGCTTCGGCAGCAGTAAAATCAGGTGTGAATGCGTTAAAGAAAACAAATTCTGCAACGTCTAATGCAAGAACCACTAAACAGTCAAACACCAGAGTGATAACAACGGTATCCGGTAGAAAAAAAGTTATCAATAAAGTGAAGAAACCAACAAGACGAAATACAAAGTTTCAGCGAGTATGTATGGCATAAACTAAAATAAAAAGACAATGTTCAGGCAGGAGATTACTCCTGCCTGAGCGGCGCGAAGGGAGAATTATGAAGAAACGGTGTATTTGGAACTGGTATAGAAAAAGAAAAATAGAATATTTAGATGAAGAGGATAGATGGTTTAAGTATTTAGAAATGTTAGTAATTGGAATATTTATCGTCATTGGAGTTGTAGGGCCAATTGCAGTATTAGGGGTATTTGCTTGGCAAGGTTGGCAGGATATGATAAAAGATCAAATGACATTTCAAAATACAATGATTCTTGAAGGATTTAAATTTATAGTTTTATTACCTGTTTTGATTTTTTTTGAATATATTATTTACGCACAAGTATATGACAGTATAACATCTTTTGGAGTTTATTATTTAAACGAAAGGGGAATTCAACTTGAATATTGTATGCATATTTGTAGAGAAATAAGATGGGATGAAATTGATCGGATTGAGCGAAGAACTATAGATACTGGAGCAAAATATCCATTTGATGAAAATGAGATCTTTTTTATCTGTAAAAAAGGGTGCAGTGAAAAAGAGAAAAAACCAAAAACGAGAAGTGCATACTTTTATGTTAATCATAGGAAACGAGTTCTGCTGATAGGTTATTCTAAGGAACGCGAGGAGGAATTTCGTCAATATTGGAAGGCGGAAATCCGAGATCAAAGAAAAAGGACTCGAGGGATGAATCTTTTTTAAAACTTGATGTCCCTACTGGCTCGATATGTGTCCCCTGTAAAAAAGTCTGAAAGTTCAAGAAAAGAGCTTTCAGGCTTTTTTTGTGTTTACTAGAATGTAGTCGAGTAGGGAAAAGAACAAAAGTTGCAAACTTGAGCCACCAGGGACACTAATTCGGCCATCCTACCTGTCACCTATGGTTTTCTATGATGCAGGTGGAAATCCGACCTTATTACGAGGCGTTCCGTTAACCTGGGGAGAAGGCCGACGCTTAAAGCGAGTAAGTCTATCATGGGGAACTGTGGATTTTGCGTATGACAGTGATGGAAAGCGTGTAAGAAAGACAAGCGGAGGAAATATCACAACGTATTATTACAACGGAAATGTGCTGAGTGGTTTGGTGAGAAGGACCGTTGGAAGTACAGGAGCGGGAACTACAGTACAGTTTGTGTATGATACGCAGGGAAAGCCATTCATGCTACGATTAAATGGAAAGACGGATTACTTCTATTTGTATAATGGACTCGGAGATATCACCGGTCTGGTTGACAGCAGCAATCAGGTGGTGGTAAGATACCAGTACAACAGCTGGGGTAAGGTAACGTCCACACAGGATACCAGTGGCGTGTCCCTTGCAACGCTGAATCCGTTTTGCTACCGAAAATATGTCTACGATCCAGAGACTGGAATGTATTGTCTGGGAAGCAGATATTACGATCCGGAAGTAGGAAGATTTGTGAATGCGGATGATTTTGAGACACTGACCTATCAGATGGATAGTGTGCAGGGAAAGAATTTGTATCAGTACTGCTTTAATAATCTGGTTAACATGGAAGATGAAGACGGTGGCTGGCCGAAGTGGGTAACAGGAATAAATTGATTGGCAACTGGAGTAACAGCAGTATGTATTGGAGTATCTGTATTAACTTGTGGAGTCGCAAATGTTATTCTTCCAAGTTGTTTTACGACATAGTGAAAAATGTTGAGGTGCTTTAAGTATTTTTATGTCGCCAATTGAAGATGGCAGAAAGGAGATTAAATGAGAGTTATTTATAAATTGAATGATGATATATGTGTAGGAAAAACATATATAGAAAATGATACATCGGTGTTATTTGATTCTGAAGCATTGAGAACAGAAGAATTAGGTTTTACTTTGTCACTGGGAGATAATTTGCGGTTTATGATAGAGGTATCATATAAAACAGGACGACTTTTCTGTATGACCTGTTTTTTGCAAGGTATGAAGACAAAGCGCATACAAGTGGAAAATATTAAATCTCATAGAGGACAAGTTTTCTTGAAAGATGAAGATAGAACAAAATATTCTGGCTGTATTTATAAACCATATAAAGAAGTCTGTTATTATGATGAACAGAAAAGTATTATATGTTATGGTGATTATTATTCTGAGTATTGTTTAATAGAAATTGCAACAGATACATATGTTGGAATACGTGATAATTATATTGTTGTAATTATTTTAAGAATATTGGGAATAAAGGAAAAAATACAGGTTAAAAATAATTGCTTAATGGGTTGTTTGAGGTAATGTAGAGGCATTAAGGTGGTGCGGACGTTTTCTTGGATCTGAATTAAGCAATTCCAAGACTGCGTCTATACTCCATCGGACTCAAACCTTCTAATGACAGTTTGATCCTTTTATCTCTATACCATTGCATATATTGATTTATAGTAAGCGATTAGCAACAGCATGTATACGACCATTAGGGAACCTTTAACTTAATAGGAACATTGGAAAGTATATGTATGCTGCTAGAGGGATTGCTAAATATCTTGATAACCAAATAACAGATGAAATTCTGTATTGGAACTGCAAGTAAATAAGAAAACAGGACTCCATTTTGAAAGTAAAAATGGAGTCCTCTGAGAGGAGTAAAATATATGGGCACTTGGGGATATGGATTATATTCAGATGATGTTACAAGAGATGTAAAAGATATATATGTAGATAAACTTCGAAGAGGAAAAAGTGGAATGCAGGCGTCAAAAGAGATGATAGCGGAATTTAAATGGGCGCTAGATGATGAAGATGATGCACCACTATTTTGGTTTGCAATGGCAGATACACAGTGGAATTATGGTCGTTTGCAAAATGAGGTAAAAACACAGGCATTATATTATCTTAATGACATAAAGAATTTGCAAAGATGGGAATTTGAGAATCCGAAAATGTTTTCCAAAAGAAAAGAAGTATTAAATAGTTTGTGCAAAAAGATAATGACACAACAACCACCTGAGAAAAAAGTTTCTTTGTATCATTTACATTATTGTCAATGGAAAATAGGAGATATATATTCATATCAGTTAGATGGAGAAAATGCGAAAAAACGTGGTATTGATGGATGTCATTTGCTGTTTTATAAAGTAGCAGAAAGTACATGGTGGCCGGGACATGTGATTCCGGTTGTATACATTAAATTAACAAAAAATGATGAGATACCAAAAACAAGAGAAGAGATTGAAAAGCTTGAATATATTCAGGAATCAATCTTGGACAGTAATGATTTTTCAGATAAATTTATTATTGATGCGCATGGGAAATGGCAAAATCAAGATTTTGAAACAGATGAATACGGATATTTGCCAATATACCGTTTTGAATTGATTAATACGTCAAAACGGGTTATTCCTAAAAAATTAAATTATATTGGGAATTTTCCAGATCTGACACCGCCTGATAAGGAATTTGTAATGGAGATTAAGGAGAATATATGTCCAGTATATTGGAGGAATGTGGAGGAAACCATTTTGGAAAAATATTTTTTATATAATAAAAAGGAAAACGTAATTTATCAAAATGCAGAGTCAGGAAGCGGCAGCAAAAAATAAAAGAAACTCTGAATCAGATGTGTCTGCCAAAGTCCTTGCGATGTACGCAGGCACTAGAACTTCGCCAATGGAATCCCAGTGGCTTGCCGCTGTGTTAAGTCAGTATAGCCTACAAAAAAAGAAAGGTTTTGAATGAGTATGGACATACAAGGGAATCTGACAAAAATACCGTTATCTGAAAATGCAATTTTGCATCAGTCTGGTGTTAGTTTTTTTCGCATATTTACAGCATACAGAAAAGAAAAAAAGATTCGCACGGAAAAAATCGTATCGGGAGTAATAAGTCGGCGGGCATTTTTGGATATTGAAAAAGGAAAAAGTGTGCTTTCAAGAGAAAACTGGAAATTTTTGATGCATCGTATAGGAATTGTTACAGATTATTTTGAAACAGTTGTATCAAGGAAAGAGCTTAAAGACTGGAGATGTAGAGAAGATATTTGTCTTTCTGTGTGTGAAGATTGTGAAAAGGCAAAAAAGCTATTAGAAGAATACAGAAATTCGCATATAAAGATGTCTAACATAGAGAGACAGTTTTGCTTAAAGATTGAATGGCTGCTTTCGCGAAATGAAAAAAGTGGAGAGGAACTTTATAAGTTAAGCAAGGATGCTGTTTGCTGCACAGTACAAGAAGATTGGAAAGAAAATTTGTCCGCACTTTATGTGGGACCAGAGGAATTAGAAGCTATGTTGCTAGTTGTTTGGTCCCTTTTAAAGAAAAATGAACTGATGGATGCATTTAGATTATTTGATCAAATACAAAGATATCCTAAGATACACAATTGGGAACCTCGCATGAGAGAAATGATCTGTGCGCAGATCGCTTTAATTGGAATAAAGCTGTATGAAAGAATGCAGAAAATTGATATTGCATATAAGATTGGAATAGAATCTTTGGAATTATTGCGTCAGCAGAGCAGTCAGCGGTACGTATATCCGTTACTAGTGGAGTTAGTACGTATTGGAATAATGTTAGAAAAAGAGAAATCTGAGGAATTGCAGCAGTTTCTGAAATTTCAAAAAGCATTTGCGATATTGTATGAAGAAAATAAAATTCCGTATATGCGAGTATGGCAGTGTGGAAGTATAGAAAATAGCTACGATGTTGGAATGGTATTAAAAAGAATGCGGATGGCACAGGAAAAGACACAGGAAGAAGTATGCATAGATGAAAAAGGTTTTTCGTTTTTAAATGTACGTCAGCTATCTCGTATAGAAAAAGGGGAAAATCGACCATCTACAGAGAATTTTCAATTTCTGACCCGTAAGATGGGACGAGAACTTGATTGGATTATGCCGATGCTTGAAACGGATTCGATAGAAGTTTTATCGATGAGACAAGATATTATTTACGCTATTGGTATGCGTCAATGGAAAAAAGCTAAAAATATATTGGAACAATTAAAGACTAAAATAAGGGCAGAAGATTATAAAGAACCACAAATACAGCAGGAGATTCAGTTTATAGAGGCTGCAAGTTTGTTAGAAGCACAAGAAATTAGTATTGAGGAAGCACAAGAGCGATATTTTCAGGCGTTATCTTGTACGTTTTCTTTGGAATGGCTTTCGCAAAAAGAACTTCCTTTTATAAAAAGAGAGGAAGGAATAATTATTAGCAATATTGCAAATTTGTATAGAAAAATAGGGAAACAAGAAGAAGCCCAAGAGATTTTTAAAAGATTGTATGAAGTATACGAACAGCAACAGAGATTTTTGAAAATAAATTTTCCTGCATGTGTGGTTGCGTTGGGACAATATTCTGGCCTACTTGGAGATCGTAAAGAATATGCGTATGCACTTGAAATTGATACAATAAATCTTTTCTGCGAATTGAATGATTTTTATCTAATGTCTGTTGGAGAATTACTTTATAATCAGGCTTGGGATATCTATGAATCGGATCATATTAAAAATAAAAAACAATATCAAAAAAAATTTTTGTGCGCACAACAGTTTGCATACTTTAATCAAGATCAAGATTGCATACACTTTCTTAAAGTACGGGAAGAAAAATATTTAAAATAATAAATGTTTTAATGGACTATAGTTGTATCTCGATCAGATAATGGCTTCAATGGTAAATTTTCATCGGAACCTGACTCAATCTCAGTTTCGGACTCAGTGCTTGTTTCTTCGATGGCGTAGCTTTGTTAAGTACCTCCTGAAGTTAAAATGTTTGTGATGAAAATGATTTTATAATATAAAACAAAAAAAGTAAACAGACAAATCACTTCCAAAAAAAATGGAAGTGATTTGTCTGTTTACGAAAAGGACTTTTTTATGATATAAAAACAGAAAAAAGGAGATAAAGCTATGGAAGGTAAAAATGAGATAATATGTGAACGAATTAGCGTAATCGTCCCGATATATAATACTGAGAAGTATCTTGCAAGATGTATTGAAAGTATTTTATGTCAGACCTATACCAATTTGGAGATCATTCTTGTGGATGATGGATCAACTGATAAATCTGGCGATATTTGTGATTTTTACGCTCGAAAAGACAATAGAGTAAGGGTGGTACATAAAGAAAATGGCGGAGCTGCTGCAGCAAGAAATTTTGCTTTAAATATGGTGACAGGGCAATATATTGGATTTGTAGATAGTGATGATACAGTAGAAAAGGATTTTTTTGAGTTATTATATGATTTGATATGTCAATATGATGCTGATATATCCATGGTAGCATATAGCGAAATAGAAATGGGTGAAAAAATTGCCAAACCAAAAGATAAATCCTTAATTGTAATGAATCAGAAGCAAGCAGTTAAAGAATTACTGTTTGATAGGAAAATTCAAAACTATGTGTGGAATAAATTATATAAAAGAAAATTATTTCAGGGTGTATATTTTCCAATCGGAGTAATATACGAGGATATTAGTGTAATGTATGATTTGATTAGAAAAACAGAAAAATTAGTGTACTTGCCTGAAAGTAAATATAATTATTATATTCGTAAAGATAGTATTGTTAATACAAATTCTCATCAAAAAAGAGTAGATGAGCTTGATTCAGTAATCAAGCGATATAAAGATGCGAAACGCGATTTTCCAGAGCTAGAACAGGAAAATGCGTATGCACTAGTGATGTGGATGATACGTGTATATACTTACACAGTGAAGGAAAATGATCCGAATGATACATTTATAAAAGAGCAGTATGAGCTTTTTCAGTCAGAGTCGCAGAAGTATCTTTGCTATATCCTCACGAATTTAAAACCATTCAAGCGCATAATTTTACTTGCAATGCTGTGGGACTTAGAAAAGGGAAAGAAAGTTGTAAGGATGTATGGTGAGTTACATGAGTAAAGAGAAAATTGAAATGAAAACGAATGGTACATACACATTCACTTCTAATGCCGCATGGCACTGGAAGGAGCAGTTTAGGCGTGAGCCGCGCATGGCGGTAGCGGTGATTGCCCTCTCTATAATTGCCGTGGGGCTTCCACTTTTAAATGCGAGACTTCCCAAGCAGGTGCTTTGTGGGTTGGAGGAGCATATTGAATTAAAGCAGCTTGTGCTGCAGGTAGGTACATTGATTCTTATTTTGGCAGCGGGAAACATGATAAAAAGCGCACTTGATGCCTACATAAAACGTATGCAGGGACCATTTGAGGATGATTTTAATCTGCGTATGCTAAAGAAAAGACTGTACGTAGATTATGATGTGTTAGAAAGCAAAAAATTTAATGATGATGCACATGCAGTATTTGACTCGCTGTATCGAAATAATTCCGTCCTGCGTGATGGCTCCATGATCTGGCAGCGTTTTTTGACTGCTACAGCAGGACTTGTCTTATACAGTGCGATTTTAATGAGACAAAGCATTGTGGCAGTACTTCTTGTATGGGTACCTGCACTATTGATTTTAGGTTTAAAGGAGCGTGCGGCAGCGTATGACAGACAACTTCGCCCCAAAGCAGATAAGGCAAGCCGAAAGATGAAATATGTGGAGGAATGCGCCTGTGATTTAGCTGGCGGCAAGGACATTCGCATGTATGATCTGGCTGGGTGGCTGACTGCCATTTTCCATAGAGAACAGGCAACAGCTGACGGCTACGTGAAGCATTGGGAGAACGGCTATTTTGTAGTTAATATCTGCGATGCAGTTCTTTGCTTTATACGTGATTTTGGAATTTATTTTTATTTTATTTGGAGAATTATAAATGGCAATATGGCAGTTTCAGATTTTGTTTGGTATACAGCGGTTGCGGCAAGCTGTCAAGAGGCATGCAGTGCACTTCTTGACAGCAGAGAAAAACTGGGACGGCTAAGCTTTGACTATTCACGTCTTCGTCAGTTTCTGTACTCATGGGAAAAATCAGCTTTTCGTGGAACTATTTCTGAAAAAGACAACAGTATCAATGAAAAATCGGAAACAAAAGACAAGGCAGCGCATAAATTAGCAGGCGATGCAGTTGAAATTCGTCTGGAACATGTAGGCTTTACCTATCCGGGTAGCACAAAACCTACCATAAAGGATATCAATGTTACGCTGCGCCAAGGTGAACGAATCGCACTTGTCGGTCTGAATGGTGCTGGTAAATCAACGCTTGTAAAACTTCTTTGTGGACTGTATCGTCCAACGCAGGGCACGATTTTTATCAATGGAAGACCACAGGAAGAATATACTAAAGAGGAATATTTTTCATTGCTTGCAGTTGTTTTTCAGGATGTAAAGCTTCTTCCTATGACTATTGTACAGAATGTGGCATCCGATGTTGGAACATACATTGACCGTGAGCGGGTGCGTGAATGTTTAAAGCTTTCCGGACTATGGCAAAAAGTTAGCAGCTTGCCTAAAAAAGAAGATACGCCGCTTGGTGCTAGTATTCTTGATGATGGAATCGCATTTTCCGGAGGAGAAAACCAGAAGCTTTGGATGGCGCGTGCGCTCTATAAAAATGCACCGATACTTCTTTTAGATGAGCCTACAGCAGCACTCGATCCATTAGCTGAACAGCAGATTTATCAGAAATATATGGAGATGGTGGAAGGACGAACATCAGTATTTATTTCACATCGACTGGCAAGCACGCGTTTTTGTGATCGTATTTTGCTGTTAGAGGATGGAACGATCATTGAGCAGGGAACACATGATGAGCTGATTCGCTTAAATGGCCGATATGCGCAGTTGTTTGAGATACAGGGAAAATATTATCGGGTAAACAAAGATGGTGTAGAGGAGGTGCGCGCATGAAGATGAAAAAGTCACAGTTTCGCGAGGATGCGGCAACGTATATTCAAATGATTCACCTTCTAAATGAGTACAATCCGGGATGGAAGATCATTCTGATTGGTGTCTTGTTGGAAGGCATTTTCCCGTTTATTGCAATTTTTCTCTCATCAATGCTACTAGATGCACTCTATTCTGGACGTTCTATGCAGGAAATGGCACTGCTTGTTCTTGCAGGAACAGGCGCGAGTTTTGTCACAGCAATTCTTCGTCATCTTGTCACAAAAAAGAAAAATATTATGTGGTGGGGCATGCAGCATCGAATGACAGAACCCATCATGACAAAAACAATGCAGATGGATTATGAGCAGATCGGGGATGAGCGCGTGCGTACTCTTCGGGCACGCCAGGATGAGTACCGAAAGCGCGAGAAGGATGTGTTTGAGCGTTTTCTAACACAGCTTGAAATTCTATTGACGGCGGCAGTTCGTATGGTGGCAGCAATTATCACAATCGGTCCATTTTTTGCAAAACAGTTTTCAAAGACAGCTGGGACACAGGAAACGCTGTTTCGAATTATAGCAATAGTTGCATTGTTTGCTGTGTTGTATCTGAATCGTCGCTCTGTATTAGAGCAAGGCAAACGCCGTTTGGCAATCCACAAGGAGCATGAGGATGAGAATCGTTTAAACAGCTATATGATGAATGAAGTTGTACTGTCCCAAAAGGCAGGAAAGGACATTCGGATTTTTCATCAGGAGTCGATGATGGAACATTACGGTGATCAGATGAATGCAAACTGGAGACGAATGACGCTTCAATATGCCAAGAATGATGTGTGTCATTTTGGCTTACAGGGAATGCTTTCCTCGTGTGTAGGCGGAATCATCTATCTGTATGTGGCATTCTGTGCATACGGTGGGATGATTACAATCGGAAATGTCGTGCGTTATGCAGGTGCTGTGCAGCAGTTCATTCAGGGAATGACTGATTTGTTTGCAGGATGGAGCAGATTGCATCATGACAGAATGCAGATGGATGAGTATCTTGAGTACATGGGTCTGCAAAATAAGATGAAAAAGGCATCTCGTCCTGTTAGTTTGGCGGATATGGAAAATCCAGAAGTTGAGTTTGTAGATGTATCTTTTCGCTATCCAGGGACAGAACAGTATGTGTTGCGCGACGTCAATGTAAAGATAAGTGCCAGAGAAAGCACGGCATTTGTAGGGCTGAATGGCTCAGGAAAAACTACATTTATTAAGCTTTTGTGCAGGCTTTATGACCCAACCAAAGGATATATTCTCTTAAATGGAGTGGATATCAGGGAGTATGAAGAGGCGCAGTATCGCAAGCTGTTTGCAGTTGTCTTTCAGGATTTTAAAATTTTTTCATTCAGATTTGGGGAGAACATTGCGGCAGGGGAAAAGGTAGATGAGGAACGAGCAATGGATGCCATTCGCCGTGTGGATCTGATGCGCTTATATAATAAGATGCCAGACGGTTTAAATACTATTTTGAATAGAGATTTTTCTGAAACTGGCATGGAAATCTCGGGTGGCGAGGCACAGAAAACAGCAATGTCACGCGCTATTTATAAGGATGCGCCATTTGTTATTCTTGATGAGCCGACAGCGGCACTAGACCCGATTGCCGAGAGCGAGATTTACAGCGATTTTCATCGGATTGTGCAGGATAAAACAGCTCTATTTATATCGCACCGTTTGTCTGCGTGCCGATTCTCAAAGGATATCATCGTATTTTGCGATGGCAGGATTGTGCAGCAGGGAAACCACGAGATGCTGATCGGTAAAGACGGACTGTATCGCCAGATGTGGAATGCGCAGGCACAGTACTATAAATAAGAAAAACCACCGGGACAGGAACGGCGGCTCATTATCTGTCCCGGGTGATAAATCATTTTCCTAAATTTCCCTCCTTGAAGTGCTTTCTGCACAGAGCAATATACTTATCGTTGGCGCCGAGTACCACTTGGGCGCCTTCTTTAATGATACCGTGGTCGTCATAGCGGGCATTGCAGGTCGCCTTTTTGCCACACCAGCAGATCGTTTTGATTTCCTTGATTTCATCGGCGATCTCCATCAGACGGCGGCTGCCTGGGAAAAATTTATTCTGAAAATCAGCTCTTAGTCCGTAGCATAAGACAGGAATCTGCCAGGTATCTACGATATCAGAAAATAAATCAATTTGCTCAGGAGAAGCAAACTGTGCTTCATCAACAATAATCGCATTGTAATTTAATACACAGTCTGGATTTTTCGTAAATTCATCCAGAAATTCGTCAATCAGGCGGCATGTGTTTGAAAGACCGATTCTTGAAGAAACGGTGTGAATGCCATCTCTAGTGTCAGTAGCTGGTTTTAAAATCAGAGCGTGCTGCCCTCGTTCTTCGTAATTATATGCAACCATAAGTGCATTAGCGGTTTTAGAGGAGCCCATTGCTCCATAGTTAAATACAAGCTTAGCCATGTCTTTTAATTCCCTTCATAATATGCTGCTCCTAACTATACTCTGTTTTGCACGTGTGG
>OGEO01001465.1_pt1 | contig 14375 bp, 9 predicted proteins | sample 1570661 | NCBI WGS metagenome assembly OGEO01 (sample SAMEA2582142, study PRJEB24529) | metagenome | biome: Human gut stool | place: China | collected 2011
GGATGATGGCAAGGATGACGGCTTTTGCAATTTCTTTGAAGACGCGGCCCATCATGTCCGAGTCGCCGATCAGCTTGTAATTGTAGCCGATTTCCATATTCATATCCGGAATAATCTTGTTCTGGATTTCACTCAGCAGTTCACCGGAAGAAATGCCGGCAGCATTCGCATAAACGGCAATCTGTCTCTGGCGTCCTTCGCGGCCGATACGGGTCGGGCCCGAGGAGAGCGTGACATCGGCAATATCACCCAGGCGGACGAAGGTGCCGTTCGTCGTGGAGACGCGAAGGTTCTGCACGTCGGAAAGCGTCCTTCTGTCGTCCTTTCCCATCTGGAGGATGATATCGTAGTCATCGTTTCCGATCGTGTAGGAATGACTCGTGCTCTTGCCCTGGAAGGCATACTGCACGACTTTGCCGACTTCTGTATTATCAAGGCCCAGCTGGCTTGCCTTGAGCTGATTCAGGCGAACAACGATTTCAGGCTCCGGAGAGATGCCGACGACTTCGACATCCGTTGCACCCGGCACCTGGCGGATGCGTTCGGCAAGATCGTTCGCATACCCCGTCAGTTTCTTCAAATCACTTCCGCGAAGGCCGATCTGGACAGGACGCGGATCATTGCGGCCGCCCTGGTTTGTGACGACACCGACCTGCATCGTGCCGATGTCCGAGAATTTCTTTCTAAGGTCTGCCATGATTTCCGTCATGGAGCGGTCTCTTTCATCGAGCGGCTTCAGCTTGATATTGATGCCGCCTTCATTGACAGGCGTTCTTGTGCCGCCCAGCCACATAGAAGAAACGCGGACTTCCGGCTCTTCCAGAATCGTTTCTTCCAATGGCTTGGACCATTCCTCCATCTGGAGAAGGCCCACGCCCGGAGGCGCTTTCAAGTTGACACGGAATTCACCCGAGTCATAGACAGGCTGCAGCTCAGTCCCTACGAACGGGATGAGGAGCAGGTTGAAACCAAGCGTTGCCACGGCGATGAGGACGATCTTCCACGGACGCTCGACGGCATACATCATGAAACGGTTATAGAAAAGACGGATTCTCTCAAACCCGAAATTGAACTTGCGAAGGATCATGCTGACGATTCTCGGCCGTCCCTTGGTACTCACATCAGGAAGCTTCAGCCAGTAGGCGGAAAGCATCGGCGTCAGTGTATAGGCGCAGATCGTCGAGAAGACGACGGCGCAGGCGACGGTCAGCCCGAACTGCTTGAAGTACTGCCCGATTGTCTCACCCATGCTGCCGATCGGCACGAATACCGCCAGAAGGGACATGGATGTGGCAAGGATGGCCAGCATCAGTTCCTTCGTCGCATCGGCAGAGGCAATCTTCGGCCGCTTGCCGAGCTCCATGTGGCGGAAAATATTTTCAACAAGGACGATGGCATCGTCGATCAAAAAACCCACGGCCAGCGAAAGGCCCATGAGGGACATATTATTCATCGTGAAATCGAGCGTCCGCATCAGGAAGAAGGTCGAGATGACGGACACAGGGATGGCGAGGCCGCCGATGATCGTCGCGCGAAGGTCCCCTAAGAAGAGATACGTGATGAGGAGCGCGAGGAACCCGCCGAAAATGATCGTGTTCCATACGTCCCCTACGTTCTCGCGGATGAAGAGGGACTGGTCATTGATGATATTGACTTTGATATCCGGAGGGAGGTCGCTCTTCTCGATGGCAGAGAGCTCTTCATTGACGCTGTCGATGACATTGACCGTATTCGTCCTCGACTGCTTCCTGACAGACATGAGGACAGACGGCACACCGTTCGTGCGGGAGTACGTTTCTTCGTCTTTCCAAGCATCTTCGACATCAGCGACATCGGTCAGGTAGACCGGCTTCCCGTTGATATTGGCCACGACGATGTTCTTGAAATCATCGATCGTATTGAGCTTGCCCATCGTGCGGACGGTAATTGTATTGTGGTCGTCACGGATCTTGCCGCCCGGGGTATTAAGGTTCGCATTATTGACCTTGGCCAAGATTGTCTGGAAAGAAATGCCGTATGCTTTGAGCTTTTCCGAATTGACATGCACCTTCACTGCGCGGTCGGATGCACCGTGGACATTGACATCAGCAACGCCCTCGACCATCTGCAGGCGGTCGACGACGGAATCATTCAGGAGGCGGCGGATTTCCCCCGTACTCCTTGTGTCCGAAGAAAAGGAATATGTAGCGACAGGGCTTGATGCCGAATCGAAACGCGCAACGACCGGTTCATCGATGTCGTCAGGCAGACGTTTCCTCACGCCTGCCACTTTTTCGCGTACTTCGGACGCCATCTGTCTTGGATCCGTACCAATCTCAAATTCCAGCACCGTCTGGGAATATCCTTCACGGATGGTGCTGGTGATCGTCTTGATGCCAGAGACCTGGCTGATGCGGTTTTCTATAGGTTTGGTGACGAGCGTCTCCATTTCCTCCGGCGCCGTGCCTTCGTAGGTGACGGTGACGGCGACGAGCGGGAGATCGACGTCCGGATAGAGGTCGACGCCAAGCTTCGGGTACGACCACAGCCCGAATACCACGAAGACCAGGATGAACATGGTCGTGAATACGGGCCTGTTGATGAATGTCTTGATCATAGGCTCCCCCTGAAATCAGCCTTCGCCTGATACTTTGACCTGGCCGCCTTCCTTGAACTTATTCTGTCCTCCCGTGATGACCTGGTCCTTCTCTGAAAGGCCCGACAGCACTTCGACAAGATTCTCTCCGATATAGCCCGTCGTGATGACCTTCCTCACGGCGTGGCCGTCTTCAATGACGTAGACCGTCCTCTGGTCGTCTCTCATGACGATCGCAGACATCGGAATCGTCAGCGCATTGTCCTTCGGGTTCGCCGTGAGCGTCGTATCGGCATACACGCCGCCGCGGAGCCTTCCATCCGAATTGTCTACGGAAACTTCCGCTTCAAACGTGCGGGCAGGCAGCGTCGCCACCGGGCTGATCCTTGTGATGATGCCCTGGACAGTCTTATTGTCCCCGCTCATGGACGGGATATGGATCTCGACAGGATTTTCGACAGCAATGCTCTGGACGTACCCTTCCGGCACATCGATCTTGGCAAGGAGCGTCGAAATATCTGCAATCTGGAAAAGGGCTGTGCCGACCTTGGCATAGTAGCCCTCCTGATAGTACCGTTTCTGGATGATGCCCGGACGCGGCGTCGTCACCCTCGTGCCGCCTGCCTGGGAGTCTGCGGAATTCAGATTTCCCTGTGCTGCATCCAGCTTGCCCTTCGCATTCTCCAGGGCGAACTGCTTATTGTCGAGGCTTTCCCTGGAAATAGCGCCTGCTGCGTAGAGCTTCGTATAACGCGCAAGATCTGCCTGCGCTTTTTCATAATCCGTCTTGGCATCCGCATAGAGCCCTTTGGCATTGAGAAGCGATGCATCCGTATCTGTCCGGTCAAGGATGGCAAGGACCTCGCCCGCGCTGACAGCATCGCCTTCATTGACGAGCACCTGTTCAATGCGTCCGTCCACCTTGGCGGCGACATCTGCCTGCCAGACAGGATCAAGCGTCCCCGAGAAGCGGAACTTTGGGACGATCGTCTTTCTCTCAGGATAAGCCGCCGTCACGACAGCGACCTTCTCCTTGCCGCTTCGGTTCGCCTCGGCTTTCTTCGCCTGGATATTCGCCCAGACGCGCCAGCCGATCAGCGCCAGAATGACCGCGCACACGATGAGCGCAATCGTTGTCTTTTTATTCTTAAAGTCCATGGTCATGCCTCCAGTCAAAAGGCAGCAGCCCGGAGCTGCGAATGCATCAGTTTTATTTATTGTACTATACAAGCCCCTTCTTCCATAGAAGGAAATGGAAATTATTCCATAAAAATTCCATGAAAAAAGAGGATGCACACTTTTCATGCACATCCTCTTCTATTAATTACTGATTACTCTTCGTTACCTCTCCAAATTAAGGGGTGGTACGTTCTTGACTGGCTGGGGAGCGCCCGGTGCCGGAGCATCCTCTTTGGGAGCTTCAGCGGGCGGGGTTTCCGGGACAGATGGAGCAGATGGAGCGGAAGGAGCGGATGGCGCGCTGCCATTTCCTTCGGATGCTTTCTTCTGTTCTTCTACGATGCCCATGAACTGTTCGCCAGTGATGGTTTCCTTTTCATACAGGAATTTCGCAAGAGCATCGAGTGTTCTTCTGTTGTTTTCCAGAATCTGGACAGCCTTTTCGTACTGCTTCTTGATGAGGGCAGATACGGCTTTGTCGATTCTTGCCTGAGTTTCAGGCGAGCATGCGAGTGTCGTGTCTCCGCCGAGGTACTGGTTCGTGACGGTTTCCATAGCGACCATGCCGAATTCATCACTCATGCCGAAGCGTGTGATCATGGCTCTGGCAAGGCGGGTAGCCTTTTCGATATCGTTGGAAGCGCCGCTTGTGGATGTATGGAATACGACTTCTTCAGCTGCGCGGCCGCCGGTCAGGGTAGCGATCTGGTTTTCCATTTCTTCCTTGCTCATGAGGTAATGGTTGCCTTCTTCGACCTGCATCGTGTAGCCGAGAGCGCCGCTTGTACGAGGAATGATTGTGATCTTCTGGACAGGAGCGGAATGTGTCTGCATGGCAGCCACGAGAGCGTGGCCGATTTCATGGTATGCGACGACGCATTTTTCCTTGTCTGTCAGGATCGCATGCTTCTTCTGGTAGCCTGCAATGACGACTTCGATGGATTCTTCCATGTCTTCCTGCGTTGCGACTTTTCTGTGGTCGCGGACAGCGCGGAGGGCTGCTTCGTTCACGATGTTCGCAAGCTCAGCGCCGGATGCGCCGGAAGCCATGCGCGCTACTTTGTCATAATCAATATTCGGAGCTGTCTTGATCTTGGCAGCATGGACCTTGAGGATTTCCACGCGGCCCTGAAGGTCTGGGAGGACGACCGGCACCTGGCGGTCGAAACGGCCCGGACGGGTCAGTGCGGGGTCGAGGGATTCCGGACGGTTTGTTGCCGCCAGAATAATGACGCCTGTGTTTTCTTCGAAGCCGTCCATCTCGGTGAGGAGCTGGTTCAGCGTCTGTTCACGTTCATCATTGCCGCCGATGGAGGTCGCGCCTCTCTTCTGGCCGATGGCATCGATTTCATCGATGAATACGATACATGGTGCTTTTTCCTTCGCCTGCTTGAAGAGGTCTCTGACCTTGGCTGCGCCCATGCCGACGAACATTTCTACGAATTCAGAACCGGAAATGGAGAAGAACGGTACGTTCGATTCCCCTGCGACTGCCTTGGCCAGCATGGTCTTGCCTGTGCCTGGCGGTCCGACGAGGAGGATGCCCTTCGGCATCTTCGCGCCGATTTCCTTGTACTTGGACGGATTGTGGAGGTATTCGACGACTTCCTGCAAGCCTTCCTTCGCTTCATCTTCACCGGCTACATCGGCAAAGCGGATGCCGTCTGTCGGTTTGACGAAGATCTTCGCATTGGATTTGCCGAGGCCGAACTGCATGGCTCCCGGTCCGCCTCCCATGTTTTTCATGAAACGCTTATTCATGTACTGGCCGATCCAGAAGAAAATCAGGATCGGGAGTACCCAGCTGAGCAGGATGGAAAGGATCGGGTTCATCTTGTCCACGATCTGTCCGGTGAATGTGACGCCGGAATCATGCAGACGGCTGACGAGCTGCGGGTCATTCATGAGAGCTGTCTTGTAAGTCTGCTTCGTGTCGCCCTTTTCCGTAAAGAGGATCTGGTTCTCATCCACTTCGACCTTGTCGATCTTCTTCTCATCCGTCAGGTTCATGAATGTCGAGTAGTCGACTTCCTTCACCTGCTGTTCACGCCATGCAGGCATGACCGCGGAGTTGAACAGAATCACCAGAAGGAAGATGATGACGTAGTACATCAAGACTGGCTTCTTCGGTGATTTCACCTCTTTCATATTATTCATGGCTTTCCTTCTTTCCTTTACCTTCCACACCGAACAGGAATATGGTCTCCCAATAATCCGCCATCATCGCCGAAGCGATCCGGCCCCGGCTTTCTGCTTCAAACAAAGCGGCCATCTCGCCGCCGAAAATTTCCGCCATCACAGCGGCCGGCACATCGACGCGGAATTCGCCTCGCTGCTGGCCCTTCAGGAAAAATGCTCTCATCCTGTCGTCATACGAGCAGCGGCATGTGTCCACGCAGCTGTCGCCAGGAAGAGCCGAGCGGCAGAGGAACATCAGGTACTCGCGGTTGTCGCAGCACCAGCGCATCATTTCCGAAAGCGCATTGCGGCTCGTGATATCCTTCTCCGTAATGGCAAAAAGGCCTTCGACGACCTCTTCGGCCCTTTCCGTCAGGATTTCTTCTAAATGGTCTTTGGATGAATACACCCTGTAGAATGTCGCTTTGCTGATCCCGGCCGCCGCTGCCAGATCCCTGGCAGAGCCTCCCGGTTTCGTACAGAGCGCGGAAGCCAGCTTCTTCAATTCGTTTTCTCTGGTCCCCGTTTCCATAAAACACCTCTCTCATTTGCAACTATACTGTATCAAATAAGACACTTCTGTCTTAGATGAGACAATCATATCATACACATTGAAATGAGTCAATAGTGTCTCATGTGAAACTTGAGAGTCTTTTTTGAGACCCTCAGCTCTTGATGTGGAAGAAGTCTTCTGTGTTCTTTTTCGCTGCTTCGAGAAGCGGATCGAGGCGCACCTGCATGTACCTGGCAAGCGTTTCTGCCACGTAGGTAATGTTCTGCGGCACGTTTGTCCTTGGCAGGTGGTAGCCCCTCGGTGTGAGGTACGGCGCATCCGTCTCGATCATCACGCGGTCCAAAGGCAGGATGGAAACAGCGTCCTGCAGAGCCTCCCCGCGCCTTTCATCGCAGATCCATCCCGTGATGCCGATGTAGAAGCCCATATCGAGGAAGCGCTCAAGCGTTTTCTTGTCCCCCGTATAGCAGTGGACGATTGCACGGCGGCAGAGATCCTCATGGCCCTTGAAGCAGGCAATGAAATCATCCGCTGCATCCCTTTCGTGAAGGAAGAGCGGCTTTCCCGTTTCCTCAGCCACATCCAGAAGCTCTTTGAAGAAATGGATCTGGTTCTCCTTCTTCGAATACATGTGATCGTAATCAAGGCCCGTCTCTCCGACAGCCACGATTTTCGGATTTGTCATGACAAGCTCTCTGACGCGCTCAACATCTTCTTCCTTCGCCGTATCGGCGCTGTGCGGATGGATGCCCGCCGTGCCCCATACGTCATGATTTTTCACAAAATCTGCGACCAGCTCATTCTCACGCGCTTCCGAGCCGGTCAGGATGCAGCGCACCCCGGCCTCTTCCGCATTCCGTATGATCTTCTCCGGGTCCGGGAAGGAACGGGTGAACAGGTTCAAACCGATATCATAATATTTCGTTTCCATAATTCCTCCTTTTTTATTATTTTACCATGACATGAGGAAATCGTAAGAAACAGAGCCTTGCCGATTTGTATGGAAATAAAAAAGAACTGCGAGAAATGGTCATCCCATCTTTCACAGTCCTTTTATTATAAACTACTTATCATCTTTCTTTTCATCCGGCTTCATTCCCACATGCTTGTTTTTGCAGGGGTGCTTGTCCGAGCTCAGATTTTCAAGCTTCTGCTCGCGGTCATAGAGGGTTACATAGTACAGGTTGCCGTAGAATGCATTGTGGCGCAGGCGCCCGATGATTTCCACTTCCCTCACTCTGCCGTCCTTCGTGACGATGCGGTGGTTGACGAAGTGAATATTGTTCTTGTTCTTCTCAAGATGCGTCTGTCTCTTGATTTCCGAGCGGACATACTGGAGGTCTTCGGTATAGATGAGCTTCCAGACAGCGGTCCTGGTGTACTTCATGAAATCGTCCCAGTCCGTGCATCCGAAGAAATCGATGGCCATGTGGCTCGCAAAGAGAAGCTTGCCGCTCTTGTCTGCCTTGTAGACGATCATGGCACCAGGCATGCCGTTTGCCATATCGCTCAGGTTGAAGCCGAACTGGAAACGGTGGCGGAGTTCCGTCAGGGAAGAATCAAACTTCCTCCAGCCGGACTTGCCGTCGATCTTCGCGCCGTAGAGGGCGAAGTCTGCCTTGATGCAGAGGTTGCCGTAGTTGCTTCCCTGTTCAGGGTATGCAGCGCAGCCAAGCGACGAAGTGAAATGGATTTCCTTGTCGTTGAAACCGAAGATATGCGGTTCTTCCGTGAAGCGGCGCATATCATTGAAAACGCCTTCCTTATTATTGTAAGGACAGAAGATGACGAATTCATCGCCGCCGTTTCTGGTGATGATCGCATTGGCACTGAAAATGCGCTTCATGTCGCGGACGAAGGTCTTCAGTGCAAGATCCCCTGCCGCATGACCGTAGACGTCGTTGATGATTTTGAAATTATCCACGTCGACGGCAATGACCATCGCCGATTTTCTCGGGTTCGTACGCAGGTACTTGTCGACGGCGATGTCGCCGCCCTTTCTGTTGAATACGCCTGTCAGCGCATCTGTCTCGCCGATGAAGCGGAGACGCTTATTTCTCTGCCAGAGCCATGCAATGATGAATGTGGTGATGAGGCCTGCCCATGTGGAAATGAAGAGCAGCCAGAAGTTCACCCATCCGCCTGTCGGATGCATGATGAGGCGCCATTCGTCCCCATCGACGGTGCCGGAGGACTGGATCGTGCTCCATGCATCGATCGCCCTGTGCGTCGAGTTCTGATTCGTGTCGATCAAAGTGTACTCGGACTCACCATAGCCTTTTCTCATCAGCGTATAGACGATGCCCATCTGGTCGAGGCGGTCGATATTCGCCTCGTGGACGAGCTTGTCCTGGTCGACTGCTACCACGATGTAGCCCCAGAAGGATTTATCGGCAGTCCTGTCCATGAAAACAGGACGGACGACTGCCATACCCGTCGTGCCGTCTGCCATAGGAACGCCGGATTCAATGACGACGACATCCTGCGCTCTTCCATAAGCTGCGCGCTTGGCAAACTGGTTCTCTCCGAAAAGGTTGAAACCGGAAAGCACACTGCCGCTTTGCGGATAGATTGGGCGCACCTGTCCGTCCGGCGCCGTCTGGATCTCTATTTCACGCAAAGACTGGCTCATCGAGTAGAAGTAGAGATTACGCATGTAATCCCCCGGGGGAAGTCCCCTGTTCTCCATCAAATGGTCCTCGATGGCCGCTGAAATATTGATATACCTGTCCATGGCGCGGTTCAGACGCAGGATTTCTGCATCCGCGATCTGCTGCATCCAGTTCTGTAGGGTTTTTTCCTCCTGGACATAGAGAGCCCAGTCGAAGACAATCGTGCAGAGCAAGCCGATAATAATGATCGGCAAGTAAAAGAAGAAACGAAACCTTTTGAATTTGTCCATTTCTCTATTCTCCGCTTGTCAATTTATCAAAAAGGAATACTCCGTATTGCTGAAATAATAAACAAAAAATATACTGATTTATTAGAAAATATTATATCAGTTTTTATCGAAAATTGCTATATGTTAGATTTTCTTCAATAAGCTCTACTATGCTTAAAATTTTATAGATTTCTATTAATATAGATTTGAGTTTATTGTTAGTTTATATTTGGAAATAGTATGAATTATTATTGATTTTCATAATTTTTGTAAAATCGTATTCACTTTTCTGAATTCGCGATATATAGATTTCTCGCGTTTTCCGGGACTTAATGAAAATTTTTAGCGCTTTAAAGCATTCCCTGAAAACTTCGGTTTCTTCAAGCTTTATCGCAGCTTTGAGAGTGGGACTGGAAATTTTTCACAAAAAATGATATGATTACTTAGTAATTGAATATGCGGGTGTAGTTCATCGGTAGAACGCCAGCTTCCCAAGCTGGACAGGAGGGTTCGACTCCCTTCATCCGCTCCATGAAAAGCCAAGGAGGGCCTGACGGGTCCTCTTTTTTCTGTTATATCTATCTTGCAATTGTTCAAAAATAAATTGTTAACTCTTTATTCTTTGAATCTGATGAGAAAATACGTTTACAATTCTTGTCAGCCCTGGAAAATATACTTTTTCTCAAAGAGATGAGCAAAAGCTGCTCCTTTTCTCCTTACAGAAATTTGACAAAATTTTTCTTGACACTCTTCGGTGATAGATGTACACTACTTTTATAGGAGAGCACTCCTTAGAGCATTTCCATAAGTACATAAGAGCGACAAGGGCGTCCGGCAGAGCAGTGCCGGACGCCCTTCTTCGTGGGGCAGAGCGGTCCGCTTCGTGCGGAAGCTCTGCCCCCTTTTCTTATGTAAAGCTCTGTTTTGCTATAAGGAAAAGTTATCCATTTCTATCAAATCTATCTATTTCATTTACAGGAGGCTTGCAAAATGAGAAAGGAACATGATTTTCTGGGAGAGAAACTCGTACCTGATGAGGTATATTACGGCGTGCAGACGATGAGAGCCATGGAAAATTTCCAGATCACCGGCGCGCAGCTTGACCCGGATTTCATCCAGTCCATGGCTGTCGTCAAAAAAGCTTCCTGCCTGACCAATCTGAAGACAGGACGGATGGATCCCGTAATCGGGGACGCCATCATACGCGCAGCGGATGAAATCATCGAAGGAAAACTGCTCGACCAGTTTCCTTTGGATCCCATCCAGGGCGGCGCCGGCACATCCGTCAATATGAACATGAATGAAGTCCTCTGCAACCGCGCGCTCGAACTACTCGGCTATCCGAAGGGCCGCTATGACATCATTTCACCGAACAACCATGCAAACATGGCGCAGTCGACGAACGATGTCTTCCCGACCTCGATCAAGGTCTGCCTCGTTAGGAAGGCATACCGCCTGATGGATGCGCTTTCTTCCATGGCAAGAGGCTTCGATGAAAAGGGAGAAGCATTCAAGGACGTCATCAAGATGGGACGCACGCACCTCCAGGACGCTGTGCCGATCACCCTTGGCGAGGAAATGGATTCGTATGCCGTTGCCGTGCGCCGCGGGATCCGCCGCATTTCCCTTTCCCTTTCTTCTCTGGAAGCGCTCAACATGGGAGGCACCGCCGTCGGCACCGGGCTCAATGCAGAACCGGAATACATCCGCCTCTTCCCGGAAATCCTTTCCCGGCTGACCGGCTTTTCCTTCAAGACAGCGGACAACCTGATCGACACGACGAATACGACAGACTGCTTTGCCGATGTCTCCGGCGCGCTCAAGGTCGTTTCCCTTTCCCTCATCAAGATTGCCAATGACATCCGTCTCATGGCATCCGGCCCGCGCTGCGGCCTCAATGAACTGAAGGTGCCCGCCCGCCAGCCCGGTTCCTCGATCATGCCAGGCAAAGTCAATCCGGTCATTGCCGAAGTCCTCGACCAGACCTGCTACCAGGTCATTGGGAATGACCTTACCCTGACACTGGCCGTCGAAAACGGGCAGCTCGAACTGAACGTCATGGAGCCGGTCCTTTCCTTCAACCTTTTCCACTCCTTCCTCTACCTCACGAATGCAGTCACCACATTCACTGAGAAACTGCTGAAGGACCTCGAGGCGAATGAAGAGCAGTGCAAGAGCTGGGTCGACCACAGCGTCGGCGTCATCACAGCGCTCCTCCCGCATATCGGCTACGAAAAGTGCGCCGCGACTGCGAGGGAAGCTTACACGACAGGACGGCCCGTGCGGGAAATCCTCCTTGCAAGGAAGCTCCTCTCTGAAAGCGCGATCCAGAAAATTCTCTCGCCCTATGAGATGACCCATCCGGGCATCGCAGGCGGCAAGGACGCGCTGGCCCGGTAAGACTTACGAATCATTGATTCATCGTATATAATAGAATAAGAATAAAATAAAGGAATGTGGATGAAGAGTTCTTCTTTCACATTCTTTTATTGTGTATCGTGCATTACGGTTTGCACTTTTGAACGAAAGTCATTAAAATAATAACCATACTTCCAAAAGAGACAAGAAAAGAGGGGAATTCATGAAACTACGCGATAATCACCATATCGTACTGACCACGCCGGACATCGACCGGTGTCTCCGCTTTTATCATGATGTCCTTTCCATGGAAGCGCATGAAAAAGACGGGCAAATCTGCCTATACTTCGGTTCCTGTGAAATCACGCTGAAAGAAGGACTGACGGACTTTGCTCCGAGCGCTGTGCGCATGGGCATCATCAATCTCTGCCTCATCACGGACGATCCGATGGAAGACGTGCTCCGCGAGCTGGAAGAACGCCATGCACCGCTTGTGACCGGCATCGTCGATAGAAACGGCGCCCGCGGACCGATGAAGAGCATCTACCTCATCGACCCGGATGGAAATTTCATAGAAATCGCACGCTATGCGGACAAGACGCTCCGCAAGAAGCCGCACTTTATAGATGAGGACGAGCTCGCAAGCGAATGAGCCCGTCCTGTTTTATTGGGAAAGGAACACTATGACACCTCATCAGGCCAATCTGTTTTTCATTGCCGAATACGTCCTCACCATCCTGATCCTCGCCTTCTCGGCATACAGGAAGAACGCATTCGACTGGAGAAAGACCATACGAAGGAAAACATTCATCAAAAGGATGCTCTTCCTTATCCCCGTCGCCCTCATTGCCATCGGCATCATGACAGCGGCTTATCTGCTCCAGCTGCCGCAGATGACGACGCTCGTCATCATCACAGGCGCGCAGCTCTTCCTGACGCTCATTGCGAACGTCATCCTCTTCTCCTCCTGGTTCCAGCGCTACCGCGTCTACCCCAGAGGAAAGGAACTCGCCGCCGTCGTCGTCCTGATGTACGCCGTCGCCGACCTCTTCATGCCCTCAGGCATCAAGTACGGCGTCCTCGTCGTGGGCATCCTCGTCGGCTGCCTCCTTCCGGACTCATGGAAAGTAGACGACTAAAAATCCCCATCATCTGCAAAAAAGCATCTCCTCAAAACGCGCAGCTGCCGCGCCGGGGAGATGCTTTTGTCTTTGATAATACACATAAAAAAGTACCTCGTCGCCAACGCGTAGCGAATAACGCGTCTATGGTGACAGAGGTACCTTTTGAAGTCAGTATAAAAGAAATGGTGACAAATATCAAGAGACCATTTTACTGGATGACGTAGGTGCCGTTGTCTTCGAGGGTGCCTTTGAGACCGAAGAGGGCAGCTGCTTCGTTGGCATTAACGTAGAGGGAGCCGCCTTTGGAGATGCCCGGTGCTCTTCCGTACTTGGTCCTGACCTGCTGCCAGTTCGGGGACCATTCGGCACGGACGCCTGCCGCATTGGCGACGGGCATGACGGGGATGTAGACAGCACCGTCTTTGCCGAGGGCCTTGTCGGAAAGCTTCGTTCCTTTGACGTAAAGGTCGTAGACTTTGGCGACGTAGTTCGGCTGGCCGTCGGAGGATTCGATGGCTTCCCTGACCTGGTCTTCATTCACGAAAGCAGAGGCGCCGTAAGGAGCGAGCTTATTTTCGATATCCTTGACGGTCAGCGGTTCTCTGTGGTAACCGTCGGGATAGACGTAGTAGGTCAGCGTCTTGTCCGGCTGCACGTGGATGACGACGCGTTCGTAGATGATGTCGACGGGAATGCCTTTGACAATGTGCGCATAAAGGTCTTCGACGTCTTTTTCATTGAGGCGGACGCAGCCATGGGACGCATAGGTGCCGATGGCAGAGGGGACGTTTGTCCCGTGGATGCCGTAGTTGCCGCCGATGCCGATCCAGCGGTAGCCGATCGGGCAGTCAGGGCCGGATGGGATTTCCACTTCCGGATGGTCCGGATCGATCCATGTCGGATTGATTTCCATATCGACGACTTTTCTTCTGCCGACAGGCGTCGGAGAGTCAGGCTTGCCTGGAGCGACCGGGTACATGCGGATGCCCACGTCTCCCTGATAGAGCGTCAGGAGGCGGCTGGCAAGGTTGATTTCTATGCGCTTGTCTTCAAAGGCAGGCTTCTTCTTTCCTTCCTTTTCGGTCGTTTCTGCCTTGGTCTCTGCCTTGGCCGGCGTGATTTTGACCTGGACAGGCGCTTCTTTTTCAGGCGCTGCCTTCACTGTCTCTGCGGCAGGCGCGCTGGATGTGATCGTAACAATGGGAGCCGGCGCTTGCTTCCCCTTACTGGATGCCGGAGTCTTGGCCTCAATCCCGATGACGGGCGAGAGCGCGATCACGATCGATGCGGCCAGAATGATTTTCTTCAGCAATGCAATTTCCCCTTTTTATGAAAACCCTTCCCGGGTATAAAGAAACGGATGGATTCCATGTCTTGCGACATATTGACAGGATACCGCAAAGGCGGCCCCGTGTCAAAGGAATGCATCCGTTATTTTTCTGTCAGAAATGAGGCCCTCCCGCGTGGCGTTTCTCACGCTCGCCGGTAAGCTCCTCAAGGAGGTTCGGCGGTGTTTCACTCTTCCACACCCAGTCAGGCGCTGCTTCTTCAGACCTTTCCTTCGCC
>OGEO01001488.1_pt1 | contig 14005 bp, 18 predicted proteins | sample 1570661 | NCBI WGS metagenome assembly OGEO01 (sample SAMEA2582142, study PRJEB24529) | metagenome | biome: Human gut stool | place: China | collected 2011
CTCGCGACCCCGACCTTGGCAAGGTCGTGCTCTACCAACTGAGCTATTCCCGCATACGCTGTTAGTGCGGTGCATTTTACGGGAATTTGAAATTCTGTCAATCGAAGATCTGAAAAAAAAATTCAAATGTTGAAAAAATCTTCGTTTCGGTTGAAATTACAGCAAAATTTGACACAAGAATATAATTTTAGCTTAGTTTTCAATTTCTACTTTTATCATGATTGGGTTTGTGACAAAATTGGAGCGTTTTGTTCGCCATTAAATCAAGAAAAGTGCGGTCAAATTTTTGCATGTTTTAGAGGTAAATTATGACACAACAATATTCTATTGATACATTATTAGCTCAAGCGGGAAATCGCAGTGATGAGCGCACAGGTGCGGTTTCTACGCCAATTTATCTTTCAACGGCTTATGGCCACCATGGGATTGGTGAAAGCACAGGGTTTGATTATACCCGCACGAAAAACCCAACACGTAGTGTTTTGGAAGATACCGTTGCAAAATTAGAAAATGGTGATCGTGGTTTTGCTTTTGCTTCGGGTATGGCAGCAATTCAAGTATTGATGAACTTATTTAAAGCTCCAGATGAATGGATTTTGTCAAGTGATGTATATGGTGGGACTTATCGTTTATTGGATTTTGCTTATAAAAATAATAACAGCGTAAAACCCGTTTATGTGAATACCGCTTCTTTAGCTGAAATTGAAGCCGCTATTACAGCGAATACAAAAGCGATTTTTATTGAAACGCCATCTAATCCATTAATGGAGGAGTGTGATGTGGCAGAAATTGCGAAATTAGCGAAAAAACACAACTTGTTAATGATTGTGGATAATACCTTCTTAACTCCAGTGCTATCTCGTCCATTAGATTTAGGCGCAGATATTGTAATCCACAGTGGTACAAAATATATTGCAGGTCATAATGATAGTTTGGTTGGCTTGATTATTGCAAAAGGACAAGAGCTTTGTGATCGTATCGCCTATATTCAAAATGGTGCAGGTGCCGTACTTTCGCCATTTGATTCTTGGTTAACCGTGCGTGGTATGAAAACCCTTTCATTACGTATGAAACGCCATCAAGATAATGCGAAGGCAATTGCAGAATTTTTACGTCAACAACCACAAATTGATAGCGTGTTATATCCAAATAAAGGCGGTATGCTATCTTTCCGTTTGAAAGATGAAAATTGGGTGAATACTTTCTTAAAATCAATCAAGTTGATTACCTTTGCAGAAAGTTTAGGCGGAACAGAAAGCTTTATTACCTATCCAGCAACCCAAACCCATATGGATATTCCAGAAGCAGAACGTGTTGCTCGCGGTATTACAAACACATTATTGCGTTTTTCTGTTGGTTTAGAAGATGTAGAAGACATCAAAGCCGATTTATTACAGGCATTTGCACAACTTAAATAATTAGTTTTTATCAATCGGACTAATCTGTGCAATCCAATATACCTTGTGCTATTATGCACAATATCAATTAACGTTAGGTGTTGATTCGTCAGCACCTTATTAAATAAGGAAACAAAAATGAGCGAAGTATTACATATTAATGATGCAGATTTTGAAACTGTCGTTGTGCAATCAGATATCCCTGTATTAGTGGATTTCTGGGCACCTTGGTGTGGCCCTTGCAAAATGATTGCGCCAATTTTAGATGAAATCGCACCTGAATTCGCAGGTAAAGCAAAAATCGTTAAAATCAACGTAGATGACAACCAATTAGTTGCAGGTCAATTTGGTGTACGTAGTATCCCAACTTTACTACTTTTCAAAAATGGCCAACTTGTTGCAACACAAGTCGGTGCGTTACCAAAAAATCAATTAGCGGCGTTTATTAATCAACACCTATAATTGAGTTATTAAACATAAAGAGCGGTTAAAAATAACGATGTTTTTGATCGCTCTTATTTTTTCTCTCGCCAATAAGTAGCAAAACGAGGTTTTCCGGAGTTGGTTAATCCACGATATTTATAGGTGATTGTAGTACCGATAGGCGGTGGATTTTCGCGCTCACTCAGATTAAATCCTGAACCAATTTTGAATTTTCCACGATGATTTTCACAGGTGAGTGAACCAAGTATATTTTCAAATTGTCCTTTTCCTTTGTGATGCTCAACCACCATACATTCTTCATCATAAGCGGTTTTAAGCTTCAAAATTTGTGTACTGCGTTTACGTTCGTAAGGGGCGTTAGGATTACGTAACACAACTCCTTCACCTTTTTTCCCTTCAATTTCATGTAAATACTCGAATAAATGTGTTTTATCTTGAATCGGAATTTGTGGAATAATTTTGATATAGGGAGTAGGGTGAGCTTTCAAATAATCTTCTAAGGTTTTGATACGTTCAAATAGATTGCCTGATGCATTCGGTACATCGAAAACATAAAGTATTAATTTTGCCCAATTATCATCTTTAAAGGATTTCGTAATAGAGGCAATCTCTTCAAATTGATTACGTTCACTAAATAGCTCACCATCAATGGCAAAAGGCGGAAATTGAGTCGTAAAGTATGCAGGAGCAGGTAAGGGCAATCCTTGACGACTTAATAATGTTTTGCCATCCCAATAACCTCGTACCCCATCTAATTTTTCAGACATTACCCAACCTTGAACATCTTGGTTTTCATAAGTGCCTAATAGCATTAAATCTTGCTCATTCGCCCAGGTTATTTGGCTGAATAGAAGGCAAAGTAGTAAGTAAATCGCTCTCATGATGTTTCCTTTTTAAATTTATTGAGTTTAAAATGTACGGTCATTTTTTACAGCGTTTTTAATTGAATCTGTGATTAGTATCGCAAAATAATGAGAAGTAAGCTGAAAAATAGAGAGATAAGAAAGAGCGCTAGATTATTTGAAATGAACGCTATACAATGCCAACGCTATTTCGAATTTTAATTTTTAAGGAGAATAAAATGTATTTTGATCAAATTAAAGCTGAGCTTGTGGAAGCACAAGACGTACTAAATAAGTTTGTTTCAGATGATAACAACATCAAACTCATTGAAAAAGCAGCTAAATTATTAGCAGAAAGCTTTAAAAATGGCGGGAAAGTATTATCTTGCGGTAATGGTGGTTCTCACTGTGATGCCATGCACTTTGCAGAAGAACTAACCGGTCGTTATCGTGAAAATCGTCCTGGTTATCCCGCAATTGCGATTTCAGATGTGAGTCATTTAAGCTGTGTCAGTAATGACTTTGGTTATGAATATGTTTTCTCTCGCTTTGTTGAAGCAGTGGGTAAAGAAGGCGATGTTTTATTCGGATTATCAACATCAGGTAATTCTAAAAATATCTTAAATGCGATCGAAGCCGCGAAAGCAAAAGGTATGAAAGTGATTGCGATGACAGGTAAAGATGGCGGTAAAATGGCAGGTTTAGCGGATGTTGAAATTCGTGTGCCACACTTTGGTTATGCAGATCGTATTCAAGAAATCCACATCAAAGTGATCCATATTTTAATGATGTTAGTTGAATTTGAAATGGCGAAAGAGGCTTAATACGCGACAAGTGCGGTTAAAAATTCAATGATTTAAAGATCCCAAAAAGTTTTTTGGGATTTTTTATAAAAAACACTTGCATAAATAATCACTAAAAAGTAATATTTATTCATTCTTACGAATCAATCAAGGATAGCAGTAAACTTAAAATGACGATTAGTGTTAAAAATTTGAATTTCTTTTATGGTTCATCACAGGCATTGTTTGATATCAATCTTGATGCACAAGAAGGCGATACCGTGGTGTTACTCGGACCAAGTGGTGCAGGAAAAAGTACGTTAATTCGTACGCTAAATTTGTTAGAAGTGCCAACTTCTGGTGAATTACATATTGCGAATAACCATTTTGATTTGTCTCAGGCGAATAATAATCCGAAAGCCATTCGTCAACTTCGTCAAGATGTGGGCATGGTATTCCAACAATACAATCTTTGGCCGCATTTAACGGTAATTGAAAACTTGATTGAAGCGCCGAAAAAAGTATTAGGCATTAGCGAAGAAGAAGCGAAAAAAGATGCATTAGAACTTTTAAAACGTTTACGTTTAGAAGAGCATGCGGATCGCTTTCCTCTTCACTTATCAGGCGGTCAGCAACAACGTGTAGCCATTGCTCGAGCATTAATGATGAAACCGCAAGTGTTGTTGTTTGATGAACCAACGGCAGCACTGGATCCTGAGATTACAGCTCAAGTTGTTGATATCATTAAAGAACTTCAACAAACAGGCATTACTCAGGTGATTGTAACCCACGAAGTGAACGTGGCACAAAAAGTGGCGACAAAGGTCGTCTATATGGAACAAGGTAAGATTATTGAAATGGGCAGTGCAGATTGCTTTGATAATCCAAAAACCGAACAATTTAAACAATATCTTTCACACTCAGAATAAGGAAACACAACATGAAAAAATTACTTTTAACCGCAATGTTAATGGGCTCAGCTTTTGCTGCGAATGCACAAGAAATCACTTTTGCGATGGAGCCGAGCTACCCGCCATTTGAAACAACGAATGAAAAAGGTGAAATTATCGGTTTTGATGTGGATGTAGCGAATGCAATTTGTAAGGAAATTCAAGCAACTTGCCACTTTAAAAGCCAAGCATTTGATGCGTTAATTCCAAGCTTGAAAGCAAAACGTTTTGATGCGGCGATTTCTGCAATGGATATCACTGAAGCGCGTGCAAAACAAGTTTCATTTTCTAATGCGTATTATGACAGCACAGCAAGTTATGTGGCTTTAAAAGGCAAAGCAGATTTAGCTTCAGCAAAAACAATTGGTGTTCAAAACGGAACAACATTCCAACAATATACTGCAGCAGAAACCAAGCAATATAATGCAAAATCTTATGCAAGCTTACAAGATGCGATCTTAGACTTAAAAAATGGCCGTATTGACATCATCTTTGGTGATACAGCGGTATTGGCTGATATGATTTCTAAAGAGCCTGAAATTCAATTTGTTGGCGAGAAAGTGACTAACAAAAAATATTTCGGTAATGGTTTAGGTATCGCCGTGAATAAATCAAGCAAAGAATTGCTAGAAAGCTTAAATAAAGGTTTAGAAACCGTGAAAGCAAATGGTGAATACCAAAAAATCTATGACAAATGGATGACAAAATAATCTATGTTTTATGATTATCTTACATTAATTGGACATGCAGCCCTAATGACCTTAGGGCTTGCTATTTGCTCGTTAATTGTCGGTTTATTGCTCAGTATTATTTTTACCGCCTTAGAAGCGAATAAATATGTATTTATTGCAAAGCCAGCTTCTATTGTGATTGCTTTATTGCGTGGTTTACCGGAAATCTTGGTGGTTCTACTGATTTATTTTGGTTCAACCCAAATAGTAGAAATGCTGACGGGTGAGTATATTGAATTCAGCGCCTTTGGTTGTGGTGTATTTGCATTGTCTTTGATTTTTGCCTCTTATGCTTCACAAACTTTACGTGGTGCGATTCAAGCCATTCCAAAAGGGCAGTGGGAATCAGGTGCAGCGTTAGGATTAAGCCGTCCTTATACCTTCATCAATTTGATCATGCCACAAGTATGGCGACATGCTTTACCGGGTTTAAGCAACCAATGGCTCGTGTTATTAAAAGATACGGCGCTAGTGTCGTTAATTGGTGTCGATGATTTAATGCGTCAAGCAGGATACATCAATACGAATACTCATGAGCCTTTTACTTGGTATGGCATTGCAGCATTAATTTATTTAGTGATTACGTTGATCAGCCAAGCGGGTATTCGCAAATTAGAATTACGTTTCACTCGATTTGAACGGGGAGTCGAATAATGTTTCAAGAGTATTTAGCAGTGATTGCTCAAGGCATTCCGACTAGCCTGTTGCTTACAGTTGTGTCTTTGTTTATTGCCTTTTTCTTAGCATTGGGTTTAACTTTTTTGCTTTCTATCGGCAATAAATTGGTGAAAAGTGCGGTCAATTTGTTCCTTGTTTTATTTACAGGCACCCCACTTTTAGTGCAATTTTTCTTAATTTATGCAGGCCCAGGCCAATTCCAATGGTTGGTGGACAGCCCATTATGGGGATTATTTTCCAATGCATGGTTCTGTGCTGCATTAGCTTTGGCTTTGAATAGTGCGGCTTATTCAACCCAATTATTCCACGGAGCAGTAAAAGCGATCTCTAAAGGTCAATGGGAAAGCTGTGCAGCATTAGGTTTAAGTCGTCTGCAGACTTTAAAAATTCTCATTCCTTATGCGTTAAAACGTGCGCTCCCTTCTTATACCAATGAAATTATTTTGGTATTTAAAGGTACAGCATTAGCTTCTACCATTACGATCATGGATATCATGGGATATGCACGCCAACTTTACGGTACCGAATATGATGCGTTAACTATCTACGGTATTGCAGGCGGTATTTACCTCATCATTACTGGTATCGCCACTTTATTACTCCGTCAGTTAGAAAATAAAGTGTTGTCATTCGAACGTATTGATACCGCCAAGGCATAAAGTGCGGTCAAAAATAGAAACAAATCGGGCAGTTTAAAAATTGCCCGATTTTTTATATGATTAAAGAAAATATTTTTATTTATGAGGCAATTATGTCTGAATCATCTTCCCTAAAATTCCACCTCGAACTATTACGTTTAATTCCGAAAAACACTTCCATTAGCACATCAGAATTACAAGAAAAATTGCTCGCATTAGGCATAGAGCGAGATGTACGTAGTATTCAGCGTGCATTAAATATGTTATGTGAGCAATTTGAAATTGACTGTAATCGGAGTGATAAGCCTTATAGCTATCGCTGGAAACCGAATGCTAGAGGTTTAGATATGCCGATTTTAAATGAACAGCAATCGTTGGTTTTGATGTTGGCAAAGCAATATTTAAGTGGCATTTTGCCTGATAATATTATGCAATCGATGGAGGGGTTCTTTAAACAAGCGGATTACAATCTTGCTTATGAAGCGCATAAAAAAGGGGCTTCAGAATGGCTCAATAAAGTGGCTATTGCACCAACTAGTCAGCCATTATTGCCTGCAAAAATTGCTCCTGAAATTTTTAAGCAAATTAGTACTGCACTTTATCAAAACCGATTTTTAAAAGTTCATTATCGCAGTATTCATGGCAAGGAACATAAGGCTCAAGTTAAACCATTAGCCCTTGTTCAGCAAGGTCCTAGCAGTTATTTGGTGGCAGAATATGAGCATGGAGATATTTTACATTTAGCTTTACATCGATTACTTGAAGTAAATGTCAGCACAATGCAATTTGAACGTCCGAAATTTAATCTAAGAGCTTATGTTGAAAGCCAAAAGTTTGGCTTTAGCTCTGGTAGAAAGATTCGTTTAACTTTTCGTATTGATAAAAAAACAGGTGGCTTTTTGACAGAAACCCCACTTTCAGCCGATCAAAGCGTAAAAGATTGCGACACTGAATATGAAATTTCTGCTACCGTGATTGAGAGCGCCATGCTGGAATGGTGGATTGCCCATTTTGGTGAAGATTACCAAGAAATTGACCGCACTTATTTAGACGAAAATGCCTAACGACATAAATTGTCGCTTCATCTTTTATCATTAAGCCATCAACAGAGAGGGCATTAAAATGAAGAAAATTGTTTATATTGATATGGATAATGTGATGGTTGATTTCCCGTCTGGTATTGCAAAATTAGATGAGAAAACCAAGCAAGAGTATGAAGGTCGATATGATGAAGTCGAGGGTATTTTTAGCTTAATGGAGCCCATGCCAAACGCCATTTCTGCCGTTCATAAATTGATGAAGAAATATCATATTTACGCACTTTCTACCGCGCCTTGGCATAATCCATCGGCGTGGAGTGATAAAGTAAAATGGATTCAGCATTATTTCGGCGAAGAAAAAGGCTCGGCATTATACAAACGGTTAATTTTATCTCACCATAAAAACCTGAACCAAGGCGATTATTTAATTGATGATCGCACTAAAAATGGGGCGGATAAATTCGAAGGCAAACATTTACATTTTGGTACTGAACAATTTGCTAACTGGAACTGTGTACTATCTTACTTAGATTGCGGGCCTTTTACACCAAGTGACATTTTGCAAGATTGCTTGAAAAAGCCGGCCGCACTTGTGCAAGTTGAAAATGAGGAACAAAGTCGAATCATTGGTGCTTTTGCAGATCGCTATAAATGGCAAGTGTTTAATTTGGCATGTGTTTATGCGGATGAAACAGCAACCGAATACAAAACGGTCTATTTAATTATTAGTCCTTATCTCAGTGATGAATTTAAAATGCGTATTGAAGCAATGTGTGCTCATATTCAAGCCGAATATGACGTGTTATTACGCTCAAAATCACAGCTAAAACAATATTTCCAACGCCTCTCAGATAAGCCTTTCTTGCATATTGAAAGCTATACTTATCAACCCCTTTATAAAGCGGGGAATATATTTGGCATGATGGCGAGAGATAGACAGATTGATGAAATTTTAGAAGAAAAAGGAGCCTGAAAAATGACTTTGGAAAAGAAACCCATTTGCGTGGTATTAACGGGAGCTGGAATTAGTGCTGAAAGTGGCATTCCTACTTTTAGAGCAGAAGATGGTTTGTGGGCTGGGCATAAAGTAGAAGAAGTTTGCACGCCCGAAGCCTTAAAGAAAAACCGTGCAAAAGTATTGGCGTTTTATAATGAACGACGTCGTAATGCTCAAGCTGCAGAGCCTAATGCAGCACACTTGGCTTTGGTTGAATTGGAAGCGTTTTATGAAGTTCATATAATCACTCAAAATGTGGATGATTTACATGAGCGAGCAGGAAGTACTAACGTACTCCATTTACATGGTGAATTGAATAAAGCTCGTAGCAGTTTTAATACCGATTACATTGTTCCATGTTTGGGTGATCAACTGTTAGAGGATAAGGATAATCACGGTCATCCAATGCGTCCACATATAGTCTTTTTTGGGGAAAATGTACCAATGTTTCCTAAAGCAGAAAAGTTAGTGAAAAAGGCAGATATTGTGATTGTTATTGGCACTTCATTACAAGTTTATCCAGCTAATGGATTGGTAAATCTCGCTCCATCCGGTTCGCTTATCTATTTGATCGATCCAAATCCGAATACAGGCTTTGTTCGTAAGCAAGTTATCGCAATAAAAGAAAAAGCGGGTGAGGGCGTTCCAAAAGTCGTAACTGAGTTATTGGAAAAGGTAAAAAACATTGAAAAATGAGCGCACTTTTTAAATAAATAGCGACTTCGGTCGCTATTTCATTGCTAATGAATTAATGAGAAACGTATGCATCCAGTAATTGAATTTTATTTAGAACAAAGAAAAAGCCAACATCATTTATCTTTGCAAGATATGTGGGCAATGCCAAAAAGAATGGTTGGTGATGCTTATTTATATATTCCTTGGCTTTTGCCTGTTACTGAAAGTTCCAAATGGAATCGTTCAGTGCCAGTTTTTAATGAGGAAGACCGAATATTTTTTATTGAAAATGAAGCTATTCAAAATAAATATTTACATTCTATTGATTTTATTCTGGATTACTTCTGTTTATATCGTGAAGATAATAAAATATTCCCAAAACCTGAATTGAGTGAACGTAAAGTTTGGCTACGTAATATCGGGCATGAAAGTAAGAAGATTTCCCGCGTCATTGGCGATAAAACTAGGTCAAGAAAAGGGTGTAATTCAAGAAGAAACTATAGGGATTTGGACAAATCTACTTAAATAATGAGGATAATAATGGTAACAGAAGAATTTAAAAAAATAGCGGTGTCTTTCGCGGGAGGTGATGGTGGAAATCCTAAATCAGAAGTATGGTTTTGTGGATTAGAATGGGGAATAGATGATGAAAGCTCGCCAGATGATTTTTATGAGAAATTTAGTTTAAGCCCTAAATTAATACCGCATTCTTGGGTAGAGGATGATTTTGATGGTAGTTGGACGACTCAATATAATAGAAAAATATGTTGGTTTTTGTGGTACTACTACAATTTAGATTGGAAAAATGGAGAAAGTGCGGAGCATTTTGTTAAAACATACGATGTGCTTTATCCACAGGGTATTGGTTTTAAATTAAATATGCTACCAATCAATTTTAAAAATAGATCATCGATTAAATGGAATGAACAATTCATTAAGATGACAGGATTTGAAATATTCAATGAATATAGAGAGTGGTGTGTTGAAAATCGTGGTGCTTTTTATCGTCAACTTATAGATGAATGTAATCCTAAAGTTATTATTTGTACGGGAGTCACTGAAAAAGATAACTTCTTTAAGTTTTTTACTGGAGAAGCCGTATATGAAACTAAAGCATTGAAAGAATTTAATATCTTCTATCGCAAGTACAATGATACTTTAATTTGTGTTTGCCCATTTTTTGGTGGCGCGAGTGGTATCAATTCTTATGACAAAATGGAAGCATTAGTAGAGTCAGTAAAAGAATTATGTAAATAATTTTTTTATTAAGTTTAACGTGGATAGATAAATAGCGACTTCTGTCGCTATTTATCATTACTTATCTTGCTTATATTTAAGCATGTGCATAATAAGCCTAATAAGCGTTTCTTTTTGTTTCGGATCAGATTCTGCAACTAATAAAGCGAGTGCTGCAAGCCCAGTATCATTGATAACTGGGTATCCATTATGATCCAACAAACGCCCATTTCTATGTAAGAAATCTACAAATAAAAATGCGCCACTACGTTTATTACCATCTGAAAAAGGATGATTCTTGACGACAAAATAAAGTAAATGCGCTGCTTTCGCTTCAATGCTTGGATAAGCGGGTTCACCAAATACACTTTGATCTAAATTACCTAGAATCGCAGATAAGCCATTATCTCGTTCACGCCCAAACAGATCACTTGCTTCACCTTTTTCCATCAGCTGTGATTTTAACTCTGCTAGTGCAGAACAGGCTTCGGCATAAGTCGGTAATGTACCGCCTTGCTGTGTTTGTGGTTCAGTAAGTAAACCTTCATCATATTGTTGTAGCCATAAAAAGGTATGCGTATAACGGCTGACAATATCCACTAATCCACGACCACTTTCTAGCGTTAATTCCGATGAATTTGCCGTTTTTTGAATAAGTGCAAGTGCTTGTTCTAATTCGTGAGCATTTTGCTGTAAACGTTTTTGGTTAATGGTATAGCCTTGAGTCAGATATTCTTTTAAACGTGCAGTTGCCCAAATTCTAAATTTAGTACCTAAAATAGAATTAACTCTATAGCCCACAGATATAATTACATCAAGATTATAGTATTCGATTGTTCGATGAATTTGTCTTTTGCCTTCAATTTGAACTGTTGCATTTTTTGCAACAGTTGCTTCTCTATTTAACTCGCCATCAGTATAGATATTGCGTAAATGACGTGAAATAACTGACTTATCTCGCCCAAATAAATCAGCCATCTGCTGTAAACTTAGCCAAACGGTATCATTTTCAAATCTCACTTCCACTTGCGTTGTGCCATCTTGAGCTTGGTAAATTTCAATCGGATTTTGGTTATTCATCTTCTTTTCCTTAATAAGTTATATGTATATATAAACAGATAAATATACATATTGCAATACAGGTAATCTTATTTGTAAAAAATCTTCTAAAAATAACCGCTTGTCAAATTTGCTAACGACACGAACTGTCGCTTCCTTTCATATAATTTTTCATAAAAGAGAGGTTTTACTTCTTACAGCACTCTTAAGCCTTTTTCTAGGGAGTTATAAAAACAACACAGGAGAGAAATTATGGCAATGAAAGTCACTTTTAAACGCGATCCACTTTTTGAGGATGTAAAAAAATTTGTGCAACAAGAAAAATTTACATCTTGTTCACGGATTCAACGCAAATTTAGTTTAGGATTTAATCGAGCAGGGAGAATTTTAGATCAACTAGAAGAAGCTGGCGTTATTTCACCAATGAAAAATGGGCAGAGAAAAGTATTATGAAAAATGACTTAAATTATGCAGTAGAACTTATCCGCAAGGCAGACGGCATTTTAATTACTGCTGGGGCTGGAATGAGCATGGATTCAGGCTTACCAGATTTTCGAAGCGTTGGCGGATTTTGGAATGCTTACCCAATGTTTAAAGGCCGTAATATCAATTTCCAAGATATTGCGACACCATTGGCTTATGAAACTCATCAAGAGTTAGCTTATTGGTTTTATGGACATCGCTTATCGCAATATCGTGCAACAATCCCGCATGAGGGCTACCAAATTTTAAAACGTTGGGCAGAAAGCAAACCGCATGGTTATTTTGTTTTTACAAGCAATGTCGATGGGCATTTTCAGAAAGCGGGATTTGAAGAAGGTCGCATTTATGAAGTGCATGGCACATTAGAGCGTTTACAATGTGTTCATAATTGCCGCGATTTAAGTTGGTCAGCAAAAGAATTTCAACCTGTGGTGGATAACGAAAAGTTGCGCTTATTAAGTGAGCCGCCTCGTTGCCCTTATTGTCAGCGTTTAGCAAGACAGAATGTACTCATGTTTGACGATTATTTTTACAGCAGTAATTATCAAAATTTAAAACGAAATAAGCTCGATTTATGGTTAAAAGAAGTGCAAAATCTCGTCGTCATCGAACTGGGGGCAGGGAAAGCCATTCCAACTGTGCGTCGATTTTCTGAATGTACGGCGAAAGCAAAAAAGGGTGGATTTATCCGTATTAACCCACAAGATGCAGGCGTGCCGAAAATGCACTTTTTAAGTCTAGAAATGAAAGCGTTAGATGCGCTAAAAGCGATTGATCGCCTTCTAAATCCTTCTCAACAAGCGGTTGAATAATGGAAAATTTTTGCGAAATTACCTTCTGCCAACAAATTGGCAGCAACAAGCGACACAACCAAGATGCCCTTTTTAATGGCGAGGCGGTGTTTCAATATAAACTCAAGATAGCTGAAAAACGCCTTGAAAACCGACCGCACTTTATTGTGGGCGTAGCAGACGGTATTTCTAATAGCAACCGACCTGAAAAAGCGAGTAAATTGGCGATGCAATTCTTAAGCCAAATGGAAAGCATAAGTCGCCAAACGATCTACAATTTACAATCTAGTTTATCAGCAGAGTTAGCAGAGGATTATTTCGGTTCGGCGACCACGTTTGTGGCTGCCGAAATTGATCAAATAACTCGTAAAGCCAAAATTCTCAGCGTAGGCGATAGCCGTGCTTATTTAATTGATACCCAAGGAAAATGGCAACAAATCACCCAAGATCACTCAATTCTTTCTGAATTATTGGCTGATTTCCCCGATAAAAAAGAAGAAGACTTTGCCACGATTTATGGCGGTGTTTTTTCTTGTTTAGTCGCTGATTATTCCGAATTTCAAGATAAAATTTTTTATCAAGAAATTGAAATTAAACAAGGGGAAAGTTTATTGTTGTGTTCTGATGGATTAACAGATGGTCTTTCAGAAGAAATGAGAGAAAAGATTTGGAAACAATATGATAATGATAAATCTCGATTGACGGTGTATCGTAAATTAATTGCGAAACAAGGGTTTTATGATGATTTGTCGGTGGTGATTTGTAGAGTATAATTATTAATCAAAATAAGTTAATTAATGGAGTATGTTATGGAATATCTTATTGATGTTTATCTTACTGATGCAGAAAATAATTATCGTTATGCGTTAGGTTCTCAGTCAGAAAAAACACTTTTTGTAATTGGGTTAAATCCAAGTACTGCATGTGATAAAACACCTGATAATACAATTAGAAAGGTAATGGGATTAGCTGAGTATAACGGCTACACTAGCTTTATTATGCTAAATTTATATCCTAAACGAGATACGTATCCAGATGATTTACCTGATGAGGCTGATAAAAAAATACTGGAGGAAAATCTTTCTATTATTTATGAGTTAATAAAAAAAGAAAAGAAGGCTAGTATCTTATTGGCATGGGGAAATAATATTTTTTCTCGTGCTTATTTACTAGACAGTATTAAAATGATTTATAAAAAACTGGAGAGTTGTAATCCTAATTGGCTTCAAGTGGGGACATTAACGAAAGGAGGACAGCCTAGA
>OGEO01001492.1_pt1 | contig 13993 bp, 10 predicted proteins | sample 1570661 | NCBI WGS metagenome assembly OGEO01 (sample SAMEA2582142, study PRJEB24529) | metagenome | biome: Human gut stool | place: China | collected 2011
CGCCAAACTTTCGCTCCTGCCAAGCCCGTCAGCAGTCCGTGCATATGCCGGCAGCAGGCCCGCAGAGAATGATCATCCGGCTTAATGAAGCGAACATACTCTTCCATGGCGTCGATCACTCGATCGCGCGTCACGGGAGCGTGTTCGTCGTTGTAAAGGCGGGCATCAACATCAGTGAGAAGCCACGGTGTGTAATAAGCGGCTCGACCCAGCATAACGCCGTCCACGTGTTTGAGTTCGGCTTCACATTCGCCTAGATCCTGAAGCGCGCCGTTAATGACAATGATCGCTTCCGGAAAATCTTTCTTAAGCTGATAAACCACTTCTCTGCGAAGCGGCGGGATTTCACGGTTTTCTTTTGGCGACAATCCCTTCAGCCATGCATTACGGGCATGAACAATAAAAACACGAACGCCGGCATTAAATAACGTACCGACAAAGTCACGCACAAAACCGTAATCATTATTGGCATCAATACCGACGCGATGTTTGATGGTGACTGGCAGATGAGTTGCGTCCTGCATGGCTTTAACGCAATCCGCGACCAAGCCGGGTTCGGCCATTAAACAAGCACCGAACGAGCCTTTCTGCACACGTTCGCTCGGACATCCGCAGTTAAGATTAACTTCGTCATATCCCCATTGCTGAGCAAGCTTAGCACCGTGGGCCAGATCCTTCGGATCGGATCCTCCGAGCTGCAGAGCAACCCGATGCTCCGCTTCGGAAAAATCAAGATGATGGGGAACATCGCCGTGAACCAGCGCTCCGGTCGTCACCATCTCGGTGTAAAGTCGAGCACGATGAGAAAGCAGACGATGAAAGTATCTGCAATGGCGATCTGTCAGATCCAGCATCGGTGCGACACAAAAGCGCCACCCGATCGGGTCGTAAACATTATCTGTCATGAAAGGATTCCGTCAATGTAGTACCAACGGCCGTTTTCTTTTACAAATCGGCTGTTTTCTTTCAAAGTGATCATATTTCCGGCATCGTCTCGTGCTTTCGCAACGAATTTCACACGTGCCGTTATCTCCGATAAAGGCATGAAGGCCTCAATCTTGAGACTGCGCCAATGGAGCGGCTCAAAATCTAATTCTTTGGGACGGGTGCTCTCGTGCCAGGTTCTGAGAAGATAGTCCTTGTCTTCCTTCACGAAAGCCGTATAGCGAGAACACATAAGCGCCCTCGCATCGGGTGCGGGGGAGCCGGCAAGAAGCGGCCCGCAGCAGTCTTCATAAGGCTTGCCGCTGCCGCACGGACATTTGGGTTTAGATTCCCGGGCCAACGCGACTGTCTCCGCGTGCAGCACGGCGGCGTTCAAATTCCTTCAGCCAGCGCTTACGGATACGAATGCTCTTCGGTGTGATTTCAGCCAGTTCGTCATCGTTGATGAATTCAACGGCACTTTCCAGTGTCAGCTGAATCGGAGGAACAAGACGAATGGCTTCGTCGGTACCTGAAGCACGAATGTTGGTGAGTTGTTTTCCCTTAATCGGGGTCACGACAATGTCGTTGTCACGAGAGTGAACACCGATCACCATGCCTTCATAAATAGGTTCTCCCGGACCGATGAACAAACGTCCTCTTTCCTGAATCTTCCACAGAGCATAAGCAACGGCGTTGCCGTCGTCCTGGCTGATGATGGCGCCGTTGCGGCGTTCACCCAAGTCTCCGGACTTAACAGGACCGTACTCATCAAACACATGGCTCATGACACCGGTGCCGCGAGTCATCGTGAGAAAGTCGTTCTGGAAACCGATCAAGCCACGGGCGGGAATGCGGTATTCGAGACGAACACGACCTTTTCCGTCCGGCTGCATGTCCTGAAGGTCGCCCTTTCTGCGGCCGAGCTCTTCCATGACGGGACCTTGATGGTTTTCTTCCACGTCAACGGTCAGCATTTCGAACGGCTCCATCTTGACGCCGTCGACTTCTTTGTAAACGACGCGCGGACGGGAAACAGCTAGTTCATAGCCTTCACGACGCATGTTTTCAATCAAAATCGTCAGGTGCAGTTCACCGCGGCCGGCCACTTCGAAAACGCCTTCGTTGTCGGTCGGTTTCATGCGCATAGCAACATTGCTCTTTAATTCGCGTTCAAGACGTTCGCGAATCTGACGACTGGTGACGAATTTGCCTTCCTTACCAGCCAGAGGGCTGGTGTTGACATGGAAGTTCATCGTCAGAGTCGGTTCGTCAACGTGCAGGAGCGGCAGCGCATCCGGATGGTTCACATCGGTTAAGGTAGTACCGATGCCGATTTCTTCGATACCGTTGATCAGAACGATGTCGCCGGCTTCAGCCTCGTCAACCAGTTTTCTTTCCAAGCCCTGGAACTTCAGAACCTGATTGACCTTGGCGCGCTTCGGTTCGGAATCCGGGCCGTTCATGATCAGAACTTCCTGAAGCGGTTTAATGCGGCCGCGCTTAATACGGCCGATACCGATCTTACCGACGTAGCTGGAGTAGTCCAGAGAGGAAATCTGCATCTGCAGAGGACCGTCAGGATCGTCGTCCCGAACCGGAACTTTTTCCAGAATCGTGTCGAAAATCGCCTTCATGTTTCCGATCTTCTTCAGTTCTTCAACATCATCCGTGAAACCGGCAAACCCGTTCAGAGCAGAAGCGTAGATCACAGGGAAGTCCAGCTGTTCTTCTGTAGCGCCCAGTTTGTCGAACAGATCAAAGGTTTGGTTGATAACCCAGTCAGGACGAGCGCCCGGACGATCAATCTTGTTAATCACAACAATCGGTTTCAGACCTAAAGCCAACGCTTTCTTGGTCACGAAACGAGTCTGCGGCATCGGGCCTTCTACCGCATCCACGAGCAACAGAACGCCGTCAACCATAGACAAAACGCGTTCGACTTCACCGCCGAAGTCCGCATGTCCCGGGGTATCGATGATGTTGATGTGGGTGCCTTCGTATTCGACGGCGCAGTTTTTCGCCAAAATCGTAATGCCGCGCTCGCGTTCGATGTCGTTACTGTCCATCACGCGCTCGGCAACAGCCTGATTGGCACGGAAGGTGCCGGACTGTTTCAGCAGCTGATCCACCAACGTGGTTTTACCATGGTCCACGTGAGCAATAATCGCAATATTTCTAATCGCTCGAGTCATATTAAAAATTATCTATCGTTGTCTACAAACGAAATTAATCGATCCGGCGCCAGGACTCCGTCGGAAGTCAAACGTCCGACGCCGAGTAAAAATTCAGTTTTTTCAGCTGAGATACCGTACACACGCACTTTAGCCTCCTCGATCGAACGCTCGTCCGTGCGTACCTTCATACCGTTCAGAAACTTCTTAGTCGCTTCTTCATCCAGCTTGACGGGCGCAAGACTCTGCAGCAATCGATCCGGAGGAAGCAAAACAGCAATACGCTGCTCCTCAGTCATGCGTTCAAACAGATCCAAATCCACAGCTTCTTCAATGTGGAGATCGGCAATAGCCGTCCTCCGCAGCGTCTTTAAATGGGCGCCGCAGCCTAAGGCTTCGCCTATGTCTTCCCCAAGCGTACGAATATAGGTACCCTTGGAGCAACGCACCAGAAGGGTGACTTCAAGCGGTTGGAAGTCCACAATGTCAAGTGAGGATATTACTACTTTACGGGGCTCTCTCTCGATTTCTTCACCTTTTCTTGCGAATTTATACAAAGGAACTCCGTCCTTTTTCAAGGCTGAATACATCGGAGGTATTTGAATGATCTCTCCTCTGAATCTCTCTAAAACGGCACAGAATTCTTTGAAGGTAAATTTCGGCTCGGCCGAAAAGATGACTTCGCCTTCAGCGTCTCCTGTAGAGGTCTTTTCTCCGAACTTCACCGTCGTTAAATATTCCTTATCGGCGTTGAGTAAATCGGCAGAAAACTTTGTCGCTTCCCCGAAACACAAGGGAAGCAGTCCGCTTGCTAAAGGATCAAGCGTGCCGGTATGGCCGGCTTTTTGTGCATTCAGAAGGCGGCGTGCCTTCTGTAAAGCGCTATTGCTCGACAAACCTACCGGCTTATCGAGCAATAAAACGCCGTCAATTTTTAAACCTTTGCGACGACGACCCAATTATTCACCTTTGACTTTTTCTCCGTCCTCTTCGCGAGCCTGACGGATCAGCTGATCCATTTCAAAGCCGCGTTCGACGCTCTTGTCATAGACAAAATGCAGCTGAGGAACGGTGTGAATCTTCAAAAGCTTGAAGATTCTGGAGTGAAGCATCGGAGCTGCGCTGTTCAAAGCCTCGGTGGCTTCCTCAGGCGTAGAACCGATGGACGTAAAGTAGATCGTCGCATGTGCGTAATCAGGAGTAATTTCGCACCCTGTCAGCGTTACGAGACCAGTCTTCGGGTTGCTTACTTCTTTCTGAATCAGTTCGGCAACGTCACGCTGGATTTGGTCCGCAATACGGTTGGCGCGTCCCGGTTTGGTGGGTTTAATCATTTTTCAACTCCTCAATAAAACCAGCTAAATACAAAGGAGCCCGAAAGCTCCTTTGTGTTCAGGCTATATCAATCTCAGATCGTTCTTGCGACTTCCTCGACCTCAAAGATTTCGAGTTTGTCATCGACCTGAATGTCATCGTTTCCTTTCAGAGAGATGCCGCACTCGGCACCGGCCTTGACTTCCTTAACGTCGTCTTTGAAGCGGCGCAGAGAGTTAATCTCACCTGTCCAGATAATCACATTGTTGCGCAAAAGACGGGCATGAGAGTTGCGTCTGACGACCCCTTCGAGCACCATGCAGCCTGCCACTGCGCCCACTTTGGGGACGCGAATGACCTGACGGATTTCAACGAGACCTACGTGGTTTTCGCGGCGTTCCGGAGCAAGCATGCCGCTCATGGCAGCCTTAACATCATCTACGGCGTCGTAGATGATGTTGTAGTAGCGGATGTCGATGCCGTTGTTTTCAGCCAGTTTTCTAGCCAATGCATCGGCACGGACGTTGAAGCCTAAGACAACAGCATTGGAAGCAATCGCCAAGTTGATATCAGATTCACTGATACCGCCTACGGCTGCGTGAACCACGCTGACCTTAACTTCATCGGTAGAAAGTTTGGTCAAAGCGTGAACCAAAGCTTCCTGAGAGCCTTGAACGTCGGACTTGATAACCAGAGACAGGGTCTTCTGGCCTTCCGGATTCTGACCAAAAAGACCGCCGAGTTTGTCATTGACCTGGCGAGCCAGCTTAACGTCACGGTACTTGCCCTGACGGTAGTTGGCCAATTCACGAGCCTTACGCTCTTCGGAAACGACGATGAGTTCGTCACCGGCCTGCGGAACGTCGGAGAGGCCTTGAATTTCCACCGGGATGGAAGGACCGGCGCTCTGAACCGACTTGCCGTTTTCGTCAACCATGGCGCGAACGCGACCGAAAGTGGCGCCGGCCAAGACGATATCACCGCGCTTTAAGGTACCGGCCTGAACCAGGACGGAAGCAACCGCACCCTTACCGCGGTCAAGGCGGGATTCAATCACGACGCCCTTAGCAGGACCTTCTTTCACAGCCTTCAATTCAAGAATTTCGGCCTGCAGAAGAACGTTTTCAAGCAGCTCGTCAATGCCCTGTCCGCTCTTAGCAGACACGCAGACGAACGGCACGTCGCCGCCGTAATCCTCAGGGATGACTTCGTTGGCAACGAGTTCCTGTTTGACACGATCAGGATTAGCTTCTGGTTTATCAATCTTGTTAATGGCAACCACCAGAGGAACGTTGCCGGCCTTCGCGTGAGCAATAGCTTCCTTGGTCTGCGGCATCACGCCGTCGTCGGCTGCAACCACCAAAATAACGATATCGGTTACCTGAGCACCGCGAGCACGCATGGCCGTGAAGGCTTCGTGTCCCGGGGTATCCAAGAAAGTAATAATGCCTCTCGGGGTTTCAACGTGGTAAGCACCGATGTGCTGTGTAATACCGCCGGCTTCGCCTGCGGCAACACGAGTACGTCTGATGTAGTCCAGCAAAGAAGTCTTACCGTGGTCAACGTGACCCATAATCGTCACGACCGGAGGACGAGGTTCCTTCGGATAGTTGGCCAAAGCCTTGGCTTCTTCTTCAGCCAGGAAGGCTTCCGGATCTTCCGCTTTAGCGGCGATCGCACGATGACCCATTTCTTCGACCACAATCATGGCCGTTTCCTGGTCAAGCATCTGGTTGATCGTCACCATCTGACCGAGCTTCATCATCTGTTTAATGACTTCAATGGCCTTGACGCTCATCTTCATAGCGAGATCAGCGACAGTGATGGTTTCCGGAACTTCAATGTCCTTAACAACGGGTTCCTGAACAGCAGGAGTCTGCGGTCTTCCGCCCTGGCCTTTGTTGTTCTGGTTCTGGTGCTTGTTGCCGCGTTTGTTGCGGCGGTCATTCTTCCAGCCGCTGCTTTCTTCCGAAGAGTTGTCGCCGCCGCGGGTCTTGAGAGTGCGGCGTTTCTGATTTTCGTCGCCCCAGTTGTCTGCGTTCTTAGCGTTGTTCTTCGTACCTTTGTTTTCTTTCTTGACGCTGTTCTTGTGAACCTTCTTCTGTTCCTGCGGTTTTTCTTCCTGAGCCGGTTTCTTAGCGGTCAGAACCTTCTTCGGAGCAGACATCATTTCTCGAATAGCGCGAGCTTCGGCTTCAGCAGCGCGGCGAGCAGCATCTCTGTCGGCTTCAGCCTTGACAGCGGCATCCTTAGCTTCTTTAGCAGCACGAGCAGCGGCCTCGGCTTCTGCCTTAGCTTTCTCTATGCTGCGCTCTGCCTCAGCCTTCTGTCTGCGTGCAGCTTCTTCGGCTTTAGCCTTTTCCTGTTCGGCTTTGAGTTTGGCAGCACGTTCGGCCTCTTCTTTGGCCTTGCGTTCGGCCTCTTCCTTAGCGCGGGCAGCAGCTTCTTCAGCTAAACGACGAGCTTTTTCTTTCTGCTCTTCCATTGCCTTCTTGGCTTCTTCGCGGGCTTTATTAACGACATCCGGGTTCTTCACCAAAACGCGTTTGCGGCGCACTTCCACTTGAACGGCGTGAGAGGAACCTCCTCCATTCTGAGTGATGACGCTCTTTTCCCGCTTTGTCAGCGTAATTTTGCGGCGGCCTGCATTCGAGCTGCCGCGGGCAACCTGCAGGGATGTTAAGAAACGATCCTTATCAGCTTCGCTTAATTCGTCGGCGGGTGTGCTCTGGGAGAGGCCGGCTTCCTTCAACTGGGAAAGGAGGGTCTCAACCGGCAAATTCAAGTCGGCGGCTAAATCTTTAACAGTGGTTTTTGCCATATTCCTATATTCCCTCCTTTGTATTAGCTCCAGCTTTCGCGAGCCTTTGTGATCAGGGCGGCAGCCTTGTCGTGGTCAATACCCGTCATTTCAACGAGTTCGTCCGTAGACAAATCGGCAAGCTGATCAAGGGTCTTGATGCCGGCAGGCTTCAGTTTATTTGCAATTTCATGAGTCATCCCCGGAAGGTCGACAAGAGATTTGTCGGCCCACTTGAGGAGCTCTTCACGTTCAAGCGCAGAAGTCAGCAATGCCGTTCTGGCTCTGGAACGCAGTTCTTTAACGGTATCTTCATCGAACTGTTCGATGCTAAGCAGTTCTTCTTCCGGCAGATAAGCAACTTCTTCAAGTGTCTCAATGCCGTTTTCAATCAGAACCTGAGCAACTTCCTCATCGATATCGAGGCGGTCGCAGAGTTCCTGGCGACGCGGAGCGATTTCATCTTCACGCTTCTTAGCCGCCTGGTCGTCATCCATCACTTCAATTTCCCAGCCGGTCAGCTCGGAGGCAAGACGCTTGTTGACGCCGTTGCTGCCGATCGCGATCTTGCTGTTGTCAAGGTCAGGGGTCACGACTTCAACCTTGTGTTCGTCTTCATGGACGATGATGGAGGAAATCGTTGCGGGAGACAGCGCGCTCATGACGTATTCGGCAGGCTGATCGGCCCAGCGGATAATGTCGATTCTCTCATTCATCAGTTCGCCGGAAACGGACTGAATACGAGAGCCTTTGACACCGATGCAGCTTCCGATCGGATCAATGCGCTTGTCCTTAACCTGGACGGCAACTTTGGCACGGATGCCGGGATCGCGGGCAATGCCCTTGATCTCAAGCAGGCCTTCGTTGATTTCGGGAACGACCTGACGCATCAGTTCGCCCAAGAATTCATTGCAGGTACGGGACAGGGTGATCTGCTGCTGTCTGGAGGTCGGATCGATTTTCAGAACATAAGCGCGAACACGATCGCCCGGACGGAGGTTTTCCATCGGGATCATCTGATGTCTAGGCAGACGAGCATCGATGCGGCCGATTTCGATAATCGCATCGCTCTTGTCAAAGCGCTTGACTTGGCCGGTGACAACCTTAACGTCCTTGTAGCGTTCAAGGAATTCGTTTAAAAGCTGATTACGCTCGGCTTCTCTCAGGCGCTGAATAATGACCTGTTTTGCGTCTGTCGCAAAACGACGGCCGGTTACGTTGACATCGGGCAGAGGCTTACGAACATAGTCGCCGACATTCATTTCGCCCTGGTCGCTGTAGTCTTCCTTAGCCTCCCACTGAAGAATCTGACGATCCGGCTCCTGAAGGCCCTGTTCGTCAGGAACGACTAACCACTGACGCCAAACTTTCTGGTCGCCGGTTGTCGGGTCGACTTTGACGACGATATCTGCGTCTTCGCCCGGGAACTCAGCCTTTTTTACTGCGCTGGCCAAAGCACTTTCCAATGCAGCCAGAACGACGGACTGATCAACGTTCTTTTCGTGGGCGAGGACTTCCACCATTGTTAATAAATCACGGCTCATTATTTTGCACCTCTGAAATTCAGGTCGGGCACGAGGTTAGCCCGCTCAACATCATTAAAGGGGAAGGTAACGGTCACTGCAGGCGTGTCACTCTTGGCCTTGGTTTTGGCAGCGCGCTGCTTTTCAGCCGGAGTGCGTGCAACACGATTTTCCGAGAGTGTCATCGTGATCGAGGGGTTGTTTTCATCACCTTCAACGGCGTCAAGGGTTCCGTCCAAACGACGGCGGCCGTTTTCGGGAAGACCTTCACCGGTGATCGGAGCAAAAAGTTCGACGTGAACGTTCTGTCCGACGAATTTCACAAAATCACGAGGACGTTTCAACGGACGATCAACACCCGGAGAAGACACTTCAAGACGATCGTAGTCAACGTTCTCAACCGTCATTGCGTTGTTGAGCTGGTTGCTGACTTTTTCGCAGTCGTCCAAAGTAATCCCGCCGTCTTTATCGATCGTGACGCGGATCAAACCGCGCGGGAGTTTTTCCACATCGACGAGCTCGTAACCCAAGCCTTCGACGGTGGCATCGATCATTTCAAATAATTGTGTCGAAACTGCCATTGCAGATTTAACCTCAGTACCTAAGTAAAAAAAAATGGGCTTCAAAGCCCATCTCTTAAAAAATTCTTTTTGATAGGTGCTCGACCGACCGAAGGCCTTTCGAGCGCTTTATGACGCATACAACACGCCTTAAAGCAAAAACTAGCGCAATTGTACATCATGGACAACGCTAATAGACAGATTTTTCGTAACTTTTCAAGACATAACTCTTTCATTTCAGAAAGAAAAAACGGGTGAGGTTTGTTTCCCGCCCGTCGTTTCTCTGAAAAATTTTTCAGCTTTCTGCCGTCAAATTTGCTCTATCTCTTTGGTCTGACTAAAAATTATTTCGGGCCTCGGGTTCCGCGGCTGCGCATCGGACGACTAGACCGGATCGCCGAAGAAGTGTCTCGCTGACCAAACTTTCTGCCCGCTTTGGGAGCAGAGGCCGGGGCGCGGGAAGCTGCAGGACGCGGCGTTCTCTCAGGCGCACGAGGGGCCGGTGCCGTGGACATTCCTTTTTTATAACTGATGGAATCGAGCCACTTTTCCGTTTCTTCCGTGCTCATGCGGCGGGTCTTGCCTCTGGGCAAGTCAGACGGAAGTTCTAGGTTGCCGTATTTCACGCGGATCAGGCGCGAGACGGGTAAGCCGACGGCTTCAAACATGCGGCGAACTTCACGGTTGCGGCCTTCGCTCAGCGTGACGTTGTACCAGCGGTTGAAGCCTTTTCCCCCGCCCTCTTCCAGCGTCGTGAATTTAGCGATGCCGTCGTCGAGTTTGATGCCTTTGAGAAGTTTGTCTTTGGCTTCCGGACTCATCGTTCCCTGAACACGGACCGCATACTCGCGCTCAATCTCATGACGCGGATGCATCAGGAAATTGGCTAAATTTCCGCTATCGGTAAACAAAAGGAGGCCTTCGGTATTGAAGTCAAGCCGTCCGACAGCGATCCAGCGGGCACCGCCGATTCTCGGCAGATGATCAAAAACCGTGGGGCGGCCTTCGGGGTCATCTTTGGAGACGATCTCGCCGGCAGGCTTGTGATAAATCAGAACCTTAGGAACATCATTGTTTTCCAGCGCGGAACGGCGAACGATCCTGCCGTCAAAACGAATCACGTCAGAAGGTGTCACACGCTGGCCGACGTGAGCAGGTTCTCCGTTTACAGAGATGCGGCCTTCTGCGATTCTTTCTTCCATATCACGGCGTGAACCGATGCCGGCATCAGCCAGCACTTTATGCAGCTTTTCATTGGCAAACGGAGCCGTTAATAACTTAGCCACCTGCGGCTTTCTCGCAGGAGAGCGGGGAGCGGATTCCGCGCTTGCAGGAGTGCGTCGGGTATTGACAGACGCTGACGGTCTGAAAGGTGTTTTGCGCCCATTGCGCGAATTTCTTGTGACTGCCATAACTTACTCTTAGAGCCGAAGCCATTGCCTCGGTTTTTCATAGAATCTTTTAATTGCCCAGTTCGATCAAACATGAACCGGCGCTTGTTGGGGCTTTCGAAACTACATGTCGAAAGCCGGACGAAATTCTTTAGGAAGCATCAAAGATGCAGCCCTGCCGGAAGATTGTAAAGAGGCCGTCGCCCCTATAGCCTCCTAACCACCAAATTTGAGTTGCTCTGCTCGACTTGTCAAAGATTTTTCAGCAAATCCTGCAGCTTAGCTTCCTTTGCATCGAGCGCGTCCTGCTCTTCCTTGCGTTTGGCGTTAAAGGTTTCTTCATCCAAATCGTAAAGCGCGGGACCTTTGGCAGCTTTTCGCACCATTTCCAAGACACGTTCGTTTTCAGAGAGATCCTCTTCCGTGGCTCGAATAACCGGCAGCTCAACGTCGGAGATATCGTGAACATCGGCACTCACCGGCGCCGCATCAATCTCCAAGATGCCTTGCTGCTGTTTAAGAACGAGGTAAACCTGGCCTAAAAGCTCCGCGTCCAAAAGCGCGCCGTGGCCTTCTTTGACGCGTCGGGTCGTGTCGATTTCGAGACGCTTACACAATGCATCCAAGCTGTTGTGCATCTGAGGGAATGCGGCTTTGGCAAGCTCCATCGAGTCGATAATGTTGTCCTTGCCGCAAATCTCTTCCATCGAGGGTTTGCCGAGCTTTCTCAACTCCTCATTGAGGAAGCCGATGTCGAACTGAGCATTGTGAATGATGAGTCTGGCGCCCTGAACAAATTCAATGAACTTGTCGGCGATGTCCGCAAACTTCGGCTTACCGACCAAAAATTCATTGGTGATCTTGTGGACGCGGATAACCTCTGCCTCCATCTGGCGTTCCGGATCGATGTACTCATGAAAATTTTTATCGGTTAATCCGTGTTCTCCAAGTTCAACGCAGCCGATTTCAATGATTCGGTCGCCTTCCTTAGCGGCCATGCCGGTGGTTTCGGTATCCAGACAGATCTCTCTCACGTGCTTTCCTTCAAAATTGGTGTTTCGATTCTAATCAATTGAATGCGAAACAGAAAATTCAAAGTTTTCTAAAACCTAAAAATGACGCATTGAACTTTTAGTCCAATGCGTCACTTGTGATGATTTAGATCGATTCAGCGATCAATTCGAAGCTACAACGCTTTCACGGCTCAAATATGAACGAAGTTTTTCTGCGTCGTTGGCACGAGCGTACTTATTCGGAGAGTCGAGGAAGATGAATGCAACATTCTTTCCGTCGACGTGCGCCTGCATGACCATGCAGTAGCCGGCCGCTGTCGTCAGACCAGTCTTCTGCAGCTCGATGTCCCAATCTTCGTCTTTAATCAGACGGTTCGTGGTGCTGCTGATGACTTCACGCTTGCCGATACGGAAGGAAGCTTCCGGCGTAGTCGAGAGTTCACGGATGAGTGCATATTCGCTCGCGCCTGTGATGAGGTAAGACAGATCCACCGCAGAAGAGCGATTGTCGTTATTCAAACCGATAGAGTCATAGAAGACGGAGTCTTTCATGCCGAGAAGCGCAGCTTTGATGTTCATTTCTTTAATGAACTGTGCTTTTCCGGTCGGATAGGTACGGGCGAGGAAATGAGCCGCACGGTTATCCGAACTCATTAAAGCCAGATGCAAAGCCTGACGGCGGGAGATCTCCATGCCCATGCGAAGCTTGGAGTGAGCGCTCGAAGGAACGAAGTCTCCACGCGTAACAATGAACTTGTCGTCTAAATTGACGCCGGATTCCACGATCACCAGCGCCGTCATCAGTTTTGTAATAGATGCGATCGGCAGGGGCTGATCGGCATTCTTTTCATACAAAACTTGGTTTGTGTCCATGTCGTAGGCGAGCACGGCCGTCGAGGAGAGTCCCAGCGGATCGCTGGAGCCCTTCAGGCCTATAAGCTGTGCGTAGGAAGGTCCGCGGCTGCGGTAAGTAGCCCAGTCAATCGCCTTTCTCGGACGATAGTTCTTAGAAGAGGCAAATTTGCGGCTGGAGGAACGAGCTGAGGCCCGTTTACGAACAACGCTTTTCACCGCGACCCGTTTGCCGGCAGCTTTTGCCTTAGGAGCCTTAGCCTTCTTCTTTGCCGAAGCAGCAACAACTTTCTTCTTCGCTGTCTTCTCGACAACGGTCTTTTTCACTGCTTTTTTCTTGACGACTTTAACAGCCGCTGGTTTCTTCTGAGCAGCCTCTACGGTAGGAGCGGCAATAAAACTAAACGATAAAAAAGCACAGAGAATCGCTGCCGATAAACGCATTTTTTCCACCCAGAGGAGAAGAGAAGAGGTCATTAATTGGTGAGTATTTGTTATTTTGCGCCAATTCGTTCGGCAAAACCATAAAAAATCGGCCTCACCGCACAAATTAAACACTTATATAAGGGAAATTACTAATCATTTTTCTAACTTCACTCAATATGTAGTTAGTACTCACGAAGAATCGCATCCCACATTTTATTCAGACGCTTGACGCTCACTGGCATCGGCGTTCTGAGTTCCTGCGCAAAAAGAGAAACCCTCAGCTCCTGAAGCATATTCCCGAATTCGACCAGTTTGGCATCGTAGACGCCTCTTCTGACAGACAACTCCCGCTTGTAATTAACGGTAAGCTGACGCATCTCGGCCATGCGCTCGGCATCTCTGCCGGGATCGTTTTTCAAACGATCGATTCGAACTTGAATAGCCTTCATATAGCGCGGATAGTGGCGAAGCTGGCTGAAAGGAATCGTAAGCAGGAAATGCGGCGGAAACAAATCAGACAGCTGAGCCGTAATGTCTTCGCTCACTTCCTTGTAGCTTTTGATCGAATTCAGCTTCTGCTGCGCAAGAGCAGCTTCAGAAACGATCGAGCTCAAGAGGCGTGCCAGCTCCAGCGTCAGCAGGCCGAGTTTTTCTTTGACAACCGCAATCGTTTCCCTGAACTGCTCTTCATTGACCGGAAGTTCTCCGGTAAAGGCAGCCGTTTCAATCGAGGCATCGATAACGTCCTGCTTTAACTCTTCAAAAGACGGAAAGGCCTTTCTCAAAGAAACAATGGATGCGCCTTGGATCTGCGTCGTCTGCATCGACTTCAAATTCTTATCCAGATACTTAATCTGTTCCTTCAGTCCCAAACGGATCAAGCGAATCAAACCCCGTCGATGAATACGGGCCGCTTGGTCCGGATCATCAAAAACTTCCAAAGAGCAATATTCACCCTTATCCACTAATGCCGGGTGGCCGATGAGCGAAATGCCCTTCTTCTTAATCTCCATGAC
>OGEO01001495.1_pt1 | contig 13972 bp, 11 predicted proteins | sample 1570661 | NCBI WGS metagenome assembly OGEO01 (sample SAMEA2582142, study PRJEB24529) | metagenome | biome: Human gut stool | place: China | collected 2011
GGCAAGCCGTTCACTCGCAGCAATTATCGCATCCTGGTCTTGATCTATACCAATAAATCTCCCCTTGGCAGAAAGTTTCCTGCATACCTCAATGGCATGTCCTGCGCCGCCCAAAGTGCCATCCACATAGATTCCATCCGGCTTAATATTCAGCCCGCCAACGGTCTCGTCCAGTAATACAGATTTGTGTTTAAATTCCATTTCCGTCTCCTGTTGGATTTCTCGCTTATTTTATGCTCAGATGACGATTCCCATGTTCTCCATGTCGGCAGCAATGCTGTCCATATCGTCATAATTGCAATTCTCGCTCCATTTCTCCTTGCTCCAGACTTCTACTCTGCTTAAGTTTCCAGCCAGAATAACATCTTTCTCCAGACCAGCGAACTCACGTAACGTCTGTGGTACGAGAATTCTCCCCTGCTTGTCCAGTTCACATGTTGTTGCACCTGCAACAAAGAAGCGCGAAAAGGCTCTAGCGTCTTTATTTGTAAGTGGTAATGCACGGAGTTTCTCTTCAAAGGCTTCCCATTCATCCATAGGATAAATATAAAGACAACCATCAAGTCCTCTGGTAAGAACAAATTCCTCACCTAAAGGTTCCCGAAATTTCGCTGGGATGATCAAACGCCCCTTCGCGTCGATTGTGTGATTGTACTCGCCCATGAACATAAAAACTCACCTACTCTCGTGAAATACGAGTCTCCCCCTCGTATCTCATGACGGGAAACAAATGGAAGTTCTGCCACTTCGTCCCCATTTGTCACCACTTTTCTCCACTTCCTACCACTTATGAACCCATTCTAACCCATTTGCCCCTAAATTACAAGTGGGAAATTATGAAATCTATTACATAATTCTGTTACAAAGTCCTTACAAACAGTGAAAATGCAGTCAAAAAATTTTTTTATACAAATAAATCCTGCCCTGCAGGACTTTTTATATTGCCGGAAATTCCAGCGAAATTACCTATTACACACAAAAAAACGCCACTTCAGTGGGATTCGCTCCCACCAAAATAACGTTTTGTTTAGTCCAGATTCAGGTATCTGACAATCATATGATCAATCTTCCTGCTCATGGGCAGGTTTTTTCGCAAATCTGCGCGGCTGGCTATACAACCATTCATCTTCTTCTGAAGCTGTCGGATTTTTCGCAGCAACAGTTTCTTCTTCAGAAATCCCGGCATTTTCTTCCACATGATTTTCTGTACCGGAAGCTTCTGGAAAGGCTTCCTCCTCAGAAATTTCTTCTGTATCTTTCTCTGAGTCCTCCTCATAGAAATCCTCAGCAACTGAATTTTCCTCTTCCACGATTTTCTCTGTGTTCTCTTCATCCCGAGAATTTTCTTCCGGATGCTCTTCTTCCACAGACGAAGTTTCTTCTGATTCTTCGGAATCATGTTCATAAGCAGATGCTGTTCCGTTATAGACTTCCCGAACACCTGCGGCATCTCCATCTGCAAAAGCTCTCTCCAGTCTGAGCCGGTCTCTGTACTCTTCTGCTTCAGCTTCTCTGGCTGCTCTTTCCTGCGCTTCATAGTCCTGTTCTCTCCTGCGTCTGCGCCTTGCCGCCCTCTTTTTCGCCATGGTTTCTTCCACAACTGCGATCATAGCACAGATTACAAACATTGCTGCTGAGATCAGCTGGGAAATTCCAACAGAAGTTCCCGGAATCATAAGCTTGTCTGTTCGAAGAAGTTCTATGCAAAATCGTCCGAGACCATATCCTGCCAGATATTTCAGAAATACTTCTCCGTGGAAATGTTTTTTGCGCTTCCACACAAGCATCAGGAGAAACAAAAGCAGACACCAAAGACTCTCGTATAAGAAAACCGGATGTACTTGAATATAAGAAGTTCCACCTATTGTCTCCAGGTTTTCCCTCATTGCAGATGTCACTTCGCTGGAACGCACAGCAGATAAAGGGAGCTGCATTGCAAATATGCTGTTGGTATACTCACCGAAAGATTCCCTGTTAAAGAAATCTCCCCACCTTCCTATTATCTGCGCAATAACGATTCCCATGCTGGCAGTATCTGCCATCTGCATAAAAGATTTTCTGCGCACGCCGCAGTAAATGGCTGCTCCCAGCATTCCTCCAAACAGACCGCCGTAGAATGTAAGTCCGCCATTTCTCACATTAAAGATCTCAATAATATTGCCCTTATAAAGATTCCAGGAACATAAAACATAAAGCATTCTGGATCCGACCACACCCAGAAGCAGGGACATGATCATCATTTCCAGATAATCGTCTTTATTCTCGCCGCAGCGCTTCGCTTCCAGAATCACAAATCCCATTCCCAGAAGCATTCCCAGAGCTATTACAAGGCCAAAAAATGTAATCTCAAATCCAAATATTTGAATGGATTTCCCCACATAACCCAGGTTTATTCCTAGATTCGGAAACTGAATTGACATTTATGCTATCCCTCTGTTTCTATTACTTATCAGACATTGAAACGGAATAAGATCACATCGCCATCCTGTACTACGTAATCCTTACCTTCCATTCTTACAAGACCTTTTTCTCTTGCGCCTGCATAGGAGCCACAGTCAAGAAGATCCTGATAGTTTACCACCTCAGCCTTAATGAATCCACGCTCAAAATCAGAATGAATCTTACCTGCTGCCTGCGGAGCCTTGGTTCCAATCTTGATGGTCCATGCTCTGGTCTCATCTTCTCCGGAGGTCAGGAAGCTCATAAGTCCAAGGAGATGATAACTTGCCTTAACCAGCTTCTCAAGTCCTGATTCCTTGAGTCCAAGATCCTCCAGGAACATTTTTCTCTCATCCTCATCCAGTTCGGAAATCTCTTCCTCGATCTGTGCACAGATTACGAAAATCTCACTGTTCTGCTCTGCAGCATATTTTCTTACAGCCTGTACATGCGCATTGTCAGCACCATCATTTGCAAGATCGTCTTCTGCAACATTTGCAGCGTAAATAACCGGTTTCTGAGTGAGCAAATTGTATGTTCCCATCCATGCTTCCTCATCCTCATTCTCCAGTTCCATAGTGATGGCCATTTTGCCGTCTTCCAGCCATTTCTTGATCTTCTGAAGGAAATCAAGCTCTTTTGCAGCTTCTTTGTCCATACGGGCAGTCTTGGTAACCTTTGCAATTCTTCTCTCCAGGATCTCAAGATCAGAGAAAATGAGCTCCAGGTTGATAGTCTCAATATCACGGATCGGGTCGATGCTTCCATCTACGTGAATTACATTGGTATCCTCAAAACAGCGTACTACATGAACGATTGCATCAACTTCACGGATGTTTGCAAGGAACTGGTTTCCAAGACCTTCTCCCTTAGAAGCGCCCTTTACAAGTCCTGCAATGTCAACAAATTCTATAACGGCCGGTGTCACTTTCTTGGAATGATAAAAATCACCAAGCAGTGCAAGTCTTTCATCCGGCACAGTAACAACTCCCACATTCGGGTCAATGGTACAGAAGGGATAGTTCGCAGATTCTGCACCAGCCTTTGTCAGGGAATTAAAAAGTGTACTTTTTCCTACATTTGGAAGTCCAACGATACCTAATTTCATTTTATCCTATTTCTCCTTATTTTTAGGGGCGTTTGACATTTCTTTACGCCATTCTTTTGCTATTATACCACAAACAATAAAAATATGATATATTTCCGGCCCCATATTGTCTTCTCTATACATCTTTTTATTTTAGCATACCCAACTCTTTCCATCAAGACAAAAGCTCTGGACAATCTGATAAATTTGAAAAAACACCTCATATTTCCAATTGAATATGAAGTGTTTCTCTTTTGTAATACATCATTTATTTCAAATCTCTGGACATGATCATAAGAAGACTGCCTTTTTCGTAGAGTACCTTGGCCTTTTCTTCCTGGATCTCGTTGCTAACGGTGCGGCCGCAGTTATCTGTAGTAAGGCGGTAATGATCCAATGGGTATTTAAACCCCTTCAAAGTAAGACCTTCAACCGTTTCACCGGCTGCGAAAAAAGAAATATATTTTCCGAACTGACTGTCTTTTCGAATAATATAGCCATTTTCCACAAGACAGATGTAATTCTGAGCATCTGCCAGGATCACATTGACACCCTTTTGTCTGCCATATTCCAAAAGTCCCATGTTTCCAATAAAATGATCCAGTCTTCCACCAGTTGCGCCAAGAATAAGAATATTCTTTGCCCCTCTTCTTATTGCCAGATTTAAAGTAGACTGGGTATCTGTATCATCCTTTTCAGGATTCAGTCTGACAATTTCTGTATGGTCAAGACTCTCCAGATATGCCTTTCCAGCACCTGATAAACTGTCAAAATCACCGTCCACAATATCCGGGACAAGACCTGTTTCCAGAAAGAAATCCAGTCCTCTGTCAGCCGCCAGCAAAAGCAGCTTCTTTCCTTTTCGCTCTTCTTCTATTTTTCTTATAAAATCGAGGGCAAAATCTTTCTGGATCATGCCCCCGCTTACGATTACTGTATCTATCATTCTATCTCTCACTCAATCCTGTCACCAATCTCTTCGATCTGTTTCTGAATATGGCGGACATTCTGGGCAATATCACCGCCGAATACCCAGGATCCGGCAACAAAGATATTGGCACCAGCTTTCATAACAGTCTCTATGGTACCTTCATTGATTCCACCGTCAACCTCAATATCCACATTCAGATTCTCTTTGTCGATCAGTTCTCTCAGTTCCTGAATCTTCTCTGTACACTCGTCCATATATTTCTGTCCGCCAAAGCCAGGCTGAACAGTCATTACCAAAACCATATCCACATCCTCAAGCATATGGCTGATATCATTTACCGGAGTTGCAGGCTTGATGGAAACACCAACTTTCACTCCTGCATCCTTGATACGCTCTATAGTACGTTCCAGATCCTCACATGCCTCAGCATGAACGGTGATGGAATCCGCACCACAATTTACAAAATCCTGAATGTATCTTTCCGGCTCTGTCACCATAAGATGAACATCAAAAAACATCTTGGATTCTTTACGGATGGATTTGATCACCGGCATACCAAAGGAAATGCTCGGTACAAAATCTCCATCCATAACATCAATATGGAGCCATTCAACTCCTTCGTTTTCAAGAATTTTAATCTGTTCGCCCAGACGGTTAAAATCCGCTGATAAAATAGACGGGCACAACTGATATTCCATTTAATATCTCCTTTTCTCTTTCAATTCTTCATATAAATTAAGATAATCTTCGTACCGGATCCTGCTGATCTCGCCCTGTTCAAGAGCTTCCTTTACTCTGCATCCCGGTTCGTGGATATGACGACAGCCCTGAAAACGGCACTGGTCATCATACTTGCGAAACTCCGGAAAATAGTCCTTGAGTTCCTGTTCTTCCATATCCATAAGATACAGGGAAGAAAATCCCGGCGTATCCATAAGAAATGTATTCTCTCCTACCGGGATAACCTGTGAATGTCTGGTCGTATGCTTTCCTCGTTTGAGTTTCCGGCTGATCTCACCTGTCTCCATCTGAACTTCTGTCTGGAGAAGATTCGTCAGAGATGATTTGCCAACGCCGGAAGGTCCTGCCACGACCGTTGTTTTACCTTTGAGGATTCTGTGAATCTCGTCAATACCCTCCTCCTCCAGTGCGCTGGTGAGAAGGACCTGATATCCACAGCTTTGGTAGGTCTGATAAAGCTCCTGTGTTTCCTTTTCTGTTGCAAGATCTTTTTTGTTAAAGCATATGACTGCCGGAATGTCTGCCTGTTCCATCATGATCAGGAAACGGTCCAGCAGCATGAAATTCGGCTTTGGATTGTCCATTGCAAAAATCACAAATGCCTGATCCACATTGGCAACCGCCGGACGGATCAGTTCGCTGTGCCTGGGAAGCAGTTCTGTGATATTTCCCTTTTTCTGTGCTTCATCTATGACTTCCATCTCCACATCGTCCCCGACCAATGGTTTCCTGTGGTCCTTACGGAAGACACCTTTTGCCTTGCATTCATAGATTCCGTCCGCACTATGCAGAGCATCCCCTGCATGGACATAATAGAATCCGGCAATTCCTTTTATAATCTTGCCCTTCATAGTTCCTGCCTTTGTCTTATTCCTTCACGAATTCCACTCTTCGGGTAAAGGTCTTGTTCTCTGTGGTGCCGGGGACGACAACATCCCCCTCTGTTGTGGTGCTTGCCGATGTCACCTGGTAGGTCATGGTGAGGGTACCGCCGGAGGAGGCGATGCCGTTGATATTGGTCGATACCGGGAAGGTGGTAACCTTCGTATCCATCAGTACCGTACCGTCATCCGCCACCAGGGTGATGCCGACTTCCATTCCCGATACATACTGGGGTGCCTCGGAAGTCGTCGGTGCCACAATGCTGACATTGCACTTATAGGTTACTTTCTGTGCGCCCTGGCTCACCTTAATATCAATGGAGGTTCCCTGATCCACATAGGAACCATGGGAATAGCTCTGATAGCAGATCATGCCCTCTCCCACTTCATCGCTGTAAATATGGGTCACACTGCCTACTGTCAGTCCGGCCTCGATTGCTTCCACCGTACCATCCTGCTCTGACAGTCCGATCAGGTTCGGCACGCGGATCTTCGTATCTTCCTTTCCCAGGCTTACGGTAACGGTGATCACACTGCCTTTCGGCGCCTTATTTCCATCTGCGGGAGTCTGGGCGATCACGCGTCCTGCTTCTATGGTGTCGGAATAATCCTCTGTCTTATTGACCAAAAAGCCCTTGCTTACCAGCTGTGTATTCGCCTCGTCAAAAGTAAGTCCCACCACCTTCGGAACTTCTACGCCCTGGGTTCCGGCGCTTGCCGTAAGTGTTACCTTGCTGCCCTTGTCAATCTGGGCACCCTCGCTGACGTCGGTACTGATCACCACACCTTCTGCCACGGAATCAGATTCCTCATATACAACTTCCGTCAGAATTCCCAGTCCGGTCAGTGTATTTCTCGCATCATCCACATTCATGCCCTTCACATCCGGCATGGCGACTTTCTCTGCCTCTTCTTTGGTTTCCTCCGTAGTGATGATCGGGCCGGAAGGATTATTGCCTTCGTTCTTTTTCCCGCCGAAGATCTTCACCGCCAGTACGATCAGGATAATACAGATCACCACTCCCGCAACGATTGCCAGAACCGTTGTCACGCGTTCCATCTTGGGATCGTAATCATAATCATCCTCTCCCTCTGCCTCTTCATCATTCTCATACATGGCTTCTGTATCGGAACGTAGGCGCATCGTCTCATCATGATCCTGTTCTTCATACTCCCGGCCACTCTGATACGGAACTTTTCTCTTGATCTGTGCCATATCTTCATCCGAGATCATCCGGGTGCCGCCTTCCATATCCGGATCCTTGTTCACGACAAAGTCCTCCTCCGGATTGATCAGGGACTGCTTCAGGTCTGCAATCAGTTCTGCCATGTTCTGATATCTGCGGTCCGGTGATTTCTGACAACACTTTAATACAATACTTGCAACGCTGGAAGGGATCTCCGGCACGAATTCCTTGGGAGAAGGCATTTCTTCCTGAATATGCTTGATGGCGATCGCTACCGTCGTCTCCCCATTGAAGGGGACTCTTCCCGTAAGCATTTCGAACATGGTGATACCCAGTGAATAGATATCACTCTTCTCATCACTGTAACCGCCTCTGGCCTGTTCCGGAGACGTATAGTGTACACTTCCCATTACATTGGAAGTAATCGTATTGCTGGTCGCTGCCTTGGCAATACCGAAATCCGTTACTTTTACTTTGCCGTCTTTGGAAATAATGATATTCTGCGGTTTGATATCCCGGTGAATAATATGATTATTATGTGCTGCCTCAATGCCCATACTCACCTGGATGGCAATGCTTACTGCTTCCTTGTAAGACAGACGGGCCTTTTTCTCAATGTACTTTTTGAGGGTAATGCCCTCCACCAGTTCCATTACAATATAGTAGATTCCGTTTTCTTCCCCTACATCATAGACATTTACGATATTGGGATGCATCAGTCCTGCTGCCGCCTGGGCCTCAATACGGAATTTGGATACAAAATTAGCATTCTCGCTGAATTCCTGCTTCAATACCTTGATTGCCACATATCGGTTCAACTTATGACATTTTGCTTTATAGACATCTGACATACCGCCGGTTCCGATTTTCTCCAGAATCTCATAGCGATCGCCGATCATCATTCCTATTTTGATCATTATTGCTCTCCATTCTTATATAACCTAAGTAACTAAGAGTATTATCTGTCTTATGCGCACGGCTCAATAAGGATAACACTGATATTGTCTCTGCCGCCGTTTGCATTGGCTGCCTCTACCAGACGCTCTGCTTTCTCCACAAGATCTCTTGCACCACTGATGATCATGCGGATCTCTTCATCTTCCAGCATATTCGTCAGTCCGTCCGAACACATAAGGACAGTATCGCCTTCCCTGAGTTCTACGGTAAAAAAGTCCGGCTCTACATGATCCTCCGCACCTACCGCTCTGGTAATAATATTCTTGTCAGGATGATTTCTTGCATCCGCACGGTCTAATCCGCCCATGCGTATCATTTCCTCTACAAGAGAATGATCCCTCGTAATCTGCCGTATCTCACGATTCACCACATAAAGTCTGCTATCACCCACATTGGCCACCTGTAAAAATCTGCCCATGCAGGATGCCACCACAACCGTCGTTCCCATTCCTTCCAGCTTCTTGTCTTCGCCGGCTCTCCTGCGGATCACCTCATTGGCTTCCTCGATCGCTCTACGGAAAATCAGCGTGGGATTTTTTTCAAAAGAACTCTGCATCTCAGCCAGCATGGTCTCTACTGTCACTTTGGATGCATAATCTCCCGCATTATGTCCGCCCATACCGTCCGCTACAATAAACACGTTGGGCAGATTTCCCACCGGTTCCTCAGAGGTATAGATATAGTCCTGATTTACTTTTCTTTTCCTTCCGATATCGGTTATGGAAAACGTCTTGAGCACGTCAATTTTCCTCCTGTGAGAGTCCGTCCGGGTTCTGCATCTCCTGTGTATGACGACGCCTTAACTGTCCGCAGGCTCCGTCAATATCCCGGCCCATCTCTCTTCTAATTGTAACATGTATCTTCTTACTTTCAAGTTTATTTTTAAACGCCTGAATATGCCCGGTATCCGACTGCACGAAGTCCCGCTCTTTAATCGGGTTTACCGGAATCAGGTTAATATGACAGCATAAAGGCTTTGCCAGAGCGATCAGCTCTTTGGCATCCTCTTCCGTATCGTTCACACCGCCTACCAGACTGTATTCAAAAGTGATCCGGCGCCCGGTCTGTTCAAAATAATACCTGCAGACTTCCATCAGTTCTTTGATGGAATACCTGTTGGCAATGGGCATCAGTTTTCTTCTTTTTTCATCTGTGGTTGCATGTAGTGACAATGCCAGGGTAATCTGCAGCTTCTCATCTGCCAGCTGTCGCATTCTCGGCACGATTCCGCAGGTGGACACCGTGACATTTCTCTGGCTGATGTTTAATCCATTCTCATCCGTCAGCAGATGCAGAAACTTTAGAATATTATCATAATTGTCCATGGGTTCTCCGGTTCCCATGACTACCACATTGGAGACCCGTTCCTGCGTCAGTCTCGTGATGGCATAGATCTGATCTAACATCTCCGAAGGCGTCAGGTTCCGCTCCAGTCCATCCAGGGTGGACGCACAGAATCTGCAGCCCATCCGACATCCCACCTGGGAAGAAATGCACACACTGTTGCCGTGTTTGTACTGCATCCACACGCTTTCCACCACATTGCCGTCAGACAGTTCAAATAAAAACTTTTTCGTTCCGTCGATCTTCGACTCCTGTATTCTGACAGGCTTTACACAGGTATATTCATACTTTTCCTTGCATTGTTCCCTGAATTTTGCGGAGAGATTGGTCATCTCGTCAAAGCTTCTCGCTAACTTCACATGCATCCACTCATACATCTGTTTTGCCCGGAAAGCTTTCTCTCCCATACTCTCCAGTTCGGTCTTCAGTTCCTCCAGATTCAGGGATTTGATATCTTTTTTACTATCCATGTCTTATATCTCACGTTCTTCTGCGCAGCCTTGCAAAGTAGAATCCGTCGGTCTCATCCGTTCCCGGCAGAAGTTGTCTCTCCTCCTCTAAAACGAACGGGAACTTTTCCGTGATCCATGCTGCCATGTTCTGATTCTCTTCTCTGTTGATCGTGCAGGTGCTGTACAACAACACGCCACCCGGCTTCACATACCGCCATCCGGCTTCCACAATCTGCCTCTGCAGTTCATGGATAGATTTAAGGCCTTCCGGTGTCACACGATATTTAATGTCTCTCTTTTTGCCCATGACACCTAAGCCCGAACAAGGGACATCCATCAACACAACATCCGCAGATGCTTCCCTCTCTGCGTCATAAACCGTGGCATCATGCACTTCCACTTTCACATTGGTGCGGTGCATACGCTCCAGATTCTCAAGGATCAAAGCCGTTTTATATTCTGACACATCGCGGGATAACACATGTCCCGCCTCTTTCGTATATTCTGCCGCCAGGATCGTCTTGCCTCCCGGTGCCGCACACAGATCCATAACAAAGTCTCCCGGCTTTATTTTTGCTGCTTTTACCGCCAGGGCAGAAGAAGCATCCTGTACAGTGAATTTTCCTTCGGCAAACCCGGGCAGCTCGCTGACGTTTTCCAGATTTTCCGCCAGATATACATAGGGAAGTTCCTTATGTGCGCTTAAGTGGACCCCTGTAGCCTCTATCTTTTTCTTAAGATCCTCACGGTCCGTTTCCGACAATTCCAGGCAAAAACGCAGAGATACCGGATGAATCTTAAGCAGTCCCATGAGAAGTGTTTCCGTTCTCTCCGTGCCGTATACCGGAAGCCACAGATTCACGATCCATTCCGGCATGGAATATTTTACTCTGAAATATTTTACAGGATCCGTAGGATCCGGCAGGGGCATTTTGTCCTTGCTACTGGATATATTTCGCAGGACGGCATTGACAAACCCCTTCAGAGTACGAAAGCCGCGCTTTGCCGCAATCTTGCAGGCTTCATTGCATACCGCACTGTCCGGCACCGCATCCATATACAGGATCTGATAGGTACTCATGCGGAGCAGACAACGGATCAGAGGCTTCATCTTGCGGACCGGAACGGAAGAAAACCGGTTCAGATAATAATCCAACTCCAGCTGTCTCTCTATGGTACCCTCTGTAACTCTCTTGATAAATGCCTTATCTCTGGGATCCAGGTAATCGTATTTATCCAGCACTGCTTTTATTAATTTATGGGAAAAATCCTGCCCCTTTTCCAGGTCCAGCAGGATCTCCACAATAATCTCTCTTGTATCGGTGGTTGCAGGCTTCCCCATGCTTAGTCTCTCCTTCTGCGGTTGCCGCCATACAACAGGATCAGACGAAGCAGCTGTAATGCGGAGGATGCTGCTCCCGCTACATAGGTAAGGGCTGCCGCTGTCAGCACCTTTTTACCACCGCTTACTTCTTCACTGCCTAACAGTCCGTATTCCTCCACCTTCACGATTGCTCTGCGGGAGGCATTGAATTCCACGGGAAGTGTCACCAGCTGGAAGATCACGGTCAGGGCAAATGCCCAGATTCCCAACTGGATCAATGTCTGGTTCCAGCTGAGCAGTACTCCTAAGAAAATCAAGGGAATACTTAAGTTGCTTCCGATGTTCACCACCGGTACCAGCGCTGCACGAACACTCATAGGTGCATAGCCATGGGCATGCTGGATCGCATGTCCGCACTCATGGGCAGCCACACTGACTGCGGTCACAGAGGTTCCGTTATAGTTGCTGTAGGACAATCGTACTGTATCCGTACGGGGATCATAATGGTCCCCATCCTTGGAATTCAGGCACTCGATCTGTACATTATATAATCCTTCTCTGTTGAGAATATTGCGGGCAGCTTCCGCTCCCGTCATTCCCCTCATATTCCGGACCTTACTGTATTTGCGCATGGTGGAGTTCACCAGCGCACTGGCCCCAAGGCATAACACCAGTCCGATCAATACCAGAAAATACGTAGGATCAAAATAATAACCATATCCATAATAACCACCGTACATAGCAAAGTCTCCTTTCTTATTGTCCTATTACTTATCTTGTTTGTCACTTCCCAGGATCTCTCCCGGCTTCACCTTCACGCCTAACAGGAAATCATGGGCTGTCATACGCTTTTTGCCTTCCAGCTGCAATTCCATGACCTTCAGACCGCCTTCCGACGCTGCCACTTCAAATGAGTCTTTATTTACCGTAAGGATCGTTCCCGGGGTTTCCCTGTGAGCCGTCACCATGGGAATTGCCTTCCAGATCTTTAACTGTTTTCCGCGATAAAATGTGTAGGCACTGGGCCATGGAGTGAGTCCTCTGATCAGTCTGTCCAGTTCGGCTGCCGTTTTGGTGAAGTCCAGTCTGCCCATTTCTTTGGTGATCAGTGCAGCATAGCAGGTCTTCGCGTCGTCCTGTTTTTCCGGGGTCAGCTTTCCTGCTTCTAAGAGCGGCAGTGCCTCGGTGATTGCTTCTCCGCCGAGCACCATAAGCTTGTCGTGCAGTGTTTCAAAAGTATCTTCCGAAGTAATGGGAATCTTCTTCTGATACAGCATATCTCCGGTGTCCAGTCCGGCATTCATCTGCATGATGGTCACACCGGTCTCCGTCTCTCCGTCGATGATCACTCTCTGGATCGGAGATGCACCACGGTATTTCGGAAGCAGGGATGCGTGAATATTCAGGCATCCGTACTTCGGCAGATCCAGGATCTCCTGAGACAGGATCTGTCCGAAAGCTGCCACAATATAGACATCTGCGGGATATTTTTTCAATTCTTCAATAGCCTCGGGAGTCTTGATCCTGCGGGGCTGGAATACCGGGATGCCGTATTTTACGGCACATTCCTTCACCGGTGGGAACTGTAACTGCCCGCTTCTTCCCTTTGCCTTGTCCGGCTGGGTCACCACTGCGGTGATCTCATGTCCCTGTGCGATCAAAGCTTCCAGAGCTCCCACTGCGAAATCAGGGGTTCCCATAAATACGATCTGCATAGCTTATCTCCTTCCCGGAATACTTATTCTTCTTCCTCATCCTCATAGGTCATGTCCTGCAGAGGACCTTCCGCCTTCTCCACATAGATATGTCCATCCAGGTGATCCAGTTCGTGGCAGATGGCTCTTGCCAACAATTCCGTACCCTCTACCTCGATGGGCTTCATGTTCACATCCAAAGCTACCGCTTTCACATAATTGGGTCTGGTCACGATACCAAACTTTCCGGGAACACTTAAGCATCCTTCCTGTCCGGTCTGCTCTCCTCTGCTCTCCACGATCCGGGGATTAATAAGAATATACGGATCCTCTCCGGTGGTGTCGATCACCACAATTCTCTTAAGTATACCCACCTGGGGAGCTGCCAGTCCCACGCCGTTGGCGTCATACATGGTCTCTAACATGTCCTCGATCAATTCCTTCGTCCGGGGAGTCATCTCCTTGACTTCCTTACAGGTCTTGGTCAGTACTTCATCTCCATATTCACGAATATTTCTGATTGCCACAGTTATTACCTCCTATAACACGTTTACCGGGTCAAAATCGAATTGTATACTCAGCTGTCTTGGCTGCCACTGTCTCAAAGTCTCCTCCACACAGTCTTTTACCGCCACCAGCGTATCATACTCCGCATGCTTCGCATAGAACACATACCGGTAAATATCGTTGATTTTACTGATATTTGCAGGGGTCGGTCCCAATATCTGCAAAAAGTCCATATTAGACTTTACCACATCTGCCAGCCTCTGGGCAAGTTGTTTTACGTTTTCTTCCTCTTTGCCGTAGATCTGCACCGCCAGCATATGCGCTGCGGGAGGATATCCCGACAGCTCTCTGTACAGGATCTCCTCCTCATAAAAGCTCTTATAATCCTGAGCTGCCGCGCAGGTAATGGCATAATGATCCGGCTGGTA
>OGEO01001530.1_pt1 | contig 13635 bp, 9 predicted proteins | sample 1570661 | NCBI WGS metagenome assembly OGEO01 (sample SAMEA2582142, study PRJEB24529) | metagenome | biome: Human gut stool | place: China | collected 2011
ACTATGAGAATCCCGCCGGCCCCTCCAAGGGGATCAATTACGTGTTCCTGAATGGCAAGATCGCCGCTATGGACGGTAAGTATACCGGAGAGGGACAGGGCACGGTTTTCTGCGGCCATTAAGCTCTGTTTCTTTATGTAAAATCAGGGGCGGCAGTCTTTTGGCTGCCGCCCCTGATTTTATATTCATTTTTTAGAAAGGCAGGACCATATAGTCCAGATCCCTGCGCATTCCCTCGCTGAGGATCAAGGGACCATGCTCAGTAGCGTAAGCGTCATCCTCAATCCGCATACCAAATTCACCAGGGATATAAATGCCAGGCTCTACAGAATGGTACATACCCGGCAGGATCAGATTCTGGTTCTTCCCATCCACAGACGGCGCTTCATGGATACTCAGGCCAATGCCATGGCCGACCCGGTGGTTAAAATAGGGACCATATCCCGCCTTTTCAATAACCCGGCGGGCTGCCTGGTCAATGGTGCAGATAGGTTCTCCCACCTTGATGGCATCAAAGGCTGCCTGCTGTGCCTCGATCAGCACCTGGAATACCTCCCGCATTTTCGGCGTAGGCTTACCCAGGAAGAAGGTACGAGACATATCCGCCCAATATCCCTGGTAATCAATGCTGCAATCGATCAGCACCTGCTCCCCCTTTTGCAGGATCTTGTTGCTGGCCTGCCCATGGGGAGAAGCAGCCGCTGTGCCGGAAAGGATGCAGGGAATCATATAGTCTGTGCCGCCCAGGCGATAGGTCTCGGCAAACATATCCATGGACAGCTCCAGTTCGCTCTTCCCCGGTGCCAGGCGCTTACGGATAAATTCAAACATTTGGCACAGCTTATCCGCCGATTCCCGTAGAGCCATCAATTCTGTTTCGTCCTTAGATAGCCGTATTTGGTTCAAAAGGTCAGTCAGATACACAATATTCAGTCCGTAACGCTGGAAAATTCTCTTGCCCAGCGCCATGCTGTAGTGCTCCTGGAAACCGCCGCCCATCTGAACACCGATCTTGCGGTCCTTCAGCAGAGGCTCCAAAATATCCAATGGGTCCTCCCCATCAGAAAAGAGGTATTGCTCCGTAGAGCATTTTCGCATGTTCAGCTCCTCCAGCTTAGGTGCAATGGCAACATGGCGGCCGTTACGGGCGTCCAGCACGATACCCATAAACCGCTCAGCAGGACTGATCGCCACACCAGTCAGATACAGGAAGGTGCGGGGCTCTCCGATCAGCGCTGCGTCAAGGTCATGCCCACACAACCACTCGCAAATCGACTGCCGTCTCTTTTCATAGATGTCCATAGAGTACCTCCTCGGAATTTAAATAAAAATGGCCGAAAAGCCAAGCATCCGTAAGGGAACGTGGCTTTCGGCCATATCGGAGCATAAGGCCGTGAGCCTTTGCTTATTCGTGCGACAAGATGCCCTTTCCCTTTTCAATTGGGAAGTGGCAGGCCACAAAGTGACCCGGACGGACCTCACGCCACTCCGGCACCTGTTGGCCACAGATCTCCTTGCAGCGGCTGCACCGGGTATGGAACCGACAGCCGCTGGGCGGATTGGCAGGAGAGGGGAGATCACCTTGCAGCAAGGTGCTCTTCCGCTCTTTCCGCAGAGCAGGATCAGGGATGGGAACAGCTGCCAGCAACCCCTCCGTATAGGGATGGCAGGGTGCGTCAAACAGCTCCTCTGTCTCAGCCAGCTCTACCAACTGTCCCAGATACATCACGGCGATCCGATCACTGACGTGTTTCACCGTGGGCAGGCCATGGGCAATGAAAATATAGGAGAGGTCGAACTCTTTTTGCAGTTTGGCCAGCAGGTTCAAGACTTGAGCCTGAATGGATACGTCCAGAGCACTGACCGGCTCATCGCAGATGATCAGTTTCGGTTTCAGCGCCAGTGCCCGTGCAATGCCGATCCGCTGCCGCTGGCCACCGGAAAATTCATGGGGATAGCGGTAGGCGTAGTCCCGCTGGAGACCTACCACATCCATCAAACTCAGCACCTGCTCGCGGAGATCCGCAACGTCCTTATAAGCGTGGTGTGTTTTCAGCGGCTCCGCAATGATGTCAAACACGCGCATCCGGGGGTTCAGAGAGGAATAGGGGTCCTGAAAAATCATCTGGATATTGGGCCGGATCACGTCCAGCTCTTCCCTGGACATTTCGGAGATCTCATGTCCTTCAAAGTAGACCTCACCGCTGGTTTTTTCCAGCAGCCGGATAATGGTGTTGCCGGTGGTGGATTTTCCGCAGCCGGACTCGCCCACGATACCCAGCGTCTCACCAGGACGGATCGCAAAGCTGACATCATCCACAGCCCGCACATACTGATCCTTATTCTTGTTGGCAAACAGACGGCCGCCTACCCGGAAATACTTTTTCAGATGGCGCACTTCCAGCAGGTACTCACCGGTATAAGGCTGTGCCAATTCCTGGCGGAGCTGTTCCGCCTTAGCTTTATGATCTGACATTATTTTCGGCCCCCTTCCAGCGGGTGCAGGCAGGCTACACAATGCCCGTCCGACAGCCGCTTGAGCTCCGGTGTGATCCGCTTGCAGTCCTCCTGCGCATAGGGGCAGCGGGGGTGGAACGCGCAGCCCTCAGGCATAGCCTTCAGGCTGGGCACAACACCCTCAATGCACTGCAGCTCGCTGTCCTTTGCTTCCTGAACCTTGATGGTACTGTTGAGCAGGCCCTGAGTGTACGGGTGTGCACAGTGGTGGAACAGCGTCATTACGTCGGCTTCCTCCACCAATCTGCCGGCATACATGACCAAGACCCGGTCCGCCATCTCCGCAATTACACCCAGGTCATGGGTAATAAACATGATGGAGGTATCCGAATTCTGGATCAAGTCCCGCATAAGCTCAAGGATCTGGGCCTGAATGGTCACATCCAGTGCTGTAGTAGGCTCATCCGCAATGATGAGCCGGGGTGCGTTCGCTAAGGCGATTGCGATCATAACACGCTGCCGCATACCGCCGGAGAGCTCGTTGGGATATTCCTTGTAGACCGCTTCAGGCCGGGGAATGCCCACCTTCTTCAGCATAGCGATCGCCCGTTCCTTTGCCTCCTGCTTATTGCACTTCTGATGCAGCTCAATAGTATCGCTGATCTGTGCGCCCACTGTAAACAAGGGGTTCAGAGAGGTCATAGGCTCCTGAAAAATCATGGCCAGCTCAGAGCCGCGGAGCTTCCGCATTTCCTCACGGCTGTATTTGGAAATATCCTTTCCCAACAGGGAAATATGGTCAGATGTAGCGACACCGGGAAATTCCAGCAGGCCCATGATAGCAAGAGAGGACACGCTCTTCCCGCAGCCGGACTCGCCCACAATCCCAAGCAATTCGCCGCGCTTTACCTGAAAGGTCAGATCCCGAACGGCATGAAGCTGTTCGCCGTCCGCCGTCTTAAAGTAGATATTCAGATTTTGGACGTCAAGTGTGGTTTTTTCTTCCATATCCATTCCTCACTTTATGCCTTGATTGCGGGGATCCAACACGTCACGCAGCCAGTTGCCGAAAAACATGATGCCCAGCACAGTAATGGTGATGGCGATACCAGGGAAGGTGCCGATCCACCAATGGGTACCCAGAAACTTCCGTCCCTCGGACAGCATAACACCCCAGGAAACCGTAGGCGGCTGAATACCAACGCCCAGGAAGGACAGGGCAGCCTCGCTGATGATATTGCTGGCCACGTTCATCGTGCACAGCACGATAAAAGAGGACATAACGTTGGGCATGATGTGCTTGAAAATAATCACATGGTTCGGCGTGCCGATAGTCCGGGAGCACTTCACGAACTCCTTTTCCTTCAAGGCCAGCACCTCACTTCGAATCAGTCGGGCAAACGGTACCCAACTGGTTCCGCCAATGATCAGAACCAGCACCGTAACGCTGCTGCCGGCTACCATCAAAACCACCATTGCCATCAAAATACGGGGGATGGCAAAGAAGGCATCGGTAGTCCGCATGATCACGCTGTCAATCCAGCCGCCGTAGAAACCGGAAACCATACCCAGCACAATACCAAAGACACCAGCCAGCAGAACGGAGAGAATACCTACCAGCAGAGACACTCTGGTACCGTAAATAATACGGCTCCAGAGGTCACGGCCCAGGTTGTCGCAACCCAGCAGGTGCTCCATGGAACCGCCCTCCATCCAGCAGGGCGGCATCCGCATACCGTGAAGATCCACCGCTGTGGGGTCATAAGTGGCAATTTGCGGGGCAAAGACTGCAATAAATACCACCACTAAGATGATAATAAAGCCAATCATACCTGTCTGGCTGTGCAGAAGCAGGCTGCCATAGCGCCGCAAGACGCTATTCTTTTTTACGGAGTTATTCTCCGCAGTATTTTTCTTTCCCATCTTCGCTGTTCCTCATCCCATTCTGATTCGGGGGTCGATCAGACAATACAGCACATCCGCCAACAGGTTCACAATGATCGTAATAAAAGTGATCACCAGAATAGAAGCCTGCACAATGGCCATGTCATGATTTGTAACACCGGTCACCATAAGCTGCCCCAGGCCAGGCCAGGCGAAAATCGTCTCCGTGATCAACGCACCGCCAAACAGGCCGGGAATCTGCAGGGCTATCATGGTAATAACCGGGATCAAAGCATTTTTGAAGGCATGGCGGTAAATGATGACCCGCTCTGCAAGACCCTTGCTTCGGGCAGTGCGGATATAATCCTCATGCACGATCTCCAGCATAGAAGAACGCACTAAAGGAATGATCTGCGCCGCCGTGCCGATTGCCAGCGTCAGCGACGGCATGACCAACTGGGCCAGCGTACCACGTCCTGACGGTGGCAGCAGCTGAAAATGAACGGCAAAGATCATGATCAGCATAATGCCCACCCAGAAACTGGGCATAGCCTGTCCCAAAACCGCAAAGCCATTTACAATTGAGTCAAAGGGAGTGCCGTGTGTCTGTGCCGCCCAGATTCCTAATGGAACGGCAATTACAATAGACAGCAGAAGAGATACCGCGCATAGTTCCAAAGAGGCCGGAATTCGTTCCAAAACGATCGGCAGAGCCGCAGCATTATACTTATGTGATGTTCCGAAATCACCATGAAGCAGGCCCTTAATGAAAATGCCGTACCGCACATACATGGGTTCATTCAGCCCCAGAGCCTCCCGCAGGTTATCCCTTGCCTCCTGTGTCGCATCCTGCGGCAGCATCATGGAAGTGGGATCGCCGGACAGATTGACCATCAGAAACACCACTAGCGTCACGATCAGCAGGACCGGAATCACTTGAAGCAGTCTCTTTCTTAAATATTTCCCCATAGGGCTTTCCTTTCCGTTTTACTCAGCCTTGGCAAACTTTTCGATGGTAGCCACCACCATTTTGATTCCCAGAATGTAATCCTCAATAAAGATATGCTCGTTGGGAGAATGTACGGCGGACTCCGTGTTGCCGGGGCCGATCATGGCCACAGGGATATTGTCGTACTTGCAGATCTTCTCCATGGGAGAAGTGCCAGCCAGTGTGATCTGAACTGCGGGCTCCGCACCGTAAACGTCAGTAGCAGCCTCCATCAGCGCCTTGACATAGGTGGAGTTGATGTCGCTGCGGAAGGGAGCGCAGCCGGATTCTACCACCATCTCAATATCGGAGAAGCCGTGGTCATCCAGGTGCTTGCGCAGCAGCTTTTCGATCTTGGCGGGATCCTGACCGGCAACCAGACGGAAGTCCATCTTTACAGAGGCACGGGCAGGCACCAGACTCTTGTGCTCCGTGCCGGTATGGCCGGAAACCATGCCGTCAATATTGGCGGTAGGCGCGAAGAGCAGCTTTTTCAGGGCCTCATCACCCTCAACACCGCCGATGTACTCCTTGACGCCGGACAAGCGCTTTGCATCGTCGGGATCAAAATGACCCATCTTCAGGGAATCCAGTTCCTCCTGCGTCACAGGCTCCACATCATCATAGAAGCCGTCGATCAGGATCTTGTCGTTTGCGTCCTTAATAGAAGCCAGCGCCCACACCAAACGCCAGGCGGGATTTTCCACCAGAGGCGCGTTGGCGCTGTGGATATCAATGTTGCCGCCCTTGGCAAACAACTCTACGCTCAGCATGCCCTTGGCACCCAGTGCGATAATCAGAGGGCCGTTGTCAGGCAAACGGTCGCCGCCCTCCCACATGTAGCCATCCGCATGGAACTTGGAGGGGTTATCAGCGACTACCTTGCTCAAGGAGGGGCTGCCTACCTCCTCTTCGCCGTCATAAACCATCTTGATATTCAGGGGCAGTTCTTCACCAACTGCCCGGATGGCCTCCAGTGCACACAAACGGCAGGCCAGAGCGTCCTTATTATCCGCAGCGCCTCTGGAATAGAGAATCTTGCCGTCCTCAATAGTTCCAGAATACGGAGGATACTTCCACTCAGACTCATCGCCGGCAGAAACCACATCATAATGATTATAAATGCCCAGGGTACGGTCCTTGCGCTTGCCGGGGATCTCCGTGTAAAGAACGGAATTGCCGGGAGTCTTGATCTCCTCGGGCTCCGCGCCGGTGTACTCCCGCACAGTCTTCATCACGAGCTCCTTCATCTGCTCGTTTTCGGGGTGCATGGAGGCCACGCTGGGCTGACGGACAAAGGACTGCAGCAATTCAATATAGCGGTCACGGTTTGCATCAATGTAGGAATAAATTTTTTCGAGATCCATTTTGCCACTCCTAACGACCCTTTGGGTCAAAATTTGCATTGTTTGTAGTTTAAATTTAGGAAAAAGGGGGTTGTCCGTAGGGACAACCCCCTTTTCTGTACACTTGGGTACGGTCGGGTCAATTACTTCGTATTGTCAACCAGCCAGTCGCAGTAATAAGCGCTGATGACACCGGGAGTGTAGCTGACCTTATCGCTGACGCCCAGCGCAATGGAGGGCTGAATGAGCTGGATAGAGGGCAACTCCTCAGCAACCAACTGCTGGCACTCCTTGAACTGCTGCTCGCGGGAATCCAGGTCCATGTTGGTCTTAGCGGCGGCGAACAGAGCCTCATACTCGGGGTTGTTCCAGTTCATACCGGAATCAGCAGCTTCGGTGTACAGATTCATGGGATAAGCGCCGTCCATGAAGCCAACGCCGTAGCAGACAAAGGCCATATCGGTCCAGGAGTTAGAGGACAGGATCTCAGACCAGGTGGAGAACTCCAGCAGCTCCAGATCAATGTTGATGCCCACCTGGGCAGCCATGGAAACGATAGCCTGCTCAATGTCGCTGTCGCAGACATAACGGCCGGTGATACCAGTCATCTTGATGGTGACACCATCGGGATAGCCGGCCTCAGTCAGCAGCTCCTTGGCCTTTTCGGGATCATAGTTCTGAACGTTGTCCAAGGACTCGTCATAACCGAACACACCAGCGGGGCAGCGAGTGCGGGTGGGATGGCCGCTGCCGGAGAGGATGGTGTCGCAGATGAGCTGCTTGTCAATAGCATATTCCAGAGCCTGACGGACCTTCACGTTGGAGATGGGGCTGTCGCTCTGGGTATTGCAGAGGATCATAAAGTCACGGGTGCTGTCGCCGAAAACAACAGAGGTGCCATCGTTGCCGTTGATACGATCCCACTCGTTGGGGGAAACGTTCTCAGCGATGTCAATGCCGCCGGTCAGCAGCTCGGAAACACGGGTGGACTCCTCGGGGATTACCTTGTAGATGATCTGGTCAAAATCTCTGCGGACATTTGCGTCGTCAAAGTAAGTCTCGTTCTTCTCCAGGACCACGCTGTCGTCCTTAGACCAGCTCACGAACTTGTACGGGCCGGAACCAATGGGGGCCTTCTGGAACTCATCCATGCCGCCGCAGGACTCCACATAGCTCTTGGGCAGGATCTCAGAGCCAGCCTTGCTGACCAGAGACATCAGAGCGGGATACGGATCATTGGTGCGGATGTTCAGAGTGGTGTCATCCACCACGTCAACACCGGCGATCACGTTAAAATACTGGTTCTCGCGCAGACCGGTATCGGTAGCAGGACGCTCCAGGGAGAACTTAACATCCTCAGCGGTAAGCTTGTCGCCATTGCTGAAGGTCACACCCTCCTTCAGCTTAAACTGCCAAGTAGTGTTATCCAGGATCTCATAGCTTTCAGCCAGATCGGGGATGGTCTCACCGTCAGCGGTCTGCGTATACAGGTGGCTGAAAATATTGTGCAGAATGCATTCAGAAGCAGTGCTGTCGTTGTTTGCGGGATCGAAGGACTGCAGGTCGGAGGCCACACCAATGGTGATGGTCTTGACACCGTCATCCGCAGTACTGCTGCTGTCGCCGGAGTTGGTGTCAGCAGAGGCCGTGTTTTTGCCGCCGCATGCCGCCAGAGACAAAGACATAGCAAGCGCAAGAATCAGGGCAAGTGTCTTTTTCATCTTTTTTCATCCTTTTCTTAAAGATTTTATAAACGCCGGTCCCAAAAATCACCAACCAGACGCTTATTTTCAAGAGAAACATTATAAAGCTTTTGTTTAGCTCCTGAATAAATTAAGTATATTATATCGCTGAGTAAAAACTCTGTCAACTAAATTCGCTAAAAGCTGTTACAATTTAACAGAATTTTATACCTTTCGTTTTGGTGGGCTTCTTGCTTTTTTGTATATGTGCTAAACCAATTAGCAATTTCCTTTAGCCGGCGAATCCGGTTACGGGGTTTCCCGGAGCGGGACAGTTCATGATTCTCCCCGTGGAAAATCACCATCCGGCAGGGAACCCGCTGGCGCTGGAAGGCCGTGAACATCTGATATCCCTCAGAGACCGGGCAGCGGTAATCCTCATCAGAATGGAGGATCAGCGTCGGCGTCACAAAATGATCGCCATAGGCTACCGGAGAATGCTTCCACATTTTTTCAGGGCTCTTGTAGAAATCAGCGTCGCACTGAGGCTCCGTATAGATAATGCCAATGTCGCAGGTGCCATAATCGCTGAGCTGGTTGGAAATGCTCCGCTGCGTGCAGGCCGCCGCGAAACGATCCGTATGACCCAGGACCCAGTTGGTCATGAAGCCGCCATAGCTGCCGCCTGCCACGGCTACCCGCTTGGAATCGATCTGCGGATAGTGTGCCAGTACCGCATCTGTAAAAGTCATGAGGCTGTCAAAGTCTCTGCCGCCGTATTGGCCCCGAATATCCGCAAATTCATCTCCCCGGCCGTCGCCGCCGATAGGATTGCAGTAAAACACGAAATAACCCTGACCCGCGAAGTACTGCATCTCATGGTTGAACACTTCGCCATAGGTCATGCGGGGGCCGCCGTGGATCTCCAGCAATGCAGGGTATGTCTTGTTGGGATCATAGTCAATGGGTTTAAGCACCCAGCCGTCGATCTCAATGCCCTCATGCTCCACGGTCAACTTCTCCGGGGCAGCCAGATAACACCCATCAAACACATGGTCATTCAGGTGGGAGATCTGCTCAACGCCGCTCTCCTTGATCTGATACAGCTCCTGAAGCTGATTGCCGAACAGGCAGATACCCAGGATCTCGCCTTTCTCATTGACATCAAAGCAATCAATAGAGCCCTCGCCGCCATAAACCGTCTCCGTATGGCCGGAGAAATCCAAAGTTTTCAAATGCGATGCATTCCGCCCGGTCTCAAGGTAATAGATCCGGTCATTGTGGATCTGCACCGGAGAACCGCCGCCCAAGCCATAGCGGCTGTCGGAGCAAACGTTATTATGGGGATAAAGGTTATCCGCCAACAGCGTGGTGATCTTTCCGGTTTCCAGATCGTAAAAACAGAAGTCCGGCGTCTCCTCATCCTCAAAGATCTTACCATCAGACATCAGCAGGAGCAAGCCGCCGTGGTAGCCCCGCAGGCCGTGGAGATACTGCCCATAAGGGTCCAGCAGGCAGGTCGTCTCCCCGGTGACCGGGTCCAAGCGGTATACGCCCTTGCGGTAAGGAGTCAGCCCCACAAAATCCTCACCCACGAAATAGAAGATCCCATCGATGTAGGCGACTTCCCACACCTTCATATTCGGCGTGGAGAGACGGCGGACCTCCCCGGTAGTGCTGTCATAGAGGAACAGCGCGTCCCGGTTATTGCTCTGGAAGCCCTTTCCGTTGTAATAGAAAGGATACTCCTCCAGCACATCGCAGTCTCCGTCTGCCCGCTTTGCCTGCAAACGGGCCAGCCGCTCTTCCCGGGGACGGAGATAATCATCCGGGTCCAGACGGTCGATCTCAGCAATAAAGTAGTACTTCCCACCGCCGATGCTGACCAGTTCCTTGGTATTCAAAGGCAGCTCTACCGCCGGCAGAGCCTCTCCTCCCTTTAGGGAAAGGCGGTAGAACACAGTGAATTGCTCTCCCGCCTCCCGGCGGCGGCGCTCCTCAGGAGTGCGGTCCGCCGGGAAGAGGATGTTGTCGTCATCCTCCCAGAAAAACGCATTTTCCCGGTCCATGCCGGTGATCTGACGGACTGCTCCGTCTTCATACAAACACAGGTTGGAACGGTAGCCGTTTTCTTTTTCGTCGCACTGTGTTTTGACAAACGCAGCACGCTTGCCATTCGGAGAATATTTCAGTCCCGAAAGAAACTGATAATTTAAAAATTGGTCCAGTCGAATGCCTTCCATTTCCGTTTCATTCTCCTTTACAATATGTTTGGAGCAATGCGTTCAGCTTTACTTACCAGAGTGTACAGCGCCCTTAGCCAGAGAGCCGACCCAGCTCTGATACAGGCCCAGGTAACCGGACTTCCAATCGATTTCCTTATCAAAAGCCGCCACGCGGGCTGCGATCTCTTCGTCAGACAGCTCCACATTGATGGTGCGGGCCTCAATGTCGTAGCTGATCATATCACCGTCCCGCACCGCACAGATGGGGCCCTTCAGAGCCGCCTCGGGAGAAGCATATCCGATAATGGCGCCGGAGGCGGCACCGGAAAACCGGCCGTCGGAGATCATGGCGCACTTGCCAGCCAGATGAGAGCCTGCCAAAGCAGAGGTGAAATCGTAAACACTGATCATGCAAGGGCCGCCCTTGGCCCCCTGGAACAGGATCACAATAAAATCACCGGCCTGAAGCGTACCGTTATGCAAAGCGTCAATGGCATCATTTGCGTCAAAGAACACCTTGGCGGGCCCACGGAATTTCAGCATATCCCGGGCAAAGGTGGACTGCTTGGCAGAGCAGCCCTCGGGAGCGATATTACCCTTGAGGATGCAAATGCCGCCATCCACGCTGTAAGGCTGATCCATGGGATGGATCACCTCCCGGTCCAGGACCTCATGGCCTTCAATATTCTCCCCCAGCGTCTTGCCGTTTACGCTCAGGCAGTCCAGATTCAGGGTGCTCTTGATATTGTTGCACATAGCCCGGACACCGCCGGCCCGGTCAAAATCAGAAATCGTGTAGGGTCCCACAGGACGAATGGTCATCAGCAGAGGCACCTCATGGGAGGCCTTGTCGAACATATCCCACACGGAGCAGGTCAGGCCAGCCTCAGAGGCAACGCCAGGCAGGTGGTACATGGTGTTGGTGGAACCGCCCATTGCCATAATCATCCGGACTGCGTTGTTGACGCTCTTTTCCGTAATGATGTCTCTGGGGCAGATGTTCTTCTTCCACAGTTCAATGACCTGCTTGCCAGCCTCCCGGCCATAGCGCAGCAGACTCTTATCCACAGCGGAGGCAGTGGCGTTGCCGGGCAGGCTCATGCCAAGGGTCTCTACCACGATCTGCATGGTATTGGCGGTGCCCATCATGTTGCAGGCGCCGATGCCGGGACAGGCTACATCGATCAGGCCCTCCAGATAGGCCATGGGACACCGGCCCTCCTCTACGGCGGACACAGTTTTGTTGACATCAATAAAGTCCACCAGCTTACCATCGTAAATACTGGACTTCATATGGCCCCCGGTCACAATGATCGCCGGAACATTGACACGGGCCGCAGCCATGGTAATGGCGGGCACATTTTTATCACAGGTGGCGATCAAAACCATAGCATCCAGCTTCTCCGCCCGCGCAATCACCTCAATGGAATTGCAGATCAGGTCTCGGGAGGCCAGTGCGTATGCGGGCTTGGGCTGGAGCCCGTCACAGAAGTTGATGGTATTGAAGTTGCAGGCAATGCCGCCAGCCTCCGTAATGCCCTCCGCCACGCCCTTCAGGTGCAGATGGCCGGGATTGTAGTCCGCCCAGGTATTCATCACGCCCACACGGGGCTTTTTCATATCCTCCCGGTCATAGCCAAGCTCCAGCATTGCCTCCTCAGCGGGCCGCAGCTCGTTGTTCATCATATGTTCGCTCATCGTTTTTACCCCGCTTTCCGCTCATTTATGACTCCCGGTGGGCTTCAGCAGTCCGCCGGTCTTCCAAGATGTGACGCTCTTTTGATACATACCCATAAATCCATCCTGGATCTCGGGTTTGCGGTCAAAGGCTGCCACGCGCTTTGCCAGTTCCCCCTTGGAAATCTCAGCCTGGATCGTGCGTTTCTCCACATCCACAGTAATCATGTCACCATCCCGAACACCGCAGATGGGGCCGCCCAGTGCCGCCTCCGGAGAACAGAGGCCAGCCGCCGCAAAGGGTTCCTTACCGGTGTAGCGGCCGTCTGTCAGCACGCAGACCTGATCCTTCAGAGGGGACTCAGCCAGTGTGGCCGTCAGCTCACAGTATGCCGGTATAGCGGGACCACTCTTGGCGCCGACCATAGTCAGAATCACAGCGTCACCTGCCGTCACCTTACCGTTCTTGACCGCTCCGGCGGCCTCCGCGTCGCTGTAAAACACCTTGGCAGGGCCCTTAAACTGCTTAGTGAAGGCAGACTTACGGGTCACAATGCCCTCCGGAGCGATATTACCCTTCAAAACGCAGAGATCGTTATCGCGGACAGGCTCCTTGACCGTATGGATCACTGCTGCATCCCGGCTGGCCTTGCCCTCCAGCTTCTGAGCCAGAGTCTTGCCGCTTACATCAACGCAGGTCAGATCCAGGTGCTCCTTCATCTCCGCCATCAAAGCGGAGAGACCGCCAGCCTGGGTAAAGCGGAACAGCACGTTTTGCTCTTCAGCGCACAGATCTGCCAGCACAGGGATCTCACGGCTGGCCTGATCGTAAACAGCCCAGCAGTCCATATCCAGGCCCGCTTCTGCTACAATGGCGGGCAGGTGCAGCATGGTATTCACAGGCATGCCAATCGCAGCGCAGACCTTAATGGCATTGGTCAGAGCGGATTCGGTCATGATCTTACGGGCTGTAATCCCTTCACGCCACAGCGCCATGACACGGCGGCCAGCCTCACGGGCCAGAATCTGAAGCCGGGTGGAAATGGCGGACAGATCGCTGTTGCCGGGTACAGTCATACCCATGGCCTCCGCCAAAACACACATGGTCTCCGCCGTGTCCAGCAGGCTGTCAGCCCGGAGGCTCTCGCCGTCAGACAGCGGATAACCGCCAGTGACTACCACGGCGGGCAGATCCATACGGGCAGCACCCTGCAGAATACCAGCCACGGACTTGCCGCGGGTAGCGATCAGGACCATACCATCCAGCATGCAGCCATCCATGATCGTTTCGATTTCATTGCACATCAGGTCCCGGGAGGGCAGAATATAGGGACTGTCTCCAGCGCCGTCGCTGAGGTTGGTCAGATTATAATTGA
>OGEO01001535.1_pt1 | contig 13517 bp, 9 predicted proteins | sample 1570661 | NCBI WGS metagenome assembly OGEO01 (sample SAMEA2582142, study PRJEB24529) | metagenome | biome: Human gut stool | place: China | collected 2011
CGGTAAAGGCCGGTTCATCCAAACGCATCGTTCTCTGAACGGCATTGTGTCCGACGTGGCCTAAAGCGACTGTAGCGCGCTGAACGGCAAGCGCAACCGGAAGAACTTCAAAGTTTGCGGTCGGAATAATGGCGCCTTCAGCCTTCGGTGTCTTTAAGAAATACTGAGCAACCTGATCGTACTGAGTGTCGGCCTTATCGGCATTGACCATGACGCCGGGGTTGTCGTCAGAAGAGTTGATCTGAACATCGATCACTTTGTTCAGGTCGTTAAGGGCATTCTGTGCTTCAGAAAGCGTGTAAACAGTAGTACGGAAGCTCAGCGGATCCTGCAGTCTTCTGTTCGGATCTTTCTTCCAGAGGTAAGAACCGGCGAGAACTTCACGCAGTTCTTTAGCTTTTTCCTGCAGTCCGGGGAACGGATGGAAAGCCGTTGTCTGAGCAAGGAACGGAGCAACGTTGCCGTTCAGACCTTCTAAGCTGATGCCGTAGACGATCGGAGAAACTTTCAGAATCTGACCCATCGCTTTGGAGGCATCCATTGTGAGCGCCATCGCAACGGAACTGTTGGACAAAATCCCTAAAGCATCTTTGCCTTCAGGAATCAGGGGTTTGATGTTCTTAGCTTTTAAAGCTTCAGCAGCCGGAACTTCTTTTCCGTCAACTAAAACTTTCCATTCGCCGATCATGGCAGATCCGACGTGAGAAGCTAAAGTAATGTCTGCGTCGCCCAAGCTGCCCTTTGTCGGAACGACAGGTGTGACGCCTTTATTCAAGAATTCGGCATAAAGTTCAGCAACTCTCGGCTGGACACCGGATCCGCCGTTCAGGAGTGTGTTCAAACGAATGGCCATTGCCAGACGAACAAGCTTCGGATCAAGGATCGGACCGGCGGCAATGCTGTGGCTTCTCAAAGTGCTGTAGTTGAAGCGGCGGCTGGCGGCTTTAACTTCATCGCTTAATTCACCGTTGGCAGAAAGAACTTTGTGGTCCTTGTTGAGACCGACACCGACGGTTAAACCGTAAATTTCACGGCCGTTTTTAGCGGCATCCAAAACCAAGTCATAAGACTTCTGCACACGGTTCATTGCTTCGGGAGCAATCGTGACGGGTGCGCCTTCTGCGATAGCCCATGCATCCTGCTGAGTCAGATTTTTTCCGTTGAGTTCGACGGCGTTGGCGTTCATAGCTGTGAAAATAGCAATTGCACAAGCTGATAACTTTAACGTTTTCATTTTGAATTTCCAAGGGGATTAGTTGGGGGCGTAAAGCCCCCGGTCCTCCCGTGCTTGGCGGGAGGATCAAATATGAGATGTTTAATAAAGGTAAGAATTAGCGGGCTTTTGCTTCAGCTGCGGCACCGTCACCGGCGATACGGCCGAAGACCATGATGTCTGTGTAAGCATTGCCGCCGAGACGGTTGGTACCGTGGGTTGTACCCGTGACTTCACCGGCTGCGAAGAGACCTGGGATCGGCTTGCCGTTCTTGTCCAGAACTTCAGCCTTGGTATTGATCTTCAAACCGCCCATGGTGTGATGTGTAGAAGGAACGGCTTTGATGATGTAGTACTTGCCGGTGGACATGTCTTTCAGACCGCCGCGGTTGTGGAAGTCTAGGTCCTTGCCGCCGTCTTTAGCCATCTGGTTGACGCGATCAACTGTAGCCTTGAGGTTGGCGTAAGGAATGTGGAAGAAGTCGGCTGCACCCTTCAGTGTGTCGGAAGTGTGCATGATGCCTTGTTTTGTGAAAGCCTGATATTCCGTATCGTGAATCTTCACAGTATTGGAAATCTTACCGATGTTGTCATTCCACAGAACATAGCAGTAAGCGCCGGGCTGCTTAAGGATGGCGTTGGAAATCACGTCACGACGTTCCAGTTCTTCAACGAAACGCTTGCCTTCCTGGTTGACCAAAATGGCGCCGTCAAAACGTGCGTCGGCAATCAGTTCGATCACTCCGGAAATCGGGTCGCAGATCGGATAAGTCTGAATGTAACCCATGTTGACGAGCTGGCCGCCGGCCTTCTCTGCCATGTAAAGCGCTTCGCCGGTTGTTCCGGGAGCGTCGGTTGTCTTGAAGCGTTCGTCGATGTTCGGGTTGTACTTCTTAACCATCTGAGCATTGGCGCCGAAACCGCCGGTAGCTAAAACCACGCCGCCTTTAGCGTTGAAGGTGTATTCCTTGTCACCGGAAACTGCTTTAACAGCAACAACGCGGCCGTCTTTGTCTTTAACCAGTTCTTCGGCTTTCATGTTGGTAATAACAGGAATGCCCATCTTGTCGGCAAGAGCAGAGAACTTAGTGATGACTTCTGTACCGGTATGGCCTTCCGGAATCAGAGCTCTCTTTCTGGAGTGACCGCCGAACTGGAAGACATTGTCTTTTTCGAAGTTGACACCGACGGTGTCTCTGAGCCATTCAGCTGTCGGCAAAGCGTTGACTGTCATGACGCCGACGATTTCAGGGTCACCCTTGAAGTCGCCGCCTTTGAGTGTATCGGCAGCCATTCTGGCGGGCGTGTCGTCCTTAATGTTGAGTTTGTTCTGAACCCAAGAATTAGGAACGTTCATTTCAGCACCGGAAATCAGAGAGTTTCCGCCGACGGTCGGCATTTTTTCGATAAGAACAACGTTAGCACCTTTGCTCTTGGCTTCGACGGCTGCGGCAAAACCTGCACCGCCGGCACCGATAACCACTACGTCATAATTCTGAACGGCCGGCATGGCAGCATCAGCTTTTTTAGCCTTCTTGGCCTGGTCAGAAAGTTTCACACCGGCTTTCTTTGCTGCATCGCTGACGGCGTTTAAGAAACCTTTAGAAGAGAAAGTTGCGCCGGCAATACCGTCGACTTTAACGGAATTATTTGCGATAACGGCATCTTTAAGGTCTTTAAAGACTTTAGCAGCCAAGACCTTGTTTTCGTGATCTTCCAGAACCTTAATGTCCTGAATCTTACCGTTGTCAAATGTCACAGCGAGTTTGATATCGCCGTGTTTGCCGATGCCGGTGCCTTCTGTCTGAACAGGAGCGGCAGAGACAGAAGCAAAGGCAGCCGCAGAAAGTAATGCAGTAAAAAGAATCGATGTTTTGAACATAGTGTTTACCAAAGAGAAATGCTCGTTGATCAAAACAGTCTAACTAGACTGTTGGGAGAATTATAGGATCAAACAGTCTGATTAGACTGTTTTATTAATGCAACAATCCTAAGTATTTTCCCTTGGCATTAGTAAGTTGTATCGATTAATGATGGGATGGTTCGGGAGCCCAGATCCACGAAACAATAAATCCAAGCATGCAGATGGCCGCTCCGATAAGAAGAACGGCCTGAACCCCTAATCCTTGAAAAGCCATTGGAAAACCGAGCGTTACCACAAAAACACCGACCCTCGAAATACTTCCGAGTATGCCGAGCGCGGTAGAACGAACGGACGTTGGAAACAGTTCAGCCGGGTATACGTAATCCAGAACGCTCTGGACCCCATAACTCAAGGCATAGACCGAAAGAAGCAGGCAGACAACGAAATCGGAAAGGACACTGCCGGGTGAAAGCAGTGCCAGGGACAGCGCCATGATTCCAAAAGTCCACAATGTCACGGGTCTCCGTGCAAACTGCGGAACAATCTTTATGGCTGCCAAGCTCCCTATAAGAAAAAACGAATCCGTTAAAACCAGCTGTCCGACATCGGTATCAAAGCTCGATGTCCCTAAGGCTCCGATGAGGACGGGTCCGAACATCAGAAGCACCGTTACTGGAATCGCCTGGCAAATCCAAAACACAGAAAGATAAGTCAGGTTTTTAAGGTTTCTCGGCTTAAATAAAGCTGTCTGGTCAACGGCTTTGACCTCTGGTTTTATTTCCTCAAGCTCAATTCCCAAACGAACACGGCTCGGCCTCCTCATTGCGCCCTTTGCTTCTCAGCCATTGAACAGACTCCGGTGCGTTAAATCGTGCGGCTCCTAAAATCAGTCCGATGATGCAGGGAATCGCAGCAAAAGCTTCCCATGGAAGATCTGCTTTTACCGCCAGATAAGCACAAACAGCCGCGGCTATCGCACCGATGAACCAGGCCGTCATCAAAAGCACAAGGCGTTTAGCACGAAGTACTTTGGGAGAGTTCTCAGACAGCATAGCTTGTGCAATCGGGGAGTCACCTCCAATCGCCAAGCCAAACAAAAATCTTGAAATAAACCAGCTCAGAGAACCGAAACTCATGAATTGAGCAATCGATAAAACAGCCACAAACCAAGGAACCGTTCGGAAGAGAACCGCCCTTCCGTAAACGTCGGCGATTTTGCCAAATCCCATGGAGCCGATAAAGCTTCCCAATACATAGGCTGTTGCTACAAGTCCGAGTTCCAGCGCTGTGAACTGAAAAACGCTTTGAGCAAGAAGAAAAATAAAGCCTTGGGATGTCAGGACAAAGCCGTCCATAAAGGCAGAGCCTGTCGCCGAAACGCAAAGACGACTACCGCTAAAATTTTCTTTTCTCTCAATAACCTGCATTTTTTTCTTAGCGATATCAAGTTGTCAGGAACGGTTGAGCCGCAGCAAGATCGCTTCGGACATGATTGGTTTTCAACCAGGTTTCTTTACTTTAACCCACCATTCGTACTTCGTCACTAGTGGTTGCTCCGTAAACGCTGCGCGGCAGCGTGAAGAGTTTTTACCTATTGCCTAAAAGTCGGAACTTACCCGGCAATAAAGAATTTGTAGATCAGCGAGACCATCAAAATAACCAAAACAATATAGAGAATATTGCGGACAAATTTTCCGCCGATCTTGATGGCGTAGTAAGCCCCTACTCTATTGCCCAACATGCTGGCAATAGCGCAGGGAATGGCGATCTCATAGCAAACCGCCGCTCCGGAAGCAAAAGTCAGGAATGCAGCAAAGTTGGCCGCGATATTAAAGGCCTTGGCAGTACCCGAAGATTGAACCATGCCAATCTTTAGAAACACATGCAGTGCAATCAAAAAGAACGTTCCGGCGCCGGGACCGAAAAATCCTTCGTAAAAACCAATTAATACACCGATGAGAACAACGCGAAGCCAGAAATGATCTTTGGGAAGTTCGCCTTCTGTGAGTTTGAAGCCGCCGGTGAGGACCGTAAACAGAATTCCGAGCGGCAGCATGATCACAATGACCTTGCCCATGGTTGCGCCGTCAATCTGAAGCGCGCAGAAAGCACCAAAGGAAGCTCCTGCCATCGCCGAAAGAACGCCGACCGGGACAATCTTCTTCAAAATGAGATTGCTTCGCCAAAAAGTCCAGAGCGCAACAACCGAGCCGATACTTGTCGCAAGCTTTCCTGTTCCGAGCGCCATATGAGGAGGCATACCGATCAGCAGCAGAGAAGGAGCCGTAACAAACCCAGCACCGCCTGCAATCGAATCAATAAATCCTGCAACGAAGAAAGCGACGATACAAAATATCAACACGCCAAATGTTATTTCCATGGGATCAGCCGGCTTGGTATTTTTATTAATAAAGGCTTAAGTTTACCTAACTTCGGGCGGATTAATCCGTTTTACACCATGGTTTGAGGTTTCGAAACGTGGGTGATTACTAGATCATGAACTAAACTTTACCTTTCCTCAGTTTGAGTGAATTATCCGTTTTTTAGCGAATTTTTAGGTTAATTTGCTTAAATAAATAAAGGGAATTTAGACTAAAAATGACAAATGCGTTAGACCCGAAAACCCCCATATTAAAGGGTGTCATAACGGAAGTCCTTGATGACGGGAATGCAGGAAAAATTAACTGCGGGCACGGCAACATCTATACCTTTGTATCCGACCAGTTAGAAACAGGTTATTTGCCTGTTTTAAAGGATGTTGTTGAATTTAATTTAATTGAAGACCAGCCTTTCGCTATTCGCCTGTTTCATCGTTCGCAGGCACTCCATAGTTCCGGCAGCAGCGGAGCCAGTGTTGATCTTCGCGTAAAATGTCCGCACTGTGGAAAACCTATCCTGCCTAAAGCTGAATTCAAAGAAGGCCGCCTCATCGCTACGCACTGTCCCGAATGCAATGCCGAATTAGACAAAATCGAACGTCCGCCGAAAACGACTTTTTTTACATGGCTCATCGCCATTTTGGCTGCGCTGATCGTCGGCGTTGTTGTTTACGGAATTTTTGAACCCAACTTCTAGAACAAAGCGGCTGAACCTTTCAGCTCAACCGCTTTCAACTAAAACTAATCGGGATCTTCCTTGGTTATTGGCAGTTTCGTCACCAATATCTGGTCGATTCGATTCATTTCCATATCGATCACTTCGAATCGATAGCCCGCATATTCAACCTTATCAGTTAATTTCGGAATCTTGCGGAGCATATACATCATGAAGCCGGCAATGGTTTCATAAGTTTCTTCATCCGGCATCTTTTCGATTTCAAAGGTTCGCTCTACATCTTCAATCGGGGTTGAACCGTCCAGCAGCCAGGTTCCGTCATCACGCTGGACAATGTATGAGTTCTCCTCGGTTTGGACGAGACTGCCCATCACTGTACTCATGACATCGCCCAAAGTAATGATGCCGACCGTTAAGGCATATTCATTGACAACTGCTGCAAAGTCCCTGCCCTGCTTTTTAAACGTATCCAAAGCTTCGGATAACGAAAGAGAGTCGGGGATCATCGGGATGGTTTTAACCAGTCCTTTCTCCTTCAAAGAGAATTTGTCATTTTCCAGAGCTTTGCAAAGTAAGTTCTTGGAGTCGACATAACCTAATACTCGGTCAATTGTCGAATCACAAACAAGATACTTGCTGTGCGGGTTGCTTTCGATTAATGGGCGAATCTTCTCAAAGGTATCGCTGATTTTGAAATACGTAACGGAGTCGCGAGGCGTCATTGCACTCGTGACTAAGCGGTCTTCCAGAGACATAACGTTTTCAATCGCTTCTTGCTCGCTGCTGTCCAACAGTCCGGCTTCGGTTCCGGCGCCGACGGTAGCCAGAATATCCTCGCTGGTAATCGTTGTTTCGTTCTTTGTCGGCAATCCCATGAGTTTAAGGATGCCGTTGCTTATCTCTGTTAACAGCCAAACAAACGGTTTAAATAGCCAGATTAAAAACATCATCGAACCGATGAGCATCAAGGCCAGAGGCACTGGCTTATTTAATCCGATACGTTTAGGAATCAAGTCTGCAAACAGCACGAAAATCATCGTAATCGTAAAGAACGAGCAGAAGAATCCCAAGGAAGAAGCCAGCTCAGGAGAACAGAAATAAAGGAACAGCTTCTCAAAGAACGGGGAAAAAAGTGTCTCGCCGATAATACCGCCCAAGATGGCAATAGCATTTAGGCCAATTTGAATCACCGAAAAGAACGGGCCCGGTTTAACTTGAAGATCAAGTACTTTTTGAGCTCGTTTGTCCCCCGCATCCAATGCTTGATGTAATTTAACTTTAGGGGACGCAGCTAGCGAAATCTCTGCCATAGAGAAATAGCCGCTGAAAAGAATGAGAACAACAATGGCGATAATTCTAGTTGTTAAGTCCATTTCCATGGGCTGCACCTTTTAGGGAACAAGACAATCTATCTAATATAGACAAAGTATGAAGTTAAGGGGTTGGATTTGATTTATTTTGAGGATTTACAAGGGAATGACCCAAACTAAAACTAAAGAAGAGTTGCTTAGCTTGCTAATTAAATGTGCGCAAGAAAACTTTACCTTTTGAAAAGCTCAATTGGATCGCTCTGAATTAAAAAGGGAAAAATCTAAGAATTTACCCACTCTTCAGACCCGAAAAGCTCGGTAATTTCTAAGCTTCTGACATTAATTTCTCTCGAGCGAAAAACTCTCCAACATTACCTTCATATAGTGTAAGTCCGAATCAGCCCCGCTTGCGCGGGGAACTCATGGGTTGGTATTGCGCGATGAAATCTCCTGACGGTTCATCCCCGCTTGCGCGGGGATCTCATAGTGGCTGCCTCGATATCACGCTTCATTTTCGGTTCATCCCCGCTTGCGCGGCGAACTCACTTAAAATGGTTATAACATTACGTTAATCGGCTTACTGCTAAGCTTTTAAAGAACGATTCTAAACAAGAATAAAGCTATTAAAGATACTATCAGTTTTCTCTGAAATGCCGAAGCCTTCGTAGAGAGGAGAAAATGTGTTGACGGGGAACTAAGCATAAAAATGGCGGAAAGGGAGGGATTTGAACCCTCGATACGGTATAACCGTATACCGGATTTCGAGTCCGGCGCATTCGACCACTCTGCCACCTTTCCATAAGAGACGATGATTCTAACAGAATTGTGGGTAATATAGGAACCATCAAAAAATGACCATTGCTTGACAAGATAGCTTACCAATAGAAAAAACGGTCTGTTCCGATGTTGCACCAAAAAAATTTTAACTAATCAAGTCGCTACTCTGATGAGGGAAAAGTAAAGAACTCTGTAACTATGGTGACTGTTATGAAGATAATTGACCTGAGCCACACTATTGCCAAAACTACGCCTGTTTTTCCGGGTTCCGAAAAACCTCAGTTAGCAACCGTTGCTTCATATGAAAAGGACGGTTATCGCGAAACGTTAATTCGTATGTACTCACATACCGGTACACACATTGATCCCCCGGCTCATGTCTACGAAAAAGGTCTCACTCTTGATGCTCTGCCGCTAACTCAGTTCATCGGTCAGGCGATTGTCATCGACTGCAGACACGTGAAACCTGGAGAACTCATAACAATGAAAGAGGTCAATGAGGCCGGAGAAGAAGTTGAGAGCGCGGACTTCCTTTTATTCAATACCGGTTGGGATAAGTTTTGGGGAGCTGAAGAATATTTCGGTAACTATCCCTGCATCGATGATGAAGTTCTTGATTTCATCTTGCTGGGAAAATACAAAGGCATCGGCTTCGACGTCATGGGAATTGATCCGATCTCAGACGTTAGCCTGCATCGTCACAAGAAGCTCTTCAAAAACAAAGAAATCATCAATATTGAGAATTTAGCCAATTTGGATCAATGCGGCGGAGGGCTATTCAATTTTTCCTGCTTTCCCCTAAAACTCGAAAACGCAGACGGTGCTCCCACAAGAGCTGTCGCCTGGTGGGAGTGAACAAACTCTTCTAAGGAGCCGCCTGGTTCTTCGCAAGCTGTTCGCCGACCATTCTTCCGAGGGCCAGCGCTCCGGCTAAGGAGCATCCTCCGATGTATGAGGTCCCGTGCAAGCCGCCGACGATTTCTCCGGCTGCAAATAACTTGCTTATAGGTTCCCCGTATTCATTCAGCACCTGCATCCGCTGATTAACTTTTAATCCACCGATAGTAATCCCGACAACCGGCGTGCATTTAAAAAGATAGAACGGACCCGATAAAAATTGACCCTTCATGAACCTCCGTCCGAATTCCTCATCATTTCCTGAAGCAACTGAACGGTTGTAAACATCGATCGTATTTTTCAGTGTGTCGAAACTGCATCCCATTTCCGAGGCGCACTCTTCTAGGGAGTTGACCTTATTAATAAAGTGACCCCCTTCCTCTTTTTCCTGATTGAATTTCGTTCTGTCCCAGCCAATAACTTGGATAGGGTCGTTTTGCATAAAGTCCGACAGTTGAGCCTCAGTCGCTAATTGATAGACGGTTCTTTCTTGATGAGAAGCGAGGAACTGAGCAACCTTTGTAGAGTTCTGATCGTCGTTAATAAATCGTCTTTCCTCTTTATTCAAAGTGATCGATCCATATAAGTTCATGACGTGACCGCGGAAAATCCAGCCTTTGCGATTGTTCTTATTCTGAACTTCTCATGAGATTTGATCTCAAGTCCCAATTTATTTTCTAACTTCTTAATTTTCCTTATAAAAATCCTTGCAATTCTAATTTTCTTTTGCTACAATTGAGTGTAGCGCTATACTTAATTGTAAGGTCGTTATGTTTAAGGATTTTCTCGTTTCCACCCCCGACGAGAAGGGAAAAATTACAACTCAAACTCGAAAGACTCAGGCCGGCAAGACCGTTTATGTCCTTTATGAAATCGGGCGTACTTACAACGCCGCTAAAAAATACAATATTCCTCACCGAGTAGTCATCGGCAAGGCTGACCCTAATGATCCGGAGAAAATGTATCCCAACGAAAAGTACTTCGAACACTTTCCCCAAACTGTTGAGAAGGTCGAGCCGATTGAAGAAAACTCTCTTAGGAGCTGCGCTCTGGAAATCGGCAGCTTCATTGTCATCGATAAAATCATCAAGCATTACAAGCTCGACAAAATCGCTTCCGCCTGGTTTGGCAGGGATGCCGGCCTCTTTCTGGACTTAGCCGCTTACATGATTGTCGCGGAGGACAATGTCGGCCAATATTATCCCGGCTACACATTCAACCATCCTTTGTTTACCGAAGGAATGCGGTTAGTCAGCGACTCTAAGGTCTCGCGTTTCCTCTCCTCGATGACTAAGGATCAGGTCTTTGGCTTTCTCGATGACTGGAACGAGGACAAAGATCATCAAGCCAAGGTATACATCTCCTACGACTCCACCAATAAGAACAGTCAGGCCGGAGATTTGAACATCGTTGAAAACGGCAAACCGAAAGATGACAAGGGATTGCCCGTCTTTAACCTCTCTCTGGTCTTTGATCAGAACAATCGTGTTCCTCTTTTTTATGAGGAATATCCCGGTTCTGTAACTGACGTCGCTCAGCTTAAGTATGTCATCGATAAAGTGACAGCTTACGGTTATAAGAGGATGGACTTTATCCTGGATAGAGGTTACTTCAGTCGTGAAAATATCCGCTATCTTGATGAAAAGAAGTGTCCCTTCGTCATGATGGTCAAGGGCTGCAAACAGCTTGTATGCTCAATCATCAAAGAACATAGACACCAATTTGAATCTAAACGGGATTGCTTTATCAGCGCTTACCATGTTTACGGAACAACTGTGAAAGCAGCGATCCCCGGCATGGAGAAGGAACATCTAAGGTATTTCCATCTTTATTACAGTTCCGGGAAGGCGGCCGGCGAGAGAGAAAAGCTTGAGAATCTTCTGGAGAAGATGAAGCAGGAGATCCGGAAGATGGAAGGAAAACAGGTTCTCTTCGGCGGAAAATACGAGCACTACTTCGACTTCCATTACGGCAAAAATAAAGAGCTTCTCTTTGCACGAGAGCGCCCGAAGGTAATCGAAGAAGAATTGGATTTATGCGGTTACTTCAGCATCATCACTTCAGAGGAGATGTCGGCTCAGGACGCCTATCTTCTCTATAAGGGGCGGGACAGCACGGAGAAACTCTTTAGAGCAGATAAGTCCTACCTTGGTTCAAAGAGTTTACGGATTTGTTCGAACGCAGTCTTAGATGCAAAGACGCTCATCGGCTTCACGGCTCTGATTATAAGAAATCGGATTTACTCGCTGCTCAAGCACCAAATGCTCAAGCTAAACATTAGACGCAACTACATGACGGTGCCGGCAGCTATTGTTGAGCTTAATAAATTGGAGATGGTAAAAGTCGGTCAGGGAGATTATCAGCTGCACCACGCTATTACTAAAACACAAAAAACCATCCTGTCTTCCTTTGGCATCAGCTTAGAAGACGTACAGGTGTACGCCAATCAAATTGCAAGGATCCTCAAGACGAATGCTAAGGAAGCAGAACTTGAGGATGAAGATTACGAGGACGGAGAAATCTGCGATGATGCGTACTAAAACTTTGAAATCCAGGATTAAATTAACAGAGGCGGCCCTCGTAAAGTTAAAGGAGCGATATGAAAGGAAATCCCGAGAGCTGCTGGCTATGAAGAAGGAGCTGCAAACCGCCCAAGCTGCCGAAATCTTGTCGGCTCTCAGAAAAAGCGGTCGAAGCTATGAGGAACTTATGACCTTCCTAAAAGGCTAAGGTTAGAGTCGGGGTTACGGATTTGAGTGTACGCAACCCCGAGAAGTTCAGACTTATCTTTGGACATCGGAACACCGTAGCCGTAAACAGCTGCGAAGTTCATATGCGTGCTGGCTGCGCCGATCTTCTCGGCCATCTTCAGACCCTGGCCTTCACTGTTGGCAGAAGCAAATGTCAAAGCGCCGCGGAAGTCGAGAATGAATTTATCGATCATGTTGACATCCCCGCAGAAGCCGCCGGTAGCAATAACAACGCCTTTCGTAGCTCTGACATAAAGGGGCTTGCCGTTGGACTCGGCTTTAACGCCCAAAACTTCATTTGCCTCAGTGTTGGTGATCAGTTCAACAACCTTAGTATTGAGCTTGATGTCGACACCGATCTTCTTAGTATTTTGAAAAAGTACGTCAACATACTGTGCACCGGTATGTTTGTCGCATCCGTGCATACGTTTGAGACGGAAAGCGGAATTGGGCTGAGGTGTGAAAACAACACCGTGGTCGGTTAGCCAGTCAAGTGCCATCGCAGAGTTTTCTGCAAAGAGCTTGACAAGCTGTGGATCTGCAAGCCCTTTGCCGGTCTTTTCGACTTCTTTAGCAAATTCGGCAGCATTGCCGCGGTCTTCAACGCCGGCCGCAAACTGAGCTTTTGTACCTGTGGCGTTTACGCTGCCTGCAGAAAGGGATGTGGAGTTCAGGAACGGGCTGGCAGCTTTTTCTAAAAGAACAACGGATTTAACACCGCTTTCTTTAGCCGAAACGGCAGCAAAAAGTCCTGCAGCGCCAGCGCCGATGACTAGAACCTCACAAGTCTGATCCCATTTCTTCGGACTAACAACATTGGCAAGAGCTGAAGAAATCGGAGCAGCAGCTACTGTTGCGGCGCCCATTGACTTGAAGAACATTCTTCTATTCATATTCATTTGATTCTCCTTGATGTTTGACTCATTCACTGTGCTTTTTCCGAAAGCAAGGTCATAGTACTTTTAGGTGCACCTTAGGGCGCTTGACTAAAATCAAAGAAACACCAAATATTTTTTCTTCAAATTTCGAGCAAAGGGGGCCGGCGACGCCAAGAGCCGCCGGCACTGACCCTACGGAAGCAATCTTCCGCTCTCTTCAACCCAGCGGAAAAACAGCACCTCCTCCTTTAGAGAGTAATTTTCCTCCGCATCAACATAAACACCGTTAATACCGTTGGCGGTGAGGTCAAACGCCAATACAAAACTTCCGATCGGCGTCTTCCAAACTAAGACACTCTCTCTGTCACGGATGAAAGCCTTGTTGTTTTTTCTAAGTATCTTGGCGTAGGTGCAGCTTCCTGAGAGCTGCGTAAAGATTTTTCCCTGTTTACCTTTGAAAACCGGATGCTCCACAACCCGGTAGTTGCAGCCTTTCAGGAAAAACCGAGCAAATTTCTCAGGCTTGTTTTCAGTCAATGCTCCTTTTATGACCGAGTAAACTTGCGCGACCAAGTTTTGTTTGCCGACAAAATCTCCTCTTCCAAAAGTCGCCGTCAAGAAACACTGACAAGAGATCTCATCTCCGACATCCAATCCGCGGCTAATCCCCTTTAGGTCTGCCAAAGTCAAAAGACCGTATTTTGTCTCGACCAACAGCTCCGTTATCTGGAAGCTATACAAACCTGTACATTGCTTCTCAGTTCGCTCTTCGAT
>OGEO01001551.1_pt1 | contig 13402 bp, 17 predicted proteins | sample 1570661 | NCBI WGS metagenome assembly OGEO01 (sample SAMEA2582142, study PRJEB24529) | metagenome | biome: Human gut stool | place: China | collected 2011
CCGGAAGCGTGTTTTGACGCGTAATAAAGCACTGTCAGCACACCGGTGACCAAAACAGCATAGAACAGCAGCAGTGCCTGTTCTGTCTCTGGCTGGCGGAAATGTTTCAGCGCTGCCCATGCAATGAATATGAGGCCTGAACATTCCAGTATTGTTGTGAACAGAAACAGGAACGAAATGGGGCTCAGCTTCCCGGCGGCCATACGCAGGAATGTGGCAAACGCGGGCCACAGGGGATCAGGTTTCTTTTTCACCCGATAAAACTCCTCTAAGTCATTTAATCAGGCGGTCTGAAACCAGAGAGGTCCCGTAACGGACCCTCAGTTTGTCGTGTTATGCCTGGCGGAAGATGGAATAGTTCTCGCCACACTCTCGTAGTGGCCACGCTCATGCCCTTGAGTCAGTCACCCCGGTTCAGCTTTGTTCCCCGTTGGCCATCACCAGTGCGTGCCTGGCTGTCACGCTGCTACGCCGGTGCTTCTTTTCTTATTAACCCTCACCAGATGCAAAGCTGGCTCTCTCCCCGGAGACTCGGGCGCAGGTCATTACCCTGCGTTTGCTGCCTTCCGGCTGCTGCGGTCTGTCCGCGTCAGTGCTTCATGTCGGATTTTCCTCCTGGCAGGGTCATTACGGGTTATCTGGGCGTTGGTGTGGCAAACAAACGGCGGCGGTTTTTGATTCTGTCTTCGGTTGCTGACTGGCAGTCCGCGCAGGCCTGAACACCCGGGACGGCTTCCTGGCGCTTTTCTGGAATGGGTGCATCGCAGAGCAGGCAGTGGGTGGCTGAAGGTTGCTGAGGTGTTTCACGGGGCGGACGTTGCAGACTGGCCAGAAAAAACATTTCTTCGTTCGCACGATCGCAAATATCAGGCATGGTTTCTCCCAATAAAGAAGCCCGCATCAAGTGCGGGCTGAGGCTAGCGTTAATAGTGAAAATTGAAGTTAATCTATGGCGGTAACTACTAAAAAAACGCCTTCCATGCCGGTTATCTGGACTTTCGTTCCCGCCGGATAATCCCCGTCGGCTCTGACAAACCAGACACTATCACCAATGCGCGTCTGGCCAGTGCCGTTGATAAGCCCGTTGTCCAGTATCAGGGTCATTCCCTTCATCAGTGCGATCCGGTCATTCAGCGCTACGGCAGGAGGTGCTGAACGGTAGACCATTTTTTTGATAATCCTGAGGCTGGCCAGCAGAACCGTGAGCGCGGAAAAGAGCAGAAATTGCCACCGCAATTCTGTCGGGAATACCGGCGTCAGCCCACTTGTTACGAGTGCTGCCAGACTAAGGCACAGCATCCAGCCTGTACCGGTCAGCATTTCAGCCGCGAAGATAAGCCCGGCCAGTACCAGCCAGATAATCTGCGGATCCAGACTACTGAACCATCCCATTTCAGTCGTTCCGTGTGTTCAGATTTTTGACAAGTTCACCAATTCCGGCAATGGATCCCATCACGCTTGAGGCATCAAGTGGCATCATCACCACTTTGCTGCTTGATGATGAACCGATCTGCTGGAGTGCCTCAGTGTACTTTTGCGCGACAAAGTAGTTCACCGCCTGGATATCACCGGCAGCAATCGCTTCTGACACCATCTGCGTGGCACGGGCTTCGGCTTCAGCAGAGCGTTCACGCGCTTCTGCCTGCAGAAAAGCAGACTGCCGCTCGCCTTCTGCCTGCAGGATCTGAGACTGCTTTTCTCCCTCAGCACGCAGAATTTGTGCCTGACGTACCCCTTCTGCTTCCAGAATGCTGGCGCGCTTGGTGCGCTCGGCTTTCATCTGGGCATTCATGGCATCAATCAGTTCTTTGGGAGGCTGAATGTCGCGGATTTCAATACGTGTCACCTTGACACCCCACGGGCTGGTTGCGTGGTCCACGGCTGCAAGTAGTCGGGTGTTGATACTGTCACGCTGAGAGAGCATCTCGTCGAGCTCCATCGAGCCGAGAACGGTCCGGATATTGGTCATCACCAGATTGGTGATGGCGTTGCTCAGGTTACTCACTTCATAAGCAGCTTGTGCAGCATCGATGATTTGAACAAAACAGACGGCATCAATGGAGACGTTGGCGTTATCGCGGGAGATGACCTCCTGCGAAGGAATGTCCAGTACCTGTTCCATCATATTGATTTTGCGTCCGATGCGATCCATGAAAGGGACAAGGAAGCCCAGCCCTGGTTTCATCGTGTGGGTATAGCGGCCAAAGCGTTCCACGGTCCATCCGGAACCCTGCGGTACAATCTTGACGGCTGACGAAACAAAGATGAAAGCAACAATGAGACATATCACTGCAGGTAGCAGGTTTGAGAGAAGTTCGTACATGAGGAAAACTCCGGAGGTGTGATAAAACCGGTGTGGCACCGGAAAGGGAAATAAATAAGTCAGTTAAGGTCTGGAGACCAGACATCGCGGTGCTGCTTCCCGTCACGTGCGCCCCATGCAGATTCAGGGAGAGAATGGTGCCCGATATACAGCGTGCGCAGGGTTGTTTTGCCTAATGAAATCTCGCGGCCCTGAACCACGGAAAAACGGTCAGAGTAAAAAGAGTGCTCAACCTGTTCATCTTCATTTTTAGACAGCAGCAGCTGGAGCGTGACCGGAGAAGACATGGAGCCTGTTGCCGTAAAGGCTTCTTCCATCCGGGTGAACTGAAGTATATGGCGCCTGCGGCTTCGCTGGCGCTCGATGATTTCCGGCATTATCTGTTCCGGCCACGGGCACAGGCAGTGGCGCCAGCCCTGACCGTACAGCGAATTGATAACGGCACGGAACCGAAATAAATCGCAGCCGGCGGACGATACTGCATTTGTCCAAAGGGCGGTAAGTACAGTGTCGATGGAATGGTTTTTACTGCCGTCGAGCAACTGGCGTATCGTTGAGAACTCAGCGGCCATTCCCCTGAACGATGGAATATGGCGAGCACCGCTGAGCCACTCGGCGATGAATTTGCGTTTACCGCGTTCTGAGGTGATGTTGTGGTTTTCCTCCGCCGTTCGCAGGGCGACGAGAATGCACCACAAGAGATTACTGACCTGGTCCTGGGTGGATTGCATGGGTAATGACTCTCTGATGGTTCCGGTTTCTGGCAATGGCGTCTGTGCCTTCACACCGCCGGTGAAGGGAGCCGGGTATGGCTGACGGGGAACAGGAACAGAGGGTGTTCACATGGCAGGCCCCGTACAGACGCCATTCCGGAAAGCGGATCAAAAAAAGCCCCCGACTGGCGGGGGAACTCCATTTTTAATGGGATGGAGGTTAAAAGCCGGTTCGTACGCCGGTTCCTGAGGCTCCTGGTGTTGAGCTACGTTAAAATCCGTGTGACCCGGAATGCGTGATCAGGTCATACAACATGGAAATACGCGATACAGGGTGAGACATGTTCTCAAGCTGAATCAGGTGTCTGTACTGGTTTTTTGTAAGCCATATGTTCGCTGCTGCTTCCAGCTCGTTCCGGGCTGCGGGGTGCAGCGTGGGATCCGGAAAAACTTTCATTAAGCCGTCGACAACAGAGCTCTTTACAGGGGAAATTTTGCTGCCAACTTTAACAAAGTCGCAAAATGCCGAGTGTGCACGAACAGTCTCTATTTTGTGATGTTCGAAATTTGCCTTAAGAAAAAAATAACCGGGGAAAACGGCAGAGACTCTTTTTCTGAATACATGAGGAGCATCGGCGCGTTTAATTTTGGTTAAGGTCAGAGGAGTCCATGGAACTATATTCTGGTCGTGAAGCCAGTCAAAAAGATTCTCACGATTCCTGCCCCCGGTGATATACAGGGCTAGATACCATTGTTGATTACATATATCCTGTATATTCATTTTTGAACGCTTCGCGCTGAATTGATCCATGAAGGAATAATTCTGTATTCGTCGAGGCGAATACATTCAAACATGGCAATGAAGCAGACTTATAAACAAACACTTAAGTTTGCCCGCTGCAGTTCTGACACTGTCATGGCTCAATATATTCTTGTAAGCAAATCCAATAAGCATAATTGGCGGCAATACTTATGGGGATTGGCTGTTATGTTTCCCGTTACGGTATTTTTTGTAAAGTTAAAATGAGATTAATCTGCAAATTGTACCCTAAAAGGGTACAATTTTGCTTATTTATTAATCATCACAAGGAAGGCTTGAAGTAATATTGCAGTACGCAATGCTTCATGCCCATCAAGTTTAAGTTTTTGAACACTTCGTTTGAGATAGGCCCGTACGGTTTCCACAGAAACATTGCATGAAATTGCTATGGTTTCGTAGGAGGCACCGAGAGAATAAAGTGTACAAATTTCCAGCTGCTTTTTCGGCAACTGAGGGAAATGTTCATGAAGTACGTCAAGCATATGAGAATTAATCATCTCAGTTCCTCCTCTTCAAAAAGAAATTGAATGTAATACGGAGGAAGAGGCTTTCCGATGGGGTAATACCCCCTTGGTATCAATACGGATTGTGCTGTCAATTTTTTTTGATATAGATGAATAACAGCATGTTACATATGAATGTTGTGGGGGAGTTGATGAAGTTTGAAGAGGGACGTTTAAGGTCATAATCGGTCTCCGATGACAGCCGTTTATATGCTATCGCCGAGTTCCTACGCTCATTGGCGATAGCCCAGACGGGGGTAGGAATACCGGCGCCATCGGATACCGGCCAGGCCAAGGCCTGCCCCGCCTGAGCTACCATTGAAAAATCATAGGTACAACCAGTCTTGACTAAGGTGGACATACGCTATGTTCAATAACTCAGTTGCGGAAGCGACAAAAAAGACGGTTAAAGCGCCTAATGCCGCCGATGACTATCCGGGTTCCTACGCCCGATCACAGGATTTACTGTGATGCCGGAAGGTTACTGGCTATAGACCAGCGAGTCAACTGAGTGCATTGGCGATACTGATTTAAACAAGCGGAATCTTGGCTTTAGAAATCTTGGTGGAACGTACGTATCCCAGTTTTTCTGACGGCAATATCGCAGCAGATCTTCCCCGCAGCATGTTCCTGTTTTCTGTAAACAATTACTGATGCGATGCTCGACAGCCTTGAGCGAGATATTGAGTATTTTGGACATTATTTTCCGGCTGTACCTGAGTGAGATAAGAAAGATAACTTCCCATTCTGCATTAGTGAAGAATTGAGAAGGGCATTGATACATCAATGACTTAGGGACATTATCTTCCAAAAGATAGCTTGGACAGAACATATCAAGGGGCCGAACTAATAGCATCGTGCCCGAGCAGATGCCAAAGTCATCGTAGTAAGGGGTGGTATCAAAACACAGGGCGTGTAATGAGTTATCGTCTCCAACTGGATGAGTAATTATCGATGAAAATTTTTCTCTATGCCTCATTACGAGTTGTTCTTGGCGGTGAATATTGTGCGAAAGATAGGCCAGTGATGTGGGTAGCTCATCAAGAGTTTTACCTAAAATTGGGTAATTTTCAGGCAGATTCAGTAACTTGAGAAATGCATTGTTTACGGCAACATACTGCATTCTGCCGTTTTTGATGGTTTGCGGCTCCGTACTGAAGTACATCATGTTGATGATTTGCGGTGAAACGATAAGTTTTTTTTAGCAAGGTGATTAATGGTGATCATCTCTGAGCACTTAAAGTATATAAAAATTAATGGGTTAAGTTTTTTTATTATTATAACCTCATGTGGATCCTCTTTATCTAACAGTGATCCATCTCACCAGTATGTTTGAAAGACTCTTTTAAGTGTTAGTTTATGTGCTAGTATTACAGAGATCTTATGTTCGGAGTTAGCTGGAGGTGGTTATGGCGAGTACAGCACAGTCTTCAAAAGTGACAGGCATACACTGCTCAAAAGTCACCGGTATCACTGAATTTAAACGTGATCCACTAGGTACCGTTGATGCTGCAGACGGTGATGCTATCGCTATTCTTAACCGCAGTTCTCCAGCTTTCTACTGTGTGCCACTTGAGCTTTTCGAACGAATGAAAAGAGACGCAGAGGCCTACAGAGCGCAGCTGGCTGGCTGATGAATTGGACGGGATCCTTTAAATTGATCCTTTTTAGACTAGGTGATAGAGTCAGCGAGATTACTGCTAGATAACATATTGTTTTGAATGGTGGTCACGCCGGAAGGTGACTGGTTCTGGGCAGTTCACAAAGCCCGGAAAAACAAAAACCCCGATAATCTCAGAGCTTGGCGGCATCGACAGATTAACGGGGTCCCAAAACAAAACCTACATAGAAGTTGTTGCTTCTGTAGGGGAGTATAACCCGTGCGCGAAAAAAGACAAGACTTTCCGTGCTTACTCCATCTGTGCAACATAAGCGCAGGGAGTGGTGACTGAAAGACCACAATCCCAGCACTGGAGCCAGCTGGATACCGACGATCAGATTCGTTTCTGGCAAGGTATCGAAGACGGCAGCGTTGATTCTTTCCTGGTCGAACCGGTAAAGAAAAAAACGCGTCGCCGCCGTGGTGACCATTCCACAAAACCCAAATGTGAGAACCCGTCCTGGTTCCGCCCTGACCGCTATAAAAAGCTGGGCGGGCAGCTTGGTCACGCCTATAACCGACTGGTAATGAAGAATCCTGACACTGGGCGGTATCAGTTACGTATGCACATGTCCCTGCATCCGTTTTATGTGCACGCCCGCCAACGAGCTGGACGTAAATATGCATTCCGCCCCGAAAAGCAACGTTTGCTGGATGCGTTCTGGCCTGTGCTTGTCAGTTTCTGCGATGCCGGTAAACACACGGTGGGGATGTGCGTATCGAGGCTGGCCAGAGAACTCAGCCCAAAGGACGGCAAAGGGAATGTCATTCCTGAAACGGAAGTCACTGTCTCCCGTCTTTCGAACCTGATAGCAGAACAGGTTCGTTTTGGTACGCTGGGTGTGTCAGAAGAAACTACCTGGGATCATGAAGCCCGCAAGCGTCTGCCTAAGTATGTCTGGATCACCCTCGTCGGATTTAAAATGCTGGGCGTTGATTTGACTAAACTTGGGGCTCAGCAGCAGAAGAAACTCAAGGAAAGTGAGGAGCGCCGTAAACTTATAGAAGAAGGCGTTCTTGGCGAAGATGAAGAGATCTCCGTACGCGCAGCGAGAAAGCGCTGGTACATGCAGCGTAGTCTTGAAGCGCTGAAACACCGTCGGGCGAAAGGTGCTGCGCGTAAACGAGCAAACCGACTGGAAAAACTACCCCGGGACCGCCAGGTGTACGAGATGAGCAACTGGCTAAAGAAAACCCTGCCGGCGGATGAACGCTACTGGATGACTCCGGAACGCCTCGAACAGCTGGCCATTCAGCATCTTTACCAGCTGGAGCTGGCGCTGACTGCATCGCCACCCCATTAGCCAGCATCTCAAGTGCCAATACTATCTTGTAAGCCCCTTTGGGGCTTTAAGTGCTGGCTGAACAGACTCACTTCGCTGGCTCTCCTGAACGTTTTGCCCGCTGTCCCATCTTTATTCCTGTTCTTTCTCCAGTCATGGCCAAGACGTGCCGGAAACAACATGGTTATCTACATAAACCCGCAAACAGATAAATAAAGCTTTTCGCATACGAATATCTTCGAACCCGCAAAATTATCTAACCCCCCATCTTTTATTCCCCTGTTTACGCATTCAGGGAGATCCTTTGTCTTCTGTAGAACTGTGGAAAATGGAAAATGCCTTCGCTCGCAGCGACTAAAGTCGCGCCGCTCAGAATCTAAAAGTACCTCCCACTGCTCCGCAGCGGGCCCCTAAGCAGTTAACATCAATCAACGATCTTCTCCTGAACTAAGTCGCTTTAAAATCAGCGCAATTTCCCCCGTAACCGGTCTACGACCGCTAACTCGCAGTACCGCGCCCCGAACCGCAAGCGGTCCGCCGTCCCTTCGGGCCCGGGCGTAAACGCCCGGCGCTAACTGCGCACCACCGTGGGGGAAAAGAATCATCGCTAATAGCTGAAAGTAGGTTAAGGCTTTGCAGGAAGGGGGGGTTAATAGCCACAGGCTATCATGTAGCCGGCTTCGCCGGGCTCTCCGGCGGATGTAACTAAAGTGAACTATTCAGCCTAATTTCCGCCGGCATGTGCCGCCAGCGGCACATTCACTGTCGTGCTACGCACAGCTCGCACTCCTGTTGTGATTTCACACTCTCGGCGCATTTATTAGGAAGGGTAAAAAATTATATATTACATTTAGTTAAGATGAAATTAGCGCTATAATTAACCAATAAATTCCTTCATTTTGAGGTGATTTGATGGCTAATAGTTGCCACGTTATAGCTCCCGAACAGACATCAGTAAAGGTTACGAAGGTTAGCCTTCATCAGTCCTTTTCGAGAGTTTGTAAACAGTGGCCAGAATTGTGGCCTGAATGGAAGCGACGCCGTTTCCGGCCAGTTATTCATGGTATTGCAGACAAGATGCATAAACATGTTAAAGCCAATCCAGGTGAGTTGCTTACTCATGCTGATATTGCCCGTGTTATGCGTTTTGTTACTGGCCAATTGAGTTATCTTGAGCAGATTACCGAGGGTGCAGATCGTTATGATCTGGACGGCCGTCCGGCAGGTAAAGCGACGGCAAAAGAAGAGGCATATTCGCGCCAGCGAATTGCTGAAATAAATGAGCGTATAGCCAGAAAGCAGGATAAAGGGGGGGGACAGGGAAGCGGACAAAATTCGTAGGTAGATATTGAACTGGATAACCTTCCGCAATGGTGTGTCCCTTATTGCGATAAGGTAATCGAATAAAAAAATAAATTATACAATAAGTTATCTTACCCAAATTGCCCCTGTGACAGCCAGCGGCCAGCTTTTGCCGAGTCGATGAACATTCTTATTGTCAGGGGTTTTTTGTCATTTTCCCGGGTCCGGCCTGTAAAAAAGGACTTTGCGCGCCAGGGGTAATAATCATCAAGACAGAAACCATCCCGTGAAATATTAAATCTCCGGAAGTAACTTTCGCTCATGTCTGCTATGTCCTCAGCTTCAAACCACTCCTGGAGTATGCTGTCATCATCCGGTTTAACCTTTCGGAACAGTGTTGTAACCAGTGGCAACTCTGAAAGCACATAGTTACGTACTTCGTCCTCTGTTAACGTATTCACCAAATCTTATCCTCCGGCCGCACCAACAGGTTGTAGTGGTGGATTGTCTTGTAAGTTATTTGTGTCAGATCGCTGGCAAGAATGACCCACCCAAGAACGGGTACCGCTCTCCCTACAAAAACCCCAAGATTATTGACCCAGAAAATCTTTAATCCCCGCATTGAAAATGATTTCTTTGTCAGTGTTGGAAGTACCCGTTTCCGGAATTGAAAGCTGATGTGTTTTCGGAAAAATAATGACGCAGGAGAGGTTCCCTTTGTGGCTGTTATTGGCTTACCGGGGACATCAATAGAGTTATCGCCAAGAATAATCATGGCCACTCCTGCAAAGTCCTTTACACCCAGTTGCTCGGATGTCTCATCCAACAGGACCCAAAAGAGCAACTCATGAGGTGTCAGATTTCCTACGCCCCGATAAAAATAGGTTCCATTTAGATCTTCCGTTGTATCCACATCATCCTCCTGACATTTAAGATCTGTGAGTGTGGATTTTCGTGCCGGCCAGCCAGATTAAGAATAATCTTTATCTGATTTTAAAAGAGGAATTTCCCCCTGGTGATGATGTTAAACCGGTCAAAACCAGATTACGGCAGGGCTCACGTTTATTTCATTCTTTGGATGCTTGTCGCCAGCGCCAGGGTTCTGTTTGTCCCGGGACTGACCACAGGCCGATACTGTTTCCTCTGGCCGTGTTTTCCAGTTGTTCATATTGCGGGTTTATTGCCCTGCCATGATAACGGTAAGCCCAGGCCATCCCATTTTTTACCTGCAGTGCATTCACATCAGAACCTTCCATCCATACCGTCCCGAGAAGCCTGCCGTACTGATCATTCTTGTCCCCTGTAATCTGAACGGTTTTCTGGGCCAGCAATGCGCTCAGAGCCTGGCGGGAACGCTGTCCGAATGGTTGATTTTTTTCCGGAGCATCGATACCGGCGAGCCTGATACGAACACTCTGTCCTGAGACAGAGAGAGCTTCAATCGTGTCGCCATCAAGGATGCGTACCACCCGGCCATCGAAATCAGCGTGGGCAGTGAAGAGGATAAACACACTGAGCAGGATAGTGTAACGCCATTGATTTAATATCATTTTAATATTAACTCCCGGATTGGGATAAGAGAGGCTGTTCTCACTGGCAGAGTTATTCCTTCTCCGGAGGGTATCAGGTAATCTGCAGATACCGTGCTCATGCTCTCTCTCCCGCGCCGGCGACGTTCCACTCAATCACCGTGGCCAGATGTTCCGCCACCTCCCGCCCCGTGTAACCGGCCAGGAGCGTCAGCGCCCGGGTGCCTGCGTCACGGGAGAGCGGACTGCAGAACCCGAATCCGTCCGTCATCAGAAGCCACTGCAGACGTTCCGTCCAGCGCTCACCGGATTTACGGACTGGCGAAAACACAATCTCCGTCAGCTGCTCGCGGTTGCAGTACAGCTGGCGCTGCTCCAGTTCGTCCAGCAGGCTGTTCAGTTCGCGCCGGTCAGCTTCTTCCTGACTCATCTGCGGCCAGCGGATGAGGTGCCACTGCAGCTCCTGCGCCTGGTCGCCCGTGAACCCCGCACGGGCCAGCAGGTCGGCCAGCGCGGCCTCCGTGTCTTCCTCATACCCGGCAGCCGTGAGCGGGAACGCCTCCGGGCTTTCGCGCAGAACGTGCAGCAGACGCGCTGGCGGCGGCAGGTCGCGGAGTGCGCCGCCGGGCATGATCATTGCCATCCTGATCTCCTCATTCAGACCGCTGATCCCCTTCGCCTGCAGCGCGCCTTCCAGCTGGCGTAACCAGGAGGACGTCTGGTCTGCCGGCGCGGTAACGTTCAGCGTGCCCTCCTCCGGCGTGGTGCTCTCATTGATCTGCACACGGACCGCAATACCCGCATCGTGGCAGGCCTGCAGCCAGGTGGCGATCTGCAGGGGATCGCCTGCCAGGCGCGTCACCTCCCCGGCCGCGCTCCACAGCTGCAGGCAGGTGGTGCCGTCGAGACGGATAACGTAGTCGCCCCGGCACGCCAGGTGCCAGCGGTCGTCCAGCTCCACCGGCCGGTCGTCAGCCTCGTCAGCCTGGCTGCGCGGGACCAGGGGCAGAACCCGGATCGTCGCTGCGCGCTGCTCCGCCAGGACGCGCGCCTGTTCACCGGCCAGAAGCGGGGCGGCCAGCACACGGCCGGCGTCCGTCAGCTCAACGGCCAGCTGCAGGTTTTGTGCGCGCAGGGTGCGCAGCCAGCCCGCGGCTTCCATGCGCCGGCAGGAGGCGCGGAGGTTCGGCCCGTACACCGGGGTGTCACCGCCCAGCGCCAGTACCCGCTCTATATCCCGCGTGGCCACCGGCACCGGGCGTTTCGCACCGAGGGCGGCCAGCACAATCAGCACCCGCCGCTGAAGCGGTGACGGGCGGCGGTTTTTTTTCTCCGTCACGCCCGGATCTCCCTGAGAGCTTGGATCAGTCCTTCAAGGCGCAGCCTGTCAGCGTCAATGCGCTCTATGTCTGGCACGTCCGGGTACCCGCTCATCGCGAGGATAAACCAGAACCGGAGAATGTCTGAGGCCCTGTTCAACTCCTGAACGTAGTACGGGCCGTCCTGACGAAGGTCGCATTTCCTGATTTCTTCTTCTGTCTTTTGCGTCAGCAGCTCATAGCTGAGTGAAAATGTCACTTCGTTATCCATCCGGCGCGCTCCATCTGAAAATGTCCGGTTAAGTAAAAAATCATACTTCGATTGATTTATTGATGATTAATTAATAATTATATTAGATATTATTTTATAAATAGTGACAATCATCATTTCTGATATGATTTTATTTATCAGTATTTTAATTCATATCATCGGCCGCTTTCCCGCTTTCCCGCTGCCCGGATCCGGTTTCTGTCAGATTCAGAAGGTATGGTTGCCGATGGCGTGATGGATATTGCGCAGTTTATGGGGTTCCGTCGTGAATCCGGTCTGGGGATCTATAACAGTGTCAGCCATGCTGACCATGAAAATTGTTGGCTGGGGCGTTTCTGCAAAAGTCGTCTTCGATCTGATGTCTAACGCCCCTTCGACGAACTGAGGTTCAGTTTTCTGTAGCGCCAGGCTTTATAGGTAATCACCGGGGGCTGGAAAAACCAGGTTATCAGCAGAACTACGATCAGGGATATGCCCCCGGAAATGATATTGTGTCGTTCAGCAAAAAGTACGAGTGCAAGAAAAACCAGTGACACGCCGGCGCTTATACTTAATACCATAACAAAGCGTTTCCCCAGCTCCAGGACAACCTCGCGAAGCGAGGACCCATACCGGCTGATGTTTTTATGCAGGTAATTCAGATCCTTTGCAGTAAATCCTGATTCAAGTAATTCCGTTTCAAAACTGGTCATAAGCCCCTCCCGATCTGCTGAAGTATAACGCGACTTATCTTAACCGGAAGGACATATCCCGGTTACCAGAAAATGTCTGAGTATTGATAAAGTTCCGGTCGGGGGGCATCAGCAGCAGGATGTTGGTGTGGTCCGCCAGCATGGCAACCAGCGCCGTCAGTTTGAGCCGGTCGGCAGCTCCCGGGCTGATGGCCAGCCAGTTGTGTATTCTGGACGTCAGTCCGTTCATCTTGCAGAGAGAGCAGGAATCGTAGCTGAGTGGAAGCGATGACCGGGTGATAATCGAACCACGTTCAAGATCTCCTGTACCCTGCCGATACATTATTCAGGATAAGAATTACGCTATCTTTTATGCTCTCTCCATGAGGGCATACGCTTATTGAAGGGGCCGGCCGCGATATCCGGGCAGAGATGCCTTGTCCGAAAATCAATCTGCAAAGCCTGGCCATGACGACCTCGGTTCGGACGGAACATGGTCGCCTGCCGCAGACAGGGCTGGAGCCACTGTGACCGGACAGTATGAAGGATGTGATGATGAAGATGGAGAATCTGGTTCCTGATGGCAGTCCCATACTGCTTCCCGCACTGGAACAGTCGATTGTCGCAGCAGTGCTTGTTGACGAGAACGATTGTGTTCTTTTTTTCAACCAGGCTGCGGAGCGCCTCTGGGGGTACGAGCGCCATGAGGTGCTGGGCAGGAACATGCTCCCTCTGCTGCCGGAAAGCCTGCGCGGGGTTCATGGTGGCTACGTGCGCAAGAACCGTGAGGGCGGGGTGGCGAAGGTGGCTGGCATGAGCCGCGAAGTGCTCATGGAGCGCAAGGATGGCCGGCAAGTATGGGCCATGTTCTCGCTCTCGAAGATTGACGTTGAGGGGCGAATCCACTACCTGGCGCTGGTGCGCGACGTATCCGATGAAGTTGCGATGCGGGAGCAGAACCGGATGCTTCTGATTGCCGAGATCGGAAGAGCGTCGTGTAGGGAAAGA
>OGEO01001561.1_pt1 | contig 13362 bp, 9 predicted proteins | sample 1570661 | NCBI WGS metagenome assembly OGEO01 (sample SAMEA2582142, study PRJEB24529) | metagenome | biome: Human gut stool | place: China | collected 2011
AATGTGGGGGCTTTAATCTTCATAGTCACACTTTTCGGTAGTGTGCTAATTATAGTATATCACCCACCTTTTATGCAGAGGTTCCTTAAATATCATTTCCCAAGGTATCAACTATGGATTGGCTCGTTTCTTTGTGGAGCGACTCGAATTCGGTCGGACACATTCTTTTGGTTTATGCGATCGTCATCACGGTCGGTTTACTGCTCGGACGAATCAAAATTTTCGGAATCTCGCTCGGCGTGACCTTTGTTCTGTTTGCCGGCTTAGCTGCAGGTTACTTTGGCTTTACGGTAAATACTACGGTTTTACATTTTCTGCGCGATTTTGGCCTGATTCTCTTCGTTTTCTTTATCGGCCTGCAGGTTGGCCCCTCGTTTTTCTCATCTTTTCGAAGCGGCGGCATTCAATTGAATCTGCTCACGCTTTTGGCGGTGTTCCTGAGCTTGGCCGTAACTGTTGGTCTGTATTTTGCTTTTTCAGATACCGTTTCGCTGCCGCAGATGCTTGGCGTTTACTTCGGCGCTGTGACAAACACTCCTGGCCTCGGTGCGACGCAGGAAGCATTGAATATGCTCGACTACAAAGGCGAAGATATTGCCGTGGCTTATGCCTGTGCCTATCCGCTTGCGGTGGTGGCTATCATTGCTACATCCATTTGTCTGCGTTTCATCTTCCGCATTGATCTCAAGGAAGAAGATCGCATGTGGGAAGAGGCAGAAAAAGAAAACAATGAGGCCCCGATCTTTTTCCATGTCAAAGTTACGAACACAGCTTTAGAAGGCAAACAGCTGGAGCAGCTTCGCAACTTTATCGGGCGCCCGTTCATCTGCTCCCGATTGCTGCATGACGGAACAATCATTAGTCCTCATGCCAAAGACACGGTCCACGTCGGGGACGTGATGCGTATAGTTGCTTCTGCAGAGAACAAAGATGCCATCACGGTTTTCTGCGGCGCCGAGGATAAGGAGGTCGATCTTGCAACCGAAAGCTCTCCGATTACGACGCGCAATATTCGAGTGACTCGAAGCGCCATGAACGGACTTACTGTTCATGATCTTCACCTGAGCCGCTACGACGGCGTGAACATTACACGTATCTTCCGTGCCGGCATGACGTTATTCCCGTACCAGCATCTTCGTTTCCAAATCGGCGACGTGGTTTACTGCGTCGGTCCGGAACGCTCCATTCGACGTTTGGCTGACAAACTCGGCAATCAGGAGAAGAAGCTTGATCATCCGAACCTGATTTCCATTTTCCTTGGGATCGCCGTAGGTATTCTTTTCAGCAGCCTTCCGATTGCAATCCCCGGCATGCCGGTTCCGTTGAAGTTAGGCTTAGCCGGCGGCCCCTTAATCGTTGCCATTCTGTTGGGGTACTACGGCCCGAATTTCAAGCTCATTACTTATACGACAGCATCAGCAAACCTGATGCTTCGAGAAATGGGAATTGCATTGTTCCTTGCGAGTGTGGGTTTGGCGGCCGGTCGTCCCTTCGTGAATGCGATTGTTGAAGGCAACGGGCTTCTTTATGCTTTCCTAGGATTGTTCATCACAATTATTCCGTTGGTTGTCATCGGAAGTATTGCCCGTAAAGTTTATAAGATGAACTACCACAGCATTGTGGGGATGATCGCCGGCGCAACTACCGATCCTCCTACGCTGGCTTATGCAAGTACATTGACAGAGAAGAACGTATCTGCGGTTGCGTATTCAACGGTTTATCCTTTGGCTATGTTCCTGCGTATTCTTTCCGGTCAGTTTGTCTTGCTTATCCTTTGGCAATTCGTCAGTTAACAGACTCATAACTTAGAGGTCGGTCAGTAGTTGACCGGCCTTTCATTTTTTGAAGAACAAGGACGAATAGAGCTCTTGTTGACCGGATTGAGGTTTATGAATAGCCACGAGTAGATATGGCCGGTAGCTTAGATTGAGAAATAAGAAAAGATAAGAGGCAGGTCCTTAAGAACCTGCCCCACCCAATTATGCGTGACGTCTATTTTCGAGCCAGATTCGGACGGATGCAATGAAGAAAGGAATGGCACCAAGGAAGATAAAGACTAAATCTCCGGGCATTCGGAAATAGCCTAGGAAGCTCATTATTCCCGAGTTGGTGAATTCCGAAGATCTCGCATGCCAATATCCATTCGTGACCACATCCCAAAGCTGCAGGAAGCCGCCGGGCATTAAGCTGCAGACGAGCATGAGGAACAGTCCGATATTAAAGCCCCAGAAAGAACATTTTATCCATTTTTCATTTTTGGCCCAAACCTCGTCATTACAGGATTGACGAAGGACCAAAAGGCAGAGGGCTAGAGACAGCATCCCAAATACGCCGAACATAGAAGCATGTCCGTGGTTAGGTGTTAAATAGGTTCCTACTTCGAAATAGCTGACGATCGGCATATTAATTAGGAAACCAAGAACGCCTGCGCCGACGAAATTCCAGAAACCGACCCCGAACATGAACATTAAGGGCCAATAGAACTTATGAATCACAGCCTCATTCGGTCCAAGGAGCGCGGTCTTCTTGAAAGACCAAGCTTCTCCGCAGAGAATGACAAGAGGCACAACCTCCATGGCGGAGAAACAAGAGGAAAGCATCATATTGGTAGAACTCATTCCGGAGAAGTACCAATGGTGGCCGGTTCCGATAATGCCTCCCATGAAAATCAATATACCGTCTAAGAAAATCAGTCGGAGTCCCATTTGCTTTGAGACGAGACCGAGTTCAATAAAGGTGAGCGCAACCATAGTTGTTGCGAATAATTCAAAGAAGCCTTCCACCCAGAGGTGAATGATCCAAAAGCGCCAGGTGTCCACAACAGTGTAATGGGTCATATCATTGAAAAATACGGCCGGAAGGTAAAAGAAAGGGATGGAGAAGGCCGCGACAAGGAACATGATTGCTAATTTCTTCTTACTCGGAACCGCCAAGGCGGGGCGAGTGTTGCGCCATACCAAGAAGAACCAAAAAAGCAAACCGATAATTAACAGCCATTGCCAGAGCCTGCCGATTTCCAGGTATTCCCAGCCTTGGCTGCCAAGCCAGAAATTGAGGCCGTCCCAAAGGCCGGAAAGACCGCCCCATTCACATAAAATGCTGCCGAAGACGACAACAGCAAACGCCGCAAAGAGAATGTTAATGAGCTGAGGCTCGTATTTTTGTTCCTTACCTCCCAATACGCGGGAGAGAAATAATCCGCCGGTTACAAATCCTGTGGCAAGCCAGAAGATCATTGCCTGTAAATGAAAGGTTCTCAAAAGAGAGCTCGGGAAATACTCGCTTAAATTAATTCCGTAAAAATTTGTGGGGTCGGCACGAAGATGGGCGACTCCCCCGCCGACGAGCGTCTGCATTAACAAAATAAATGCCACGAAGACAACAAATTTCACCAAAGCCTTTTGACTAGGAGAGGTCATTGAAGTCGGCGTCATCGGTGTCAAGGCTGAAGAAGGAGAATGCCAATCCCATTCAGGATGGCTCCCGATGAAATATAGCGTTAAACCGATAGCACCGAGCAAAAAAAGTATGCTTGCAGCGCTGTACACAAGAGCGACTGCGGTTGGACGATTGCCGACAAGAGGATCGTATGGAAAATTATTGGTGTATGAATAAGTTTCTCCGGGTCTTTTCGCGCTGCTAGCCCAGGCCATCCAGGTAAAGTAAGCAGAAAGCTGTTTAAGCTCCTGTGGGTCAGTGATGGTAGCTTTCTTTAATCCGCCGTTCTTAGCAGGATTATTGAAATACTCTCTCCAGAGCTCTGGTTCATCCTGATAGGCTTTAACTTGGAAAGGAAGAAGAGTTAACTGGCCGCTGGCCGCGTCGAAACGGTTTTCTTTGATTGCCCGTTCTACTTGAGAATCCACGTCACCTTTTTGATCAACTGATAATTGGCCGTAACTTTTCCCGTAATTTTCCTCAGCAAAAGCATCCTGCGCCTGTTTTGCCATTCTGTGCAGTGTAAGGGCCGGAAAATCAGGGCCGAGATATGAACCGTGGCCCCAAACAGAGCCATTGCTCATCAAGCCGTTATTGAGGAATACGATTTGACCTTCGCGAATATCCTTACCACTGAATAAGACATTTCCGCGGATGTCGCAAACCTCATCCGGAATGGGAGGCTTATCCGTGTAGCCGCGGCACGTGATGGTTATCAAAGTTGCGAAGCCGATGATGAGTGCAGTGCAAAATAGAATGATCCACCACCGATTAAGAGGAGTCGGTTGGTCTGTTCGGTTTTGCTCGTCGTTAGTCGTTTTGAAATCGTCAGAGGACATGATCGAGGAAGAAAGAAGTAACAATGATTTCAAATTGTATTTTTTGTTCAATTTCGATTGATTTCCTCTAATTCATTTTGAGCATGGCAAATTACCCTCTTTTTGGTATTTGGCATTGAGTGTCCGTGTCCGACAGGACTTGTCAGTTGCCTAGGGTTGAACGCAGTAAAATATAAAGTGGTTGATTCCTGCACTCGCGCAGGAAATTTATTTTTCAAGAGATTAGCTAAAGACTATGTTTACAAAAGTCCGTACACGCATTGCTCCGAGTCCTACAGGAATGATGCATCTGGGAACCGCTCGCACAGCGATTTATTGTTGGGCTGTCGCCCGTCATTTCGGCGGTGAATTTCTCCTGCGCATCGAGGATACCGACCGCGAGCGTTCTACTCCCGAAGCGACGCAAGTGATTTTGGATGCAATGAAATGGCTTAACCTTGACTATGACAACAAGGAAGTCGTGTACCAGATGAATCGTCTTCCTCGTTACAAGGAAGTTGTGGATCAGTTGCTCGCCAAAGGTTTGGCCTACAAGTGCTATGCCACGAAGGAAGAACTCGATGAGATGCGGGAAGCACAGAAGGCCCGCGGCGAGAAACCTCGTTATGACGGCCGCTGGCGTCCTGAAAACTGCGTAGGTAAACCTATTCCCGAAGGCGTGACCCCGGTCATTCGCTTCCGCAACCCTGACGAAGGTGTTGTGTCATGGGAGGACGGCGTTTATGGCGAAATCACAGTCGCTAATTCCGAATTAGATGATCTCGTCATCATGAGAGGAGACGGAATTCCAACGTATAACTTTGCTGTTGTTGTCGACGATTGGGATATGCAGATTAGCCACGTGATTCGTGGTGCTGACCATATCAACAACACTCCGCGTCAGATCAATCTCTACAACGCAATCGGCGCACCCCTCCCGACATTCGCACACCTGCCCTTGATTCATGGAGAAGACGGCCAGAAGCTTTCTAAGCGCAACGGAACCGTCAGCGTCCTGCAGTACGACGAAGAAGGTTATCTGCCTGAGGCCTTATTTAACTATTTAGCTCGTTTAGGCTGGGGCCACAAGGATGATGAAAAATTCTCTCGTGAACAGTTGGCAGAATGGTTTGAACTTTCCGATTGTAGCCGCTCTCCGGCCCGCTTCAGCATGAAGAAGTTAGATTGGCTGAATCACGAGTACATCAAAGAATACGATGACAAGAAGCTTGCGGAACTCGTCAAGCCGAGAATTGAAAAGCTCGGCGGCGACCTGAGCCTTGTCAAAGATCTCCCCGGTGTGATGGCTCTGCTGAAGAGTCGTGAACCGACCCTGCAGGCATTAGCAAAGGCCGCAATGCTTTTCTGTCACAACAATCCGGTCGATCCTTCATCTTTGCCGGCTCAACTTAAAGACAAAGAAGACGCCTCTTTCGAAGCGATGGCCGCGTTTGTTCGCAAAGCACCTACCATCGAATGGAAGAAAGAAAACATCTATGGTCTGATGAAAGAAATCATGGATGAGCAGGGCGTCAAGGTCTTGCATCTTGCAATTCCTCTGCGCGTTTTGGTGACAGGTGCTGAAAAGACTCCGTCTATCGACGCAACCCTTGAACTGTACGGTCAAGAGCGCGTCCTTACCCGCCTCAACGAAGGTATGGAGAAGTGGGCGGCTCAGAGAGCCGGAAACTAATTTTTACTTTTTAGAATGCGATTTTCGGGGATAGAGTTGACAAGATCAAAAATGTCCCGTAATATCGCATTTCTTTCGGGGGTATAGCTCAGCTGGGAGAGCGCTTGCATGGCATGCAAGAGGTCAGCGGTTCGATCCCGCTTACCTCCACCAAAAGTTTAGGAGACTTATTAAGTTAAGTTTCAACGTCCTCATCGTCTAGAGGCCTAGGACACGACCCTTTCACGGTCGGTACCGGGGTTCGAATCCCCGTGAGGACGCCATTATTTGAAAACCCGATAGCTGTTTAGCTTCGGGTTTTCGCTTTTCCGGATGGTCATGAGGCGCAGTCCTTTAGCCTCAGAAAAATCTAATTACTCACCTAGGAAAATGGTTCTAACGGAGAATTTGAGCGATTTCTTTCTCCGAAGAATCAAATCTCACAGAATCAGGCAAAAGACTAACTGTTTTTTGTCTTTTCTCTCTTTTCAATCCGCGTAACAATAGCGATCATGGCGCCGGATTGTCACTTTGAAATCCTGTATCGTCAAAAGGAACGACCATGGAAACTCGAGATACAGAACAGAAAGAAATAACAGAAAAATTCATAAATCAGGCAATTGAAGGCCATCGAGCCCATGACCTGAATTGGAAAAGAATTCCCGGATTTAACGTCAGCGTGCTGGAAAAAGACGCAGTCAATCGGAGCTGCTTTTACACGCTCTCTATGGCAGTGATTTTTCAGGGCGAGAAAATAGTCGATGTCGGCGACAATCAATATCAGTATGGAGGCGGTTCCATGATCGTCACCTCTGTGGAAGTCCCGACTTCCTACCGTATCCTTAATGCCAGTCCCGAGCGTCCTTTTGTATCTGCCTCCATGAAACTCGACCGCGCTTTGCTGGCCGAAATCATGGGAGAGATCTCGGGAAAGAAAGAGTTTCCGCCGTCTGAAGACAGCAATGCTTTTTGCGTTGCCAAGATGCCGGTTCAAATTTCAGATTGCTTTTTAAGACTTCTTCGTCTCGCAGAACATCCTGAGGACATGGACTTTGTGTTCCCATGCATTCAGCGAGAACTCCACTATTTTGCACTGACAGATCCACAGTGCAGCAACCTTAGAGAGCTTTGCACAGGCGGTTTGCCTAGCAATCGAGTATCTAAAGCAGTTGAGTGGCTCAAACAATACTACAAAGAACCGATCCGTATTCAAGAGCTCGCAGACATGGTCTACATGTCTTCTTCTACTTTCCATAACCATTTCAAAAACGTGACTTCGCTGACGCCCCTGCAGTATCAAAAACGTCTGCGTCTTCATGAGGCTAAGCGTTTAATGATTACTGAGTCATACAACGCATCCAGTGCTGCCTTTGAAGTCGGGTATGAAAGCGTTCAGCAGTTCAATCGAGAATACAAGCGCCTGTTTGGTAAACCTCCTGTCCAGGACGTCTCCGGTTCATAACTTTTCCTTGATAAAAAGAAGCAAATATTACTCGTGGTTTTGCACAAGAGAGGCCTAATCCTAAAAGGATTAGGCAAATATACGAGTCATTCAAGGCAAAGATAAAAATACGAGCCTCCTAAAATATCCTTAACAAATAGGAGCTCGTGATGACAAACACCTTGAAGAGAAGATCAGTCCTTGTAGCCTCCGCAGCCGCATTAGTCGGAGTCTCTGTTGAAGAAAGCCAAGCAAAGACAAGCAAAGCGAAAGATCCGTATTTGGATAGCGTTCTAGAAAGGCTCTTAGATCAAAAAGAACGCGGAGCAACACTCAGTCCGGTTCAAAAATACTGTGCTCTCCTTTCCTGTGTAACCGCACAAGCGCTTCCTGAGGCCGCAGAGAAGATTGTCCTCAGAGCTCTTAAAGAAAAGGTATCGCCGCTCGAAATCAGAGAAATCGTTTATCAGTGCGCTCCTTATGTGGGAATCGGGCGTGTCCAGGAAACCATGGAAGGCGTCAACGATGCATTTAAAGAAGCTCACATTTCATTGCCTCTGCCGACGGCAACGACCGTAACGGATAAGAACAGAAAAGAATCCGGAGAGCAGATGGTCATGAAACTCAACAGCGACCGCATGAAGCAGATTTTGTCTCAGGTCCCCAAAGATGAATATGACCTCAGAGTCAACGACCTGTATGACTTCTGCTTCGGCGATTTCTACACTCGCTCCGGATTAAGCCTCAAAGATCGAGAACTCGTTGTGTTTGGTGCAATTGCTACCTTAGGAGGCTGCGAAGCTCAGCTGCGCAGTCATATCGGAGCCAATCTCCGCGAAGGTACAACAAAAGCACAGTTGGTTGACGCACTGAGAGTCATGCTTCCGTACTTGGGATTCCCGCGGACTCTGAATGCAATGAACCAGGTCAGCCAAATGACAAAGGATTCGAAATGATTAATCGCAGAACTTTTACGTTATTCAGTATGTGCACTGCTGTCGGTGTCTCTGGTTTGGCCAATGCACAGGCTGATAAGAAACCGAAAATCTTGGTTGTATATTTTTCCAAGACGAACCACACAAAGAATATTGCCGACACCATTGCTCGTTTGACGGGTGCTGATGAACTCAGAGTTGAGGTCGTTAAACCTTATCCTGAGGCCTATCGTTCGACAACCGAAGTCGTGAAGAAAGAATTGGAAAAGGGCATCGTGCGCGAGATCAAGGCCCCCGAAGTCGATCTTTCCAAGTACGACGTGATTATTTTCGGAACCCCGACTTGGTGGCACCATGTAGCCATGCCGCTTCAGACATGGATTAAAGCGCATCCGATGCAGGGCAAAACGATTGCTACCTACAACACCGACGGTGGCGGCGGAACAATGCATACAAGCGAAGACTTTGAAGCATTGCTCAAAGGCAACAAGCTTCTTCCGCACTTCACGATTTTCGGCACGACGGATGACGAAACACCTGCAGTTTCGAAATGGCTGAAAGGAATCGGCTTGCTGAATAAATAAGAGCTCTGCAGAAAAAAGAAGTAAGCACTCCGAATTGAAAGTTAATTTTCTCTTTAGTTCTTGGGCATGGTTTCTTTGAGGACCGTGCCTATTTTTTCAGTCTTTAAACCTGTTATTTTGTCCAGATTTAGTTGAGCTGCTCTGGGCCTCGAGCTTCTAAAATAGCGTTAATAAAATTATCAACCTCAAGAGGTCCTTATATGGCAATTGAATATACCGGCTCCCTTCAAGGCAAGGTTCGTGCTCACACTCCCGAGACATTGGCTGCCACTTGGCTGAATGCCTATGTCGTTTTGCCGAATGCCGGCGGTGCTCCGAAAGTCGGAACCGTAGAAGAATTCAAAGGAGAGACCAAAGCCTATCCCGCAGTGGTTTTCTGCCACGGCAGCTCCGGTGTCAATCCTCAGATAAAAATTTTCGCTCAGTGGCTTGCTGATGCCTTGAGAGTGGCGGTTGTTGTTCCTGACTCTATGCAGACCGAAGACCGTCTGACTTACTCCTCTCCCGTCCCGGCTGCTGACTATGAAATCATCCACAAGATGCGTTCCCAGGAACTGGCTTTGGCCATGATGGAAATTAAGCACGCACCTTGGTTCGACGGACGTGCCATCATCGCCGGTACGAGCGAAGGCGGCGTAACGGCAGCCCGCTACCAAGCTGACGAAAAAATGATTCAGGAAAAAGGCCGCATGATCTTCTCTTGGTCCTGCGAAGACAACTACCACGTTGAAAGTCACAACACCCATATTCCTGACAACCTCCCGGTTTTGAATGTGATGAGCGCAACCGACAAGTTCTTCAGCCAGTCCAACAGCTATTTAGATAATCCGGAAGCCCTCGGCTACGCAGGCAAGGTTCTGGCCAACAACCCGAATGCAGAAATCGTTCTTCTGCCCGGTGCACCGCATACATTGATGAACCTTCCGCAGGCTCGCGACGCTGTTCAGGCTTTCATTATTCGCGTCTTCAGAAGCTAATCGAAGCCTTTCGAGCTTCGGCAGCTCTCTTCGATAAAAATAATCCCGCAGACTTTTGAAATCTGCGGGATTCGCTTTTTAGAGCTTCAGCCGATTAGAAGATGGCGGAAACAATAATCAGCATCGTGATGTAACCGACGACACAGGGGATCGCGGTTCTCTTGATAATCGCAAACGGACTGACCTTTGCAAAACCGGCCACGATAATGATGACGCCGGCAACCGGAGACAGTGCGCGAAGCATTTCAGAAGCAGTATGCATCATGAGCATGATGGCGATACCGTTGGAATTGAGGTGCTGTGCAACGTCCGGGATGACGTGAGCCAAGCTAGTGAAAGCAGCAACGCCGGAACCGGTAAGAACAGTAACCACACCGATGATGGCGGAAAGCACAACGCCGGTGCCTGTGACGCCGAGGCCGCAGTTCTTAGCAACGTCGATCAAGTAGGTGATGAGACCGGTCTGCTGCAGGCCTTTAGCAAAGAAGGCAGCAACGAAGATCAGGCCGACGGTACTTGTTAGAATGCTGCCCATGCCCTTAAACATGGAGAAGGACAGGTCGAAGGACTTCTTGGCCTCTCTTCTGACGAGAAGGTCGACGAGGAAGCAGACGAACCAAGAAAGGAACATGGCGGTTGCAACGTTCATCGTAATGGTCTTGTAAACCATCTTGTTGAAGATGAGGAGAAGAACCAGCGGAAGAACCGGCATGCAGGCATAGATGAGCGGTGTCTTTTCGAGTTCTTTTCTCTTAGCTTCGAGTTCGGCGAAGTCGGCAACATAACCGTGAACACCGTCTTTCTTGTCGAAGTATCTCTGAACGATCACGTGAGTGATAGCCATTACAAGTACGACCGGAGCGGCCATGACTAACTGATAAGAAACCAGATATTCAACCGGGTCAAGGTGAACCAGTTCGGCAGCCATCACAGCAACGCCGGAGGCCGGAGCGTAGCCGACGCAGAGGACGCTGGCGACCACGGCAGCGGCAGAAAGAGAAGAGCAGCCGACGCGGATGATCAGCGGATAAACCGTCACGATCAACAGCATGGCCAAGCCGGCAGCCGATGTAATCACCAAGCCGAGGCAGTGACCGATGATGAACACTAAGCCGAGGATGAGGTACGGGTTCTTTAATAAGGTAATCGGTTTAGCGCAAACCGTAACGAAACGGTCGGAAGCACCGACGTCTTTCATGTACTGAGCAAAACCGCCGGAAACAAGAATAATGAAACCGACGCCGGCAATCTGGGTGCGGCAGATCGCGCGGAAGAGTTCGAAGAAGTCAAAGCCTAAAAGGCCTGTGGCAGTGGCATTCTTCGGAAGAAAGTTTGTCGCGCCGTTCATAACACCGATGATGTTCAAAAGCAGACCGGCAATAAAAAAGCACCATATTTACTTGGTACTTCTTAACGATTGCCCAGCCTGTCAAAATGACAATAGCGGCAGCGAGCCAAAGTGAAATCGCTTGCATTTGGGATTCTTGGGAAGTTAATGAAATATTTTCTAACAATTATAGATGCAAAAACACGGGATATTTAACCGTGCAGTTCCAAGAATGTTGGCCGCTATCGAGTCTTTTGTTCTGAGGAAGAAGCGGCTTTCTCCGCCTTTTTGGTGTAGACGGTAGCGATCATCCCGGCAGCGGCGACAATGGTCATACCGATAAGAGAGAGCATGTCGGGAATATTTTTAAAGAAGAAGACGCCGATGAGTTCTGAGAAGGGGATCGCAGAAAATCCCAGACAGGAAACCAGAAGCATATTTCCGCCGATCCAGGCTCGGGTGCTGGCGAGCATTCCTGCTGTGGCAAGCAGGCACATCAGGAAGGCGGCAATGGCGGCACGAGTATTGGGCATGTGGAATCCGTCTTCAAAAAAGAGGACACCCAGCAGCGCACCTACCGTGCAGAAAAGAGAATAATAAAAGACGACGCGCCAGGACGGTTCGTGCACGCGGCCTAAAAAGCGGATTTGCCAATATCCGAACAAATCAATAAAAGCGACAAAGAGGCATAAAAGTGCCGGGACCGCATCCCCGCTCAGGAAAGACGGACGCATAACGACCACAATGCCGACAAAGCCGAGAAGAATAGAGCCGATCAGGGGCCACTCGGGCTGTTCTTTCTTCCAGAGCGCCAGCAAAATAAAATTCAGTGCTAAAAAGAGCGGCGTTGAATACGTCAGCGTGATGTTGGTGCCGAGCGGCAGCATCCCTAACGTAAAGAACCAAATAGCTACCGAAGCAAAACCCAGGACATCTCGTCGAAGATGCAGTATCGGATATTGGGTCTTTAACGTTTCTCCTCTCAGAGAGACGGTAATAAAGACGAAGAGAGTCGTGAAAAGAGAGCGGTAGAAAACCAGCTCCAGCGGTCCGAAAACATCATTGCAGTACTTCACACAAGCGGCCATCATGGAAAAGAAGGCCGCGGCGGCTAAGGACCAAAGCGATTGCGCAAACATGTTGTGAAGTAAGGTATTGAGCAGATGCGAATCGCGGAGCTTGAAAGCTCCTCGGATCAGGTTACATCTTAATTAATTTTTGGTCTTCAAAACGTCATCGATGGCAGTAATGACTTCATCGACTTCCGGCCAGCGGCCTTTACGGCCCACAATAACGTTCTTCTCGTTCCAGGGACTGGTGCGGTCGGTGTCCGTAACACCGACAATAGTGACCTGAGGGGCACCCACGGCGGCAGCGATATGGCTTACGCCGGAGTCGTTTGCGATGACAATAGCTGCTTTTTCGCAAAGTGCGGCGAAGTTGCCGAGACTTGTCGGCTCATAGATGGTTGCGTCCGGACAAGCAGCTTTAGCCGCTTCGGCTTCATCGGCAGCCGGGAAGACGACCGGTTCGATGCCTCTGTCGCGAAGCGGCTTGCAGAGTTCATTGAAGTGGCGCCAGTATTTTTCTTTGCCTTCGTGACGGCCTTTGGCGATCGGTGCAAGGATGGCGTAGCGTTTAGGCAAGCCGATTTTTGCGGCTAGGTTGCGGGCGCCGGCTTCATTGCGTGCAGCCAGCTTCATGTTGATGCGCTTAGTGAGCTTGGTATATGGCGGTTTGATGCCCATGGCTTTGAGCGCTTCGTAGGCAACGTACCAGAAGCGTTCGACTTCGTGCATTCTCGGAGGCTCCGGAATGGCATGCTCTAACAGAATGGAACGTCCGTCAGTGGCTAAACCGGTGCTTTGGATGCCTGCGCTTTTAAAAAGAAGTGCGGACCCGAAGGAGTTCGGCATCAGGATACCGCGGGGATTTTTTACAGAAGCGGCTAAATCCCGAATGCGTTTAATATCGTCTAACAAATTTCCTTCAATCGGGTCGAAGCGGCGGTTGGTGCCCTCGAATAACTCTCCGACGAAAGGCTTGCCGATAAGGTAAAGCTTAAATCCGGCGGCCTCTAAAAGGTTTAAGGCCGGCATAGTCATGACGGCGTCACCGACATGATTAGGTAACCTGACGAATAGTGTTGCCATAAAAACTGTTTCAAAGA
>OGEO01001590.1_pt1 | contig 13089 bp, 9 predicted proteins | sample 1570661 | NCBI WGS metagenome assembly OGEO01 (sample SAMEA2582142, study PRJEB24529) | metagenome | biome: Human gut stool | place: China | collected 2011
TACGACACACTGCGGCGGCGGCGGCGGCAAAAGTGTTCAAATCAGCGACCGCGACAAAGGTACGCAGCAGATCGAGATCGAGGTTGAGTATGGGACGTGTTGTATTAATCATCTTTCTTCACTTACAGGTGGCTAACGCTGACCTGCCTTGTTGATGCTTTACGCCAGGTATCCGGCTATTCCCTGAGCCTCGTGCTCACCGTCTGACGGCGGATAAACAACTGGACGAACGTTATTACATGCCAAAGTACTCGTCTGGGCAAATGCGCAGAACTGCGGAGTAATATATTGTTCGTATTTCTCATTATTATTTATTACCACGACCAGCCAGGCGCCATGCGTCGCCGCGGGAACCCGGTCAGTGATGCTGAGAAAATCGCTCTTCTGGCGTAACTTCCCGGCAGAAAAGGAACAATAAAATCCTGTAATAACAATATATTAAATCTCAATGCAACCGCAGTTCTTGGCGGTTAACACGGATATTAACGGTGATATTCTAACCTATCCCCCTCCTTTTTATAAGCCTTAATAAGGATTAACTGAGACAATTTTAAATTTTTTTCAACATTTTATATTAATTAACAAACCTCAGATTATTACCCGCTAAAAATAATAATAATGTGGTCGCACGCTGTTTTTTATTAAAATTATTTAACATCAAAATTACAAGCCAATCGCGCTTGTATGCAGGATAACGTTTATTGCGACTCCCCCTTCTCCCTCCCCCATATTACCGGGCAAACAAACGAGATAAATGATGGCAAAACCGCTACTAAATCTATATTTACGACCAAAAAATCGACATAAAAAGGCATAAGCCACAGACCAAATCCGCAATCGGTAGATAAATCAATTGCGCTTATAATCCGGCGTTAGCAAAATCTTCTCCTGCAAAGCCTTCAAAACAGCGGGGATGCGGAGTACATTGTTCCGTGCTGACTTCCACGGCAGGGAGTGGCGATAACAGCTAAAAGGTCAAGATTCATGTCCCCCATCGAAAAATCCAGCAAGTTAGATAACGTCTGTTACGACATCCGCGGCCCGGTTCTGAAAGAGGCGAAACGCCTTGAAGAAGAAGGCAATAAAGTCCTGAAGCTGAACATCGGCAACCCAGCGCCGTTCGGCTTTGACGCACCTGACGAAATCCTCGTTGACGTCATCCGCAATCTCCCCACCTCCCAGGGCTATAGCGATTCAAAAGGTCTTTATTCCGCGCGTAAGGCCATCATGCAGCACTATCAGGCCCGCGGTATGCGCGATGTGACGGTCGAAGACATCTATATCGGTAACGGCGTTTCCGAGCTTATCGTCCAGGCCATGCAGGCCCTGCTGAACAGCGGTGATGAAATGCTGGTTCCGGCGCCGGATTATCCGCTCTGGACCGCCGCAGTCGCGCTTTCCAGCGGTAAAGCGGTGCATTATCTTTGCGATGAATCGTCCGACTGGTTCCCGGATCTTGACGATATTCGCGCCAAAATCACACCGCGCACCCGTGGTATTGTGATTATCAACCCGAATAACCCTACCGGTGCGGTTTATTCAAAAGAACTATTGATGGAGGTGGTTGAGATTGCGCGTCAGCACAACCTGATCATCTTCGCCGATGAGATCTACGACAAAATTCTTTACGACGCGGCCGAGCACCACTCTATCGCCGCACTGGCGCCGGATCTGTTCACTATTACCTTTAATGGTCTGTCAAAAACCTACCGCGTGGCAGGCTTCCGCCAGGGCTGGATGGTGCTGAGTGGGCCGAAAAAACACGCGAAAGGCTATATCGAAGGGCTGGAAATGCTGGCCTCGATGCGCCTTTGCGCCAACGTTCCGGCACAGCACGCAATTCAGACTGCGCTCGGCGGTTACCAGAGTATCAGTGAATTTATTGTGCCGGGCGGTCGTCTGTATGAACAGCGCAACCGTGCATGGGAACTGATTAATGAAATCCCCGGGGTTTCCTGCGTGAAGCCCAGCGGCGCACTCTACATGTTCCCGAAAATTGACACCAAAAAGTTCAATATTACAAACGATGAAAAATTTGCTCTCGATCTGCTGCGCGACAAGAAACTTCTGATTGTCCACGGCGGCGGCTTCAACTGGGGACAGCCGGATCACTTCCGCGTTGTTTACCTGCCGCGAATTGAAGTTTTAAAGGATGCGGTTGGAAAGATCACCGACTTTCTCTCTTATTATCATCAGTAAAATTCTGATCACTTTTTTCACAGAGCTCCACCGGAAATACCACCTTTTTTTCCGGCGGAGCTTTTTTCCTTTACCGGATTCTTTCCTGCTGCATTACACTTCACCGGTACCCGGCAAACAACAGGTAACTTTTCGTTACTGTTCACTCAGCAGTGAAACACTTGCTGTTTCGCTGCGTAAGAAAGTGATTCAGGCGTGAGCAGCCCTCCTTTTGCGAAGCAAAACTTTAAATGAGGGCTGCGAATGTTACAGTTCGCTGGGAACCAGTGAACTGTAACGATACTTTCTGACTCGCATGCGGTTCCCTTGCGCATAACGGTTGCTATTGGGTATTTTTTTTGTTATAATGGGCGCAAGTGGGGAGATCTTCAGAGCGAAGAAAAGGGGAAAAGAACACATGAAGGAGCAACAGAAGAAAAAAGCAGCGCCGGTACTGGTCGTACTGATTCTGATCGTGATAGTCGGTGCAGCAGGCGTTGTTTCATTTTTGATAAACCGATATAAACCCGGAACCGAATACATGGCCGGAAACGAATATTTTAACCTGACAGACGAAAACAGCGTTGCGCTGATCCAGAACGGAGAACTTCTGGAAGAGCAGGCCGTCCTTATCGGAGGAGAGCCGTATGCGGCGTACACATATGTAGAATCCCAGCTGAACAGCTGCTTCTACTGGGATGAAGAAACAAAAGGAATCCTGCTTACAACGAGCGGCGGCGTGCAGACACTGCTTCCGGGCGATGCGGCCGTTGCCAAAACACCGGGCGGACAGCCTGCCGTACAGCAGGAGAGCGACGGAACGGTTTACATTTCGCTGGATGTCGTAAAAGAATACACAGATCTCGACTATGCATATTACAGTGATCCCAACCGTGTTGTAATCCGGAATGAATGGGACGGCGTGGAGCAGGCGACGGTACAGTCAGACACCGCGCAGGTGCGCCAGAAGGGCGGCATCAAGAGTCTGATTCTTGCGGATGTACAGAAGGGAGACACCCTGCTGTATCTGGAAAATCTGGACAACTGGTGCAAAGTCATGACGGCGGACGGCTATACCGGCTACATCCAGACAGAGGATATCTCCGAGCCGGAGGCCATCGAAGCGCGGACGGCAAAGAAAGATTCCTATGAAAGAATTACACGGGATCACAAAATCAATCTGGTCTGGCATCAGAGCACATCGACCGAGTCGAACGACGCGATGGCAGAGATGACAGCAGAAATGACCGGCGTGAACGTGATTTCACCGACCTGGTTTTCCGTGACAGACGAAACCGGTACGATTTCCAGCCTTGCGAGCGCCGATTACGTGAAACTGGCGCATGACGCGGGACGGGAAGTCTGGGGATTGATTGATAACTTTAATGAGGCATTTGACGAAACAACCGATCTTGCCTACGCATCCGTGCGCAGCAGAATCATTGAGCAGCTGCTCGCCGAGGCAGCATCGTGCGGCATGGACGGCATCAACGTGGATTTCGAGAATCTGAAAGAGGCCGGAATCCCGCATTACCTGCAGTTTCTGCGGGAACTGACGAGCGCGGCGCATGCACAGAATCTTGTGGTGTCGGTCGATACGCCGGTACCGCAGGCTTACACGATGTATTATCAGCGCGGCGAGCAGGCAAGATTTGTGGACTATATGATTGTCATGGCCTATGACGAGCATTTCGCGGGAAGCGAGGAGGCAGGCTCTGTTTCATCTCTCCCGTTCGTACAGCAGGCCGTGGAGGAGATGACGCGGGTGATGCCTGCCGATCAGGTGATCTGCGGAATCCCGTTTTATACCCGTGTCTGGACGGAAAAGTTCGGACAGAGCGCCATTATCAGCGAGGTGCTGGGCATGGATGGCGCCAAAAACTATGCCAAAGAGAATCAGATGACAGAAACCTGGGATGCATCCCTTGGCCAGAATGTGGCAACGGTAGAAACTTCCGATGCCAGATACACGATCTGGATGGAGGATGAGCAGTCCATGGAGGAAAAACTGAAAGTGATCCAAAGCGCTGATCTCGCCGGAGTGGCAGAGTGGAAGCTCGGATTCGAGTGCGCAGACGTCTGGAGTCTGATTTCAGAATATATTGAAACAAACAGTTGACGAGGAGTCCGGGAAGGATAAGGGGAATGATAAAAGCCCGGGCACGAAGGAGGAGTATACATGTCAGAAAACAATCACGAAGAATTATTTAAAACAACGCTGATGGGCGGTTTCGATAAGGACGATGTTATGACGAAAGTGCAGAACCTGAAAGATCAGGCGTATGCCGCTCAGAAGAAACTGGAAGCGAAGATCGAGGAAAAAGAGCAGGAAATCGAGAAGCTGAACCGCAAGATCCGCGAGCGTGAGGATAAAATCGAGGAGCTCGAAAAAAATATTCATGAGAAATACCAGAGCTATATCGACAATTATGACAGCATCAGCGGCCTTGTGTTTGAGGCACAGGTGAAAGCGAAAAAACTGACACAGGAAACAGAGGAGAGCTGCAAAAAGCTAAAAGAAGAGACCGAGGAAGCCTGCCGCCGGAAAACCGAAGAAACGGACGAGTCCTGCCGCGAGAAAACGGAGGAAACGGATGAGGCGTGCTGCAAAAAGAGAGAGGAGACAAACGAGTCCTGCCGGAAACAGCGGGAAGAGACAAAGGAATCCTGTGCAAAGCAGCGCCGCGAGACGAAGGAACAGTGCGAATACATGGTAGAGAGCGCACGTCAGAAGGGCGAGGAACTGGCTGCTGTTTATGAAGAAAAACTGCAGGCCGAAGCAGAAGAAATCCAGAGCCATATGGACGCGGAACTGCAGAAAGCCAACACCAGATACCAGAAGATTTACGCCGAGATGGAAACCATGACAAGTGTACTCGAGAAGAACCGCAGAATTTTTGAGGAGACTTTTGCCGGCATCGAAAAAATGCGTGAGGAGATGAAACGTTCTGCGTCGGAAGTGGAAACCTTCATGAAAGATCCGGTAAAAAGTATCTTTCCCGGAGAGGAAAAAGAAACAGCCGCAGAGCCAGGCAGTGAAGATACCGCAGAAGAAGCAGAGGAAGAAGACGAAATCGTCGAAAATTCCGCAGTCATCGATTTCGAAAATGAGCCGGATTATCTCGATGATGACAACGACGAAGAAGAGGATGAAATCCCGAATCGCGCGCATGATGAAGAAGATGAGGAAGAGTAACCGGAAGCAATAAGAGTTGTAACCTGCCCCGCTGCTGCATAAAATGACCAAGAAAGGAAATTTGCAGCAGGGGGCTTTTCATTTGGAAAAAGGGAAAAAACTGGAATGGCTGATGGCGGTGATTCTGCTTTCGGCGGCGTATGTTCTGTCCCGCGAGGGCGCACGGCTGGTGGCAGCACAGAAGGCAGCCACAAAAGTAGTGGTGCTGGACAGCGGCCACGGCGGCGACGATCCCGGCAAAATCGGGGCAAACGGTGTCAAAGAAAAGGACATCAACCTTGCGATTGCCCGTCTGCTGAAAAAGAAGCTGGAAAAGCAGGGAATCCTTGTGGTGATGACGCGGGAAGGGGAGGATGATCTCTCCGATCCGGGAGCCGTGAATGCGAAAGTGCAGGATCTGCAGCGGCGCGTGCAGCTGATTCATGAAAAAAAGCCGGACTGTGTGATCAGCATTCACCAGAACAGCTACCCGGATGCGGCGGTCAAAGGGGCGCAGGTGTTTTATTATACGGATTCAAAAGAAGGCGAAAAACTGGCGCTCTGCATGCAGGCTGCACTGGTCGCGGGGCTCGATCCGGCGAATCACAGGAAAGCCAAGGGAAACAAAACGTATTACATGCTGAAGAAGACAGACGCAGTGCTGGTGATCTGCGAGTGCGGATTCCTCTCAAATCCGGAGGAGGAAGCGCTCCTGAACACAAAGGAGTACCAGAAAAAGGTGGCGGATGCACTGTGTGACGGCGTTTTAACGTATCTGGGAGAAAAGAAGAATGGCAAAGAGAAGACACAGACGAAGACGGAAGAGACCGCTGCGGGCGCTGCTTCCGCTTATGCTTGCCCTGCTGGCGGCTTATCTGGTATTCGGAGAATTTGATGAGAGCGATCCCACGCAGAACGGAAGCGGAGCGGACAGCAGCACTGCTTCACAGACGGCAGACGAAAACAATGGTCTGTCAGAAAATGGCGCAACACAGTTTCAGGCGGAAAATACAGATGAGGAGGAGCTGGCGAAGCGGTATTATTACAGCCAGCTCGATGAAAACAGACAGATGATTTACCGCGAACTGGTGCAGGGAATCGCGGAACACCAGGAAACCATCATCACAAAAGGCGGCGATCCCGATGTGACGGCGGAGGTTTACGGATGGGTCTATATGGATTACCCGGAGTACTGCTGGATCAACGGAGCATCACATGTCACGGGATACGGCGAGCCGAAGAACTACTGCGAGGTAGTTCCGGAATACACGATTCCTGCGGAGGAGATCACAGGACGCCAGACCCAGATCAAAGGGTCGGGAAACGATTTCTTAAGTGATATCGACCGTTCGATGGATGACTATGGGAAGATCAAGGCTGTCTTTGAAAAATGTATCCGGCAGATTGATTATGTGAAAGATGCGCCGGAGAATCAGACACTCTACAGCGGACTTGTGAACGGACAGACGGTCTGCGCAGGCTATGCCAGAACGTTCCAGTATCTGATGAACCGCCTGGACATCCCGGTCATTTATGTGACGGGAACGACAGACACCGGCGAGGCGCACGGCTGGAATATCGTAAAGTGCGGAGACAATTATTACAACGTCGATGTAACCTGGGGCGATCCGGTATTCGCAGAGGGCGAGAGCGGCGAGTACAATCTGCCGGACGACCTGATCTACTACGATTTTCTCTGCGTTTCCGATGCGGAATTTTCGGACACGCATCAGGCGGATACGAATCTGACGCTCCCGGCGTGCAATGCAGATGACCTCGAGTATTACCGCCAGATCGGCCGGTACATGGATACATTTGATGCGACGCAGATTCTGTGGGAAATGGAGACGGATATTGAAGAGACAAAAGAGTATTCCGAATTTAAATTTGCCACCGATGATCTGATGGCGCAGGTCATGGAAGCCCGACCGGAGCTTCTCGATAAGGCTTCCGGCTATCTTTGCAGCTATTACGGACTCGGGTCCGTAAAATATACATACAGCGAGGATACGGCGACAAGAAAGCTGATGGTATTCTGGCAATATAAAGGAGAACCGAGTGAATGACGGTTCTCCTTTAAAAATATCCGGAAACAGAATGTCGATCAGCTCGCGCTCGAGAAACTCGATGGTAATCAGGCACGGATAAGGGAGTTCGGAAACCTGGGAAACACTCACAAGATCCTGACGGACGGTGATGGAATGATCCGTGACATCGGTAACCTCTGCGACCCAGGCGGCATGCGGGATCATCAGATGTTCCGCAATCGAAGGGCCGATCACCTGAATACCCTGCGCCGGCGTTAAGAATATCCCCCGTGGGGGCTTGTGAAAAAGGCCGATTTTTGGTAGAGTAAAGGGATATTTGAGCGGTTGGAAAACGGCCGCGCCGGGAAAGTTAAGAAAAAGAAGAAAGAAGCGGAAGATATGGAACAGGAATTATTACAGGAAATTGCCTCCTACTGGGGAACCCGTGCGGAGGGGTATTCTGAGGTCAATGAAAAAGAACTGGCGGGAAGCCAGAGAGAAGCGTGGCTGCATGTATTAGAGGAGCAGTTTCCAGAGAAAGAAGAGATGAAGATTCTCGATATCGGAACCGGCCCGGGATTCTTCCCGATGATTTTGTCGGAGGCAGGTTATACGGTGGCGGCTGTTGACTACACGGAGGAGATGCTGGAAAAGGCGAAAGAGAATCTGGGAAAATATACGAAATACGGTCTGGAGCGCGTGACGCTGCAGCGGATGGATGCACAGAATCTGGAGTTTGCGGATGAGACCTTTGATGTTGTCATTTCCAGAAATCTGACCTGGAATCTGGAAAAGCCGGAGCAGGCATACCAAGAGTGGATGCGTGTCCTGAAACCGGGCGGCGTGTTGCTCAATTTTGATGCGAACTGGTACGGTTATCTCTATGACGAGGAGAAAAAAGAAGCGTACGAGGCAGACCGGAAGAAAGTGGAAGAGCAGCAGCTCGACGACCATTATCTGTGCACGGACATTGACCGCATGGAAAATATTGCGCGCCAGGTGCCGCTCTCTGCGATGGAACGGCCGGCGTGGGATACGAAGGTGCTCGAATCCCTCGGCGTCTGTTCTATCCAGACCGATTCCGAAATCTGGAAGCGCGTCTGGAGCGAGGAAGAGAGACTGAACTATGCATCGACACCGATGTTTCTGGTGCGCGCGGAAAAAAGCGCAGAGCAGTCCTTCCAGCTTGGTGATGTGACCGTCCGCCGCGGCGAAAAATATCAGGCGGCTTCCGAAGACGGTCTCTGGTATCCGGCGGCAAAACCGGGCGATATGGTAACAGAAGGTGGCCCTGTCGTTGCTTACGGAAGAATTGTGCGCGAGCCGGAGTACGACGACCGCAAAGAGCAGATTGTCCATTACTGGGAGAAGCGGAGCGAGAGCTTTTTAGAGCAGAGACGCTCCGAACTTGCGAACCCGATTGCGAAGCGCTGGATGAAAGAGATTGAAAAACAGATCCCGGCGGGAAGACGGTTAAAGATCCTTGATGTGGGCTGCGGAGCCGGATTTTTCTCGATCCTGCTGGCAAAAGAGGGCCACGAGGTCTTCGGCATCGACCTGACACCGGAGATGATTGAGAATGCAATCCAGCTTGCCGAAGAAGAGAATGCCGACTGCTGCTTCCAGGTCATGGACGCGGAAAATCCGATGTTTGCGGATGAAACGTTCGATGTTGTCATTTCCCGAAACCTGACGTGGACGCTGCCGAATGCGGAGCATGCTTACGGCGAGTGGATGCGTGTGCTGAAAACGGGCGGTGTGCTGCTGAACTTCGATGCCAATTACGGAAAAGAAGATGTTGCCGATACGAAGGGACTTCCGGAGGCGCATGCCCATTTCAAGGTTGGAAACGAGATGCTCGAAGAGTGCGAACGGATCAAATCACAGCTCCCGATCAGCCGCAAAAACCGGCCGGCGTACGATGTGGCGGTGCTGTGCGAAAACACAGCGGGAGAAATCCGCATTGATACGAGCCTTGGAAAACGCATTTATCTGGAAAAAGACGAGCTCTATAACCCGGCACCGATGTTTTCGATTTGTGCCGTGAAGCAGTAAAGGAGTATTTGTGAAAAAATATCTGTTAAAACGACTGCTTCGCCTGATTCCGGTATTCCTCGGCGTGACGATTCTCGCTTTTCTGCTGACGGGACTTTCCTCGGTCGATGCGGTGGATTTAAAAGAGAGCAGCAGCGGCGGCGTGATGTCGGAGGCGGAAAAAGAAGCGATGCGGGAGGAGCTGGGACTGAATGAGCCGAAAGCTGTCCAGTACCTGCAATGGCTGAAAAACGCCCTGCGCGGTGACTTCGGGGAGTCGTACGTTTCCGGCAAACCGGTGCTTGTAAGCTTCTGTGAAAAACTGCCCGCAACGATTGCACTTGCGGCGCTGGCGCTTGCCATGACGGTCTGTCTTTCGTTTCCGCTCGGTATCTTAAGTGCAAAATATCAGAATACATGGGCGGACCGCAGTATCAGCCTGTTCTGCTTTGCAGGTAATTCGTTTCCGGGGTTTTTCACTGCACTTCTTCTCTTGTATTTCTTTTCGCTGAAATGGAATCTTTTTCCGGTTCTCAGTATGGGAAAGGGATGGAAAAGCTGTGTGCTTCCGGCGGCGACGCTTGCGGTTTCGATGACGGCAAAATACACCCGTCAGGTGCGTTCTGCCGTGCTTGCAGAGCTGGAGCAGGAGTACGTGGCGGGTGCACGGGCACGTGGGTTAAGTGAAAACCGGATTCTGTTTGGAAATGTATTAAAATCCGTGCTGCTTCGGATGGTCACGCTGCTATTCTTATCCGCCGGTTCGCTGCTTGGAGGAACCGCCATCGTTGAGACGATTTTCATGTGGAATGGTGTCGGAAAAATGGCCGTGGATGCCGTTTCCATGCACGATATTCCCGTGATTCAGGCATATCTGGTGTGGATGGCGGCGATCTATCTGCTGCTGCATCTCATTGCTGATCTGCTGATGGGTGCACTGGACCCGCGGGCGAAGCTGGAGGGAATGCGATGAAAAAAGAACAGAAAAGAAAGATCCTTTTTTATGGCATCCTCGCCGGTGCGCTGCTGTTGTTTGCCGCATGTGCGGCCCATCTGGCACCGTACGATCCGTATGAGCAGAATCTGGAACTGTCCCTTCTTCCGCCGTCCGCGGCGCACTGGATGGGGACGGACCGCTATGGAAGAGATCTGTTTTCAAGGATTCTCTCCGGCGCGCGGGTCAGCATTTTTTCAGCACTTCTTGTCGTTGCGGCAAGCGCTCTGATCGGAACACTCGCCGGAATTTTCAGCGGCTGGCTGGAAGGCAAAACGGATACGGTTCTGATGCAGATCTCCGATATTTTTCTGGCCTTTCCGGGTATGGTATTTGCAATCGCATTTTCCGGCGTTCTGCAGAGCGGCATGACGGGAGCCGTTGTGTCGCTGATCCTTGTTTCCTGGCCGAAATATGCACGGCTTGCGCGGAACCGTGTGCTGGCATTGAAACACATGCCGTTCATCGCGGCGGCGCGCCTTACAGGAAACGGAACATGGAAGATGATCGGACGCCATATTCTGCCGAATCTTGCGGGGCAGACGATTGTCACAGCGGTGCTCGATATCGGAACGATGATGCTGGAAATCGCAGGTCTGTCCTTCCTCGGCCTTGGTGCGGAAGCGCCGTCGGCGGAGTGGGGAGCGATGATGAGCAACGGAAGAAGTATGCTGCAGACCGCGCCCTGGGTCATTCTGGCGCCGGGACTGGCGATTTTTCTGACCGTTCTTGTCTGCAATCTGCTTGGTGAGGCGGTACGGAAAACGGTGGATCAGGGATAAGGGGCAAACGAAAATGGAAACAAAGGGAGCAAAAACATGAGCGAAAAACTGCTGGAAATCAGCGGCCTTTCTGTCTGTTATGAAGGGGAGCAAATTTTAAATAACATCTGTTTTTCCGTCGAAAAAGGAGAAACCGTCGGCATCGCCGGGGAGTCGGGCAGTGGAAAAAGTACCTTGCTGCGAGCGATCCTGCGGCTGATGGGAAAGAATGGTTCCATCACCGGCGGGCAGATCACATTTCGCGGAGAGGAGCTGACGGGCATGTCCGAAAAGAAGCTGCGGAGTCTGTGCGGTTCAGAAATTGGTATGATTTTCCAGAATACAGGGGCATCACTCTGTCCGACCCGGAAAATCGGAGCACAGATCTGTGAAAGCGTGCGCGCCCATGAGAAACGCTGCGGATTCATCACCCCGATTTCTGGGGGAATGTCTGGCAGAAAAAGCCGCAGAGAAATCAAAGATATGACGCTCCAGCGATTTGCGGATATGGGGCTTTCGGATGGCGAGACGATCTGGAACAGCTATCCATCGTCGCTCTCCGGCGGCATGAACCAGCGCGTCGGGATTGCGCTCGCAATGCTGCTGCATCCGTCGCTTCTTCTGGCGGACGAGCCGACGAGTGCACTCGATGTGGTTTCGCAGGCGCAGGTGCTGCGGGAGCTTCAGGCGTTGCAGCAGAAAGAGCAGACGGGGATGGTGCTGGTGACGCACAATCTTGCGGTTCTCGAGCAGATGGCAGACAGGGTTGCTGTTTTGAAGGATGGAAACATCGTGGAGCAGGGGGAGACAAGGACGGTTTTCGATCACCCAAAGGACGAATATACAAAAAATCTCCTTGCGGCTGTGCCGGGAAGAGGGAAGAACGATGCATAATCATAACATGCTGGAAGTAAACAACTTAAGCAAAAACTTTGCTGGAACCGGCCGGGAAACGGAATTTGCCGCCGTGGACGGCATCAGCTTCACACTGGATGCGGGGGAATGTCTTGGCCTGATCGGGGAGAGCGGATGCGGAAAAAGCACGACGGCCCGTCTGATCACCGGATTGGTCCAGGCGGATGCAGGCAGCGTTCTGTTGGAAGGCGAGGAAATCCTCGGAAGAAAAGGCAGGCGGCAGCGCGAAGTTTACCGGAAAATACAGATGGTCTTCCAGACCCCGCAGGATTCCTTCGATCCAATGCAGACGCTCGAAACCGGGATTCTGGAAGCTTTTCGGAATCAGGGAATGAGCCGGAAAGAAGCCTGTCTTCGTCTGCCGGAACTGCTGGAAAAAGTGGAGCTTGCCCCGGAAACGGCGAAACGCTATCCCCGCGAGACGAGCGGCGGAGAGTGCCAGAGAGCCGCAATTGCGCGGGCTCTTGCTGTGCAGCCGTCTCTTCTGATCTGCGACGAGGCAACGAGTGCGCTCGATGCGGCGGTACAGGCGCAGATCGTTCAACTGCTGAAAAAACTGCAGCGGGAAGAAGAACTTGCGATGCTGTGGATCGGCCACGACCTTGCGCTGGTGCGGGAACTCTGCAGCCGTGTGATTGTCATGCGGCAGGGAAAAATCGTGGAGCAGGGGGAGACGCGGGAGGTATTGGAGTACCCGAAAGAGGAATATACGAAACTGTTGATGGAGTATAGTCTGTGAGAAAACTGTTGAAACAGAAAATCAGACAGCGGAAATGGTGGTGCCATTTGCGAAAACAGGAGAAGTACAGAATGCAGAGAAAGAACGGCAGAAGGAAAAAAATTGCATATGTTTTGTGCGGCATTCTGGCGGTGGTACTGTTTTCCGGTTGTCAGAGCACAGCGGCAGATGGTACAGATGAAAAAGTTTTCGTATACGGCGACACGACATTCAACGCCGAAAACGACGAGTCCGGTGTCAACCCGGACAACGGCTATTCCGGCTGG
>OGEO01001595.1_pt1 | contig 13049 bp, 14 predicted proteins | sample 1570661 | NCBI WGS metagenome assembly OGEO01 (sample SAMEA2582142, study PRJEB24529) | metagenome | biome: Human gut stool | place: China | collected 2011
TTTCTTCATCTTCTTTTGAACTCCAATCTCTAGAGAATTTAAAAGAATCTAATGAAGGTCTCATTTTTTTTGAATTATTAACATTTCTTTGATATTTTTTCAAACCTAATTCACTAATGTCTTTATTAAAAAATAGTGTTTTACTCCAATTTATATTTTTTACAGTCATAATAAATCTCCTAAGTTTCATTGATTACTATTCGCCCTCCATTCTACACCTTTAATTACAAAGTGTCAATATAATTCACATTATTAATGTAATATTTTATCACACAACTTTAATAATAATTGTTATTATTTGTCAATACTAATTAAATAAATTCTATCATATAGAATTATAGGAATGGTTTAAAGTTCTATTAATGCAATTATTGCATTTTTGCATAAAAAATCACCCCAACCATCAATTATTATGATAGTTGGGGTATAGTTTTGCACGAAAAATTAATTATAATCGTTAATGTTTAAATTATCTAACTAGATAATACTTAAGGTTACGATAAAGGTACTTATAACCCTTATACTTACCTGATGTAATAACTGCAATTACAGTAAACTCTCTATTCTTATCCAGCTTTTTAGTATATGCAATTTTGCCATTACTAACTCTTGAATAAGCATTGCCTTTTACAACTGTGATTTTGTTGTACTTAGATAGGCTCTTATCATCAAGATGTGAGTTAACAATATAGCCTGATTTATTGCCATATTTGACCTGTGACCAACCATTACCTAAGTCCTTAACAAGTTGTACCTTAGCACCCTTCTTGACTGTGGCAACGCTTTTGCTTGTGTTACAAATAACATCAACATATGCTTTCTGTCTTAGTATGCTTTCTTTAGTGACAACACAATGGTTATATTTAAGTTGGTTCTTAAACTTCTTCCAAATTGTTTCATTGTCACCTACCCAGCCAGTCCAACCTGGACAAATCTTACTGCACACGTCATAGTGTCTAACAACACGACTTGCAGGAATGTTATATGTATTCATTAGCTTTCTTGCTAATGCTACTGTATTTGCAAAGGTTTTATCTGAGATTTTACCTTTGGTGCTACACATTTCAATACTAATTGAATTGTAGTTAGTACACTTACCAAATAGATTGTTGTGACCATAATTTACACCAACTGCCCAAGATGTGTTATTAGGTGCTACCACCTCATACACATTATTATCATCAACAAAATAATGTGCTGATGCACCTCTGTTTGTGCTGTAGAAGTAATTAGCATTAGCCTTTGCAGTATCTGTTGAATTGCCTGTGTAGTGGATTACAATGTACTTTCGACCGTTGTTGCCACTTTCATAGTTACACTTTGTATGTAATTTTTTCAGTTTGTATGACATTATTTATCGTCCTTTCCTTTGTTCTGTAATACATCAATAGCCTTATTAATAATAGCCGGTAATGGTAAACCCATAAGACCAGCGTTTTCAACAATTGAGATTAGTTCATTAGCCATAAAGCCTATGATTACGGCATCTCTTATATAACTAGTGCCAATTGCTAAATCAAGCCTATACGCAATTAGCACAAATAATAGGGTCATACCCTTTTTACACAAGCCTTTCCAACCGGCTTTACTTTCCAGTGCACCTGATGATGTTTTCTTGCTATTGTGGAATATACCTGCAACAACAAGACCTGACACATAGTCAATAGCCATAAATAAACATAGTGTTACCAGAGCAGTATCCCAACCACCAAACAACCATGCAAAAAGTCCACCTACTGCACCAATAGCAGTACAAATCCATTCTTTCATTTTATACTTCCTCACTTTCTTCTACTTCTTTAATACAAACATTTTGCCACTTTTTGTATGCGTCAAGATAAAATTCTTTCTTGTCTCCATTGTATGTAATTTCGTAATACATACCATCTGAAACAGTTGTTGACAATAGTGCTTTACAGTTCTGCAAAGTTTTGCAGTACCACACGATGTACACATCATCTTCTGTTAAAGTCTTGTTGTCTGTTACATCTACATGATTATTGTAGTAATCTACAACAATTTTCATAAACTGTTTTTTTAAATCCATCTTAATTCTCCTTTTCCGTATCTGTTGTAACTTCTTCAAAGTCACCGTTTGAGTTTTCTGTATCTTTGTTAGTTGTTTCAGTTTCGACAACTGTATACCAACTATCAATAGTTAGCATATCATCATCTGTTAAGACTGACTTGCTATACCAGCTTAGTGCGTAAGCTCTGACCTGATATTCATCTAGTCTGTTCTTCATTGTTTCTAAAGTCTTAAAAACAAAATCATGTAAGCTAAACATTATTACATCACCTCACTTTCGTGTGCAACAAGAGCCGTTGCTAACTCATTAAACTTGTTGTCAATGTAATTCTTTGTGTCAGCAATATAAGTTAGCTGACTGTCGCAGTCTGATACAACAGTTGTGCTTGGATAATACATATGTAAATTCAAAAATCCATTAATTTGTTCATTAGTTAAATTTAAAACTGTTGGTGTTTGCTTTACCCCAACTAAAACAATACCGTTATTTTCATCAGCACAATTCTTTAGTGTTGCTTTTGTTTCGTTAAGTGATAAACCTAAGTCAACATACAATGTATTTGTCCTTATATCAAAACAAGGATATTTTTCTGTACCGGCAAAAGCAAAGAATTGAAGTACATTACAAAGTGGTGCATATTTAACAGAACTATTAGCCCATTGCGTTGAATTTGATAATGTTAATGTACATCTATGGGTGTTTGTGCCACTTGGATTTTCTTTCAGATTATCAAAATCACTACTCAGCAAAACTAACTGCTGTAATTTTTCTGTGATAAAGCCTGTGCCGTCACTATTAATTGTCAACACATCACAAATATTGTCTACACCTCTTAATATATAGTTTAATTGCAAGTTTTGAGAACTTTTTTTATTACTAAATGTAATACTTGGATTTTCAACACTATTAATATCAACAGGATTTGTTGGTGATGGTACTGCACTTTGTGTAGATTTACCGTATAGGACTAAATTAACAATGTTACAATCACTACTATCATTAAGTACAATGCTAGTTGACTTGTCTGTTGTAACTTTAATTTGCGAATTAGACATAGTATTACAAATATAAGGCTGTAATTGATTTGCTAACTCTAATGTACTTCTTTCGATATTGTAGGATAGAGGCATATTATCTTTATATTTAGCTTTGCATAAGCAAGGGTGTAAGACTACATCAATATAGTTAAGAAGTGTACCAGTTTGGACTGACAGTATAATTTCACTCAGATTTTCGTTGCTTACCGTAAATGACTTTTCAGAATAGTAAGTTTCTTTTTTATCTTTGTCAACTAATGTGATTTGGCTATAACAGTTGCTTTGTCTATTAGTAGTCTTACCACTAGTAATGTAATACTCCCCATTTTCTAATGATATTGACTTTACTAACATTGACACATATTTTTTCGTTGGTGTACCTGTGATATGATACCCTCCATCATCTGTTGCCGTTGCAGTTAATCCATTGGCAGTTTTACCATTTAAAATAGACCAATCAAAAAGATTATAACTTTGCACTAGATTTGCTTTGCTTTTGTCTAGTTGGGCAATATTCGTAGCATTCTTCTTTACTGCTGTATCATTAGTAGTTTTATAACTATTAAAATCAGCTTTATCAAGCTTATCAGCTTTCACATTTTCAATATCTGATAGAGGTGTTTCTAACTTACTGTTCACATAGTCAAATACTGCTTTGGTGTCAGGATAATAGTCTAAACTGGGATGTGTAATCACACTTACCTTATTAGATACATTTTCTTTAGTTTCTAACTTGGTATTGATTTCATCAACACTGTTATTAAAATTCTGCCTATCTGTATTTGCCTGTTCAACAATGCTATTAGCCTTGTCGGTTAGTGCTTGTACATCTGTTTTGTGCTGAGCTTCAATACTTGTTGCTCTTTTCTCCCAATCAGACTTATCTGCATTTACTTGTTTCTTCAGCGACTTAATAGCACTTGCTAATAGTTCATTTACATTAATGAAGTTATCACCATTCGAGTACACGATACTAACACCTGATGGTACTGAACCACTCACAATATCCACATTGCCAACTGTGTTATCAATATAGATAGTCTTTAGTGAGGTACACCCACCAAATGTACCATTATTAATTTTTGTAACATTATCTGCAACAAAGACTGTTACAATATCTGTCTGACTTGTTGCAAAGCTACCTGTACCTAATGCTTCCGTTGTTGTTGTGTTCTTTAGCACACCATCAGAAGTGAAGGTTGCAGAAAAATTGAACCTAGTACCTTGAATAGCTTTAGCTATATTCTCATCCATTTGGTTCAAATTTTCTGCATTGATAGGTGTTTGCTTACTGGGACTATTCTCCCAATTAATTAAGTTGTAGCCCATTGTTTATCATCATCTCCTTGATATTTTGAACTTTCTGTACTTACTTGGACTGTAATGCCAACTGTTCCGGATAAAGTTCTGTTAAAAATTGTACTTGTAATTGTTGGAGTGTCCTCTACTCCTGTATTTAACTGTATAGTATCACCAGGTTCTAGCCACCAACGGTCAAACAGGTTAACGCTAAAAGGTCGGTATTCATAGAACATCCATCCACCATAAACTGCACCTGATGGTCTTATAAATTTACTAACAAGAGTTTTCTCTGTATTACAAGAGATAAATTTGTTATCACCGTCATAATAATTTTGCTTACCTGATGTGGCTACTATATTTTCTGTGTAGGTTTTATCCTTGTTATACTTAAATCTTGCTTTAGTTATCTTAGCAACTTTGTAATCTTCAAAATTCAGGTCTGTATAATAGCCAACAGTATAAATATCTGTTACATCCTTTTCTTGTGGTAATTTCTTAAACTTAATACTTCCTTCCCCATCACAAAAAGCAAACTTTGCAGAACACTCACACAAATCTTGAAGTAAATTAAGTACTGTTAATTTACCGTTATAAACTTCTTTTACAATTGTAGCTGATAAAGAAAGTTTTTTATCATCTTCACTACCATAAAAGTTACTGTCAACAATAAGACCTTTTTCTTCGCACATATCAATTACACATTCTTTTAAATCTTTAATTGTTGCATTTGGAGAGTAAGTTGCAAAACCAAAGAACCAAGTGTAAATATTAATTTTACCGGCTAGATAAAAGTTATCATAAGCAGTAACTTCTTTAATAGTTTTATTCTGTTGTCTTTTTGCACTATCAATAGTTCCAGTAAAGATACAAGCTGACTTATCTACTACTTTACAAGGATAAAGTTCACCGGATGGGTACAAGTCTTTTGACGGATAAACATTATCCAAATAACTTTGCTTTATGTACACTTTGATTTCTCTACCTACTAATTGCTCCTTAAAATTAATAGTGCTAAAAGTAAGTTGTGACGATATACACCCACCAAAACGGAGTGTGCTATCGTCACAAATAGAATTAGTTAATTCAAGGCTATCAAATACAATATTTTCATTTGGTAAAATGCTTTTTGTATCTGTAAAGACAATCTGAATATTTCTTGATATTGTATTTTCCAGAAGTTTCTTCTTAATTTCAAGGTCCTCAGCTTTATTCTCGCTAAACATATACATACTACATCACCTCAGTATTCAATCAATTCAAATGTAATAGGGTTGTACTGTATGTCATTTGATGATGCATCCATTACTGAAAATTCCACATCAGGAATATAGAAATAACCTTCCTTGTATTTGTTTTCCTCATCATTCCAATATTCAACCTTACACTTTCTCTGTGTAGAATTTACAATACCTTTATTGATAATATTCTGTATCTTAATCTTGTCATCAAGAAAAAGAATATGAGTGGAAAAAGTTATATTAGTTTTGTGGTTTGATAAAGTTTTTCTTTGCAAGTCACCGTTATTATCTCTTTCAGCAGACACTTCCATTCTTTGGTTTGGTGTAGTGGAATACTCAGCAATACACTTATTAGGAAATATGTTTTTATTAAATGCAATTAGATAACCTTTATAGTTCGCCATATATAACCACCTACCTTATACAAATGCCGACTTACCGTTATGCCTTTTCTTATACATTTCATTCTGCTTAACAATCTCTTTGAAAATGTCGTTACCGTTGATTTTTGCAACAAATTCGTATGTATTGCCACCTTTGTTTCTAAAGATAATAAACATTTCATACATTCTCTTTAGATACAGTAAAATCTGTGAAAGTATCTCTGTGTCCCCATTGTCTGAACTTTCCTGAATCATACCTTTAAGTTTATTAAGAGGTGAAACTACTTCAGGATTACCGGATGATGCACCCATATTATCACCTACTACTGCTAAGGTTGGAGCTTTTACAAGACCACCTTTTGCAAGATGAGGGATTTGTGGGATGTCAAAGCCAAACTTTTTACCACCAATACCCGGTACCCACTTTGGTACATCAAAACTTATTTTATTAACGCCTTTGATAAGTGTATTAAGGCCATCAATTAAAAAATTGATAGGTGCTTTAATAAATTTAATAATTCCGTTAAACAAATTTTTAAACCAATCTCCTACACCGGAGAATGCACTTTTGATAGCATTCCACGCACCCTTAAATATATTGCCGAACCAAGTGCCAACATTTCTAAAAGGTGATTTAATCTTATTGAGCATTTTTTGTAATGGTTTTTTCATTGTTTTAAGGTTATCAGTGATACCATTATTAAAACCAAGCACTGCATACCTTGCTGATTTTTTAGTTTTCTTGGATGGCGAATGTTCGTCAAGGCCATACGGTCCATTTAGGGCCTTAATAAATCCACCCGCCATTTCAATACCCTTTTTAGCGACTGAATTTATTTCTTTTCTGCTTATCCCATCTGTGTAACCGTAAACTGCATTTTTACCAGACTTTTTTACAACATTACGCAGATTTTTAAGGGATTTCCATTTTGATTTTTCAATATCACTTGAAGAAATAAGACTTGCATTATAGGCCATAAGGACAGCTGTTGCATCTTTATAGTTGCCATTAACTACCGCCTGCATTTTTGACAAATCACTATTGTCCTTTTCTAATTGGGCTGTAGATTTTGAAGTATCTAAGTATGCCTGTTTTGCCTCACTTGCTTTCTTCTTCAGTTTGTCATATTGGTCTCGTAAGTCTGATAAAGTTGATTGCTTACCGGTTGTCTGTACAACATGACCATCATCAGCGTCAAGATAGTAGCCTCTATTATGCCAAACATAGTACCCTGGGTCATCATATAAAGCTTTCTTTTGTTTATTACCAGATAGGTTCCATTCGCTTTCAAATTCTGCTAACTTGCCTACTGCATCTTTGTAACTTTGTGCGGCTTTTGTGAATTTTCCTTGTGCCTTTACAATACCCTCGGTGTTAGTTTCGGATAACGAAGATAAGGCAGACGCGGCTGCAACTTGCTTATATTTTTCAATCAGCCCATCAAGATTTTCTTTTACTTTATCAATTTTGCCGGTAATCGTTATTGTTCCGTTACTATTTTTCTTGATATATTTGTTCCAGGCTTTTTTAAATTCCGGGTATTTTTTGGAAAAATAGTCCCCAATTGTGGTTAGTTCTGCCTGCTCCTCAGGTGATAAATTAGCCTTTTGGAGTAGTTTGTCAAGCCTGTCCTTATATCTATCAATAACGCCCATATTATTGGAAGTTTCGGTTAAGGAACTTGTCATTTCACCGCATAAGTCATTAATTTCTTGCTTGCAATTTGTTATTGCATCCACATAGGCGGACATCTCTTCTGTTGCTTGTGTAAAACCTAAGTCTTGCATCTTTGTTTCGTTGGCTGATTTAATAGCACCAACAAGCATTGTAATAGCACTTGCAGCAGCCGTAAGACCAGCAACAACAGGATGTGCCTCAATTGCCGACATTAAACCTTTTAGTGCGCCGGAAACAGCCCCAATACCGTCTGAAATTGCTTTACCGGTCTTAAATACCGCGACAGCGGTCCCTACAGCGGCAATCCCAACCGCTATACCTTTTAATGTAGACGGACTTATTTCGTTTACAACATCACCTATAAAATCAAGTGCTTCCCCCAACATATCTACAAGACCAGGTACTGCCTTTTCAATGGTCCACTTTGCAAGAGGTAAAAGCACGTTTTTATATGCTGACTTTAATTGTTCGCCACAAGCCTTTGACAATCTCCTAAAGGCTCCCAACAGCTTTTCTACCGACTTGAGTAACGGCGATAGGTCGAGATTTTCAAGCCAATCAAGACGGATTTTAGCCATATCCTTAAGAAAACCTGTTATATTCTCTACTATACCGAGGATATCACCCCAAATTTTCTTTCCTGTCCCATTTTTGTCCCACGCCTCTTTTATTTTTCTGCGGAAGGTAGCAACACAATTATTTGTATTACGGACATACTCAAGGATATTTGACCATATTCTTTCTCCTGTTCCGTCATTCCACGCCAGTCGAAAATCCCTTCCGACGGTATCGATAAGCTGGATAAGACTATCCACTCTATCTACAATTGACTGGACTACACTATCTCCAAGGCCTGCTTTAGTCCAGGCTTGAGTAAAAGCACTTGCAATATCTCCTATAATCCCAAATGCAGTTGATAAAAGATTGTTGATATGACTTAAAAGCCTTTTACCGGTTCCGTTTCCCCAAACATTTTTCCACGAGTTCGCAATTTGCTTTATGCCGTCAAGGATGTTTTTAAAAGCTAGGCTAGCAGATTTTTTAACCTTATCAAATCCAAGATTTTTTAATGACCTTGCCAATGCATTAACTTTGTTTTTAGCCTTATCCACAGCAGAATTGTTATTTACTAAATTTGATGGTAAACTCTGATTCTGCGTTTTGTTTTCAGGCACAGAAGTATTTTGAGTAATAATGTTTAGTTTATCAAAACTCGCAAGGCTTCCGGCTAATTTCTCGGCCTTTTGATTAGCATTGTCAAGACTGTCTGCAAGTCCGTCAGTTTCATCTGCCGTTGTCGCCATTGCTTGTCCGGTACTACTGGCTGAATTACCTAAATCAATACCAAATGACTTTGACATAAAGTTATTAAAAGAGTCAGCACACTCGTTAATTTTTTCAAGGAATACATTGAAAGTCTTTATCAGTGGGCTCATCACAGCTATAAAACTTTTACCAATAGTAGCCTTAAAACTCTCCCATCTAAGCTGTAAAATCCTAGTTTGGTTAGCCCAGCTATCCTGAGTTCTTGCAAAGTCACCGGTAGCATTTTTTAGTTGGTCTTGTACAAAGGCAAAACGCAAACTAACTTTTTCCGCCTCTGTCATTGCACTTGTTGTTTTTCCGTAGCCGTTAGCAAGTGCATATGCATCCAAGGCATTTTGTGTCATCACAATACCTAAATCTTTCAGCGTTTCAGTTTCACCACTAAACACCGATTTTAGCTTTATGTATGCTTCATCTTGCGTGATGTTATAAAATGACGCTACGTCACCCGATAAGCCTGCTAAAGCTGTTGACATATTGTAGGCCTGTTTTTCGCTAAAACCAAAGGCTTCTGCCATAGAGCCAAAAGCACCCACATATTTTTTAGCCATTGTTTCGGACAAGCCAAATTGCGTTCTTGCGCTTTTAGCCCACTTGTCAACACTACTTGACATTCTCTTAAATGTCACATCAACAACATTTTGGACTTCTGCAAGGTCAGAACCTAAATCAACACAAGACTTGCCAAAATCAACAATCTTTTTTACGGAGAAAGCAGCAACAACTGCCACACCTATTTGTTTGAAATTAGATGATATTTTGTTACTTGCACTATTAGCCACCGAATTAATGGACTTCAATTGCCTTTTAAATCCTGCTGAATTAAGGACTAAATCAATGCCAATTTGTCCGGCTGTTGTCATTAGCATACCTCCTTCCTTAAAAATGGGTATAAAAAATGCGTACACCACTTGATATACGCATAAGAAAAGCCACCCTTTAAAGAGTGGCTAAAAACTATAAAACTAATGTTATTTTTGCAGAATTAAAATCGTTAGAATCATCATCCCAATTAAAAGCCTGTAAAGAAAATTCGACTTTATTTATTTTGTTGATGTCGTTATCTTTGAGCTCGTCACTATCAAACCAAGCAATATCATTTGCCTTTTTGCCCTTATTTACATCACAAGAAAATGTAGGCTCAATCATAAAACCATTTACAGATACATCATCTAGCTGTATTGTATAGTCTTGACTTGAGTTGTTTTCCACAAGAAATTTCAGCCCAGTTTCGTACTCATTTTTTGCAGTACCGGTAAATGTTAGCTTTATGCCTCTGTTGTTAAAGATAACTTGATTCGTACTCTTCTTCTTTTGCTTGGGCTTTGCTTTTTTTGTAGGTTGGACAGTTGTAGTTTTTTCTTCTGCAAAGTCATCTTCGCCTTCTTCAATGTCTTCAGCAGTGTATGTTTTACTGCCAATTTGTACCTTATCTATGTAAATTACTGGCATCAAAAAAGCATCACTATATCCGCCATAGGTACCAAAACAAGTAACCTCTTGTTCGTCAAACAACTCATTTGCTAAGTCGGTATAACTGGCATATACAAATGATGCAATCCATCTTTCGCTATCACTTGTCTTTATCGACAGTTCGCAAGAGTCTGCATAATCAATAACACTCTTAACAGTACCTTTTACATAGATTTTAGTACCTTTTAATCCGTTATCCTCTGCATAGGAGTTAAACTTATCATACACAGCATACTCATATCCATCAATATCCTTTTGTTTTTGTGATACTTTACTTGTATTGTGCTCTTTTGATGGCTTTTTATTGTTGCTTTCAACATCACAGCTACACAATGTGCCTATCACCAAAACAAAAATTAATCCAATTGCTAAAATCTTTTTCATTTTTTTGCACCCCTTTTAGTACTATAGGGATATTATATTGCAAAATTCAAAAAAATACAACACTATTTTGACATGGATATGAATGTTTGTTTCATTTGTTCAAGAAATGTGCCAACATCTTCCTGGGTAACCTCTTTAGTTTTACGATAACGCCATTGATTGCGTATTCTATGCTGACTTGGAGTGAAGTTTTTTAATATATCCTTGTCATCCTCAAGTCTGATTTCTACAAGTCTAGCAAGGCTTGTGTTAGGACCCAATCCGGATAACAAGGATACAAACTCACACCATGGCATTGTCCTAAATTCTTCTGAACGGATAGAGACCCCATATTCAGACCTAAAGGATGAAATTATTGTGTCAAAATCATCTATTAGGTCATATCCGGGGTCACTGTTTCCCCCTCATTATCTTCAACAGTACCTGCAACAAGCTCAACTGCTGACATAATGACTTGAGAGAAATCTTCAAGGTTAAGGTTCATTTTTTCAATTGCTTTTCTGTCTTTCTCATTAAATAGAAGTTCAAAGAAATCATAAAGTTTACTTGGGGTTAAATCTTCAAGACTAGGTAAAATCTTTAGCATTGTTACTGCACTGTCATTTACTTCAAAAGTTTTGTCCTTAATCTTAATCTTTGGCTTTTCGTCAAAGTTAAGTTTTTCTGTAATATCAATAATTCTACTCATTTTTGTCACTCCTTACGCTACCGGTGTTACTTTAGGCTTACCGTTTGACATAACTTCAAATTCAAGTGGTGCTACGTCACCTGCTTCGCCACTACCGTTTGATGTTACATTGATAACTGCATTTGTAAATTCAACAGTAGTACCATCCGGAAATGTCCATTTGAAATCTGTGTATAAATCTCTGCCATTTTTCATAGCCAAACCTGCAATATAATCGTTGCCCGGATCACCAACAGTACGCTTACCATTGGCAGTAATTGTAATACCCTTAGTTGTAGCCAGTCTGCTTGTCCAACCCTGCTGGTCAAAAGAATTCCAATCCTGAACACCATTATCAAATGCCACACTAAAACTTGTCATATTGGCAATATCGGCATATGTACCTGATGAACCGGTTGTCTTTACTTGAAACTGATTTTCATAACAAGGATAAACACCTGTTGTTTTTGCCATAATTAATCTTCCTTTCTTTCAAAAAATATTTTCATCTCAATAACTCTTTCGTACACCTCATTATCAGTACCCACATCTATTGGTTCAGGTGTCAGTAGCTGAATCAGATACACTTTAGAATTATTTATTGTAACATTCTTAATTGTGCGAAGTTTATTATACAGAGTTCTTGCACAAACCTCTGTTTCATTTGCATTATTATTCCAATGAATAAGCAATGATACTGCAATAACATCATAAGATAGTTCTGTGCCAACACCACGAAGAGGCTCACCACCGGTTTTTAGGGTGTATACACCAACAGATTTATCTTGCTTATTGTCAAGTCTGCCTATGTAAAAATGTTCTGCATTTATAATTGTTTTCAAGAAATCTCTTACATTTGCTAAAGTCATCATAAGCCTGTAAGCCTCCTATAAATTTTTTCAAAAGCTTCATTACAGAAGTTTTCCCTTGAACCACCCTTTAGCCAAGGGTCAAACCACTTACCACCGGCATTTTTATTGTTGGTTTTCTGAAAGTTAAATTCCGGATGATAATAAAGTCTTCTTGCATATGGAGTGCTTGAACTTATTGTAGTTTTCCCCTGTGCTGAATGTGAATAGTCAACAAATGTTGACTCATTTTGAAGGTTTCCTGTATCAAAGGGCATTACCTGTGCATTTTTTACTTCTGTCAAAAGTGCATCAGTAGTTTGTTCTAAAGCAGTTACAGTAGCTTTATCAAATCGCCTTATAACATTCATATTAAGTTTAACCTTAGAATTAACATTAATCACTACATCACATCCAATTCAACATAGTTTACTGTACCGTCAGGGTTTCTTCCTTTTGTACACTTAACAATTTCTCTTTTCACACCGTTTACTGTAACATATCCACTGCTAATGGAACTGTTAGGGCAAAAGTCAAAGGGTATCAGCAAAACACCTGTACACTCTACTTTCTTTTTATCACTTGTATATACAGTTTTAACTCTATCCTGATAATTACAGTACAGAGGTGCTAAAAACAACGTATCAGAGGGATATATACTGTCTGATGGATAAATAAACCTA
>OGEO01001598.1_pt1 | contig 13047 bp, 9 predicted proteins | sample 1570661 | NCBI WGS metagenome assembly OGEO01 (sample SAMEA2582142, study PRJEB24529) | metagenome | biome: Human gut stool | place: China | collected 2011
TTGCCGCGACACGAGTTCGTAGTACAACCGACTACGCTTTGGCCGGACGTTCGCTTCCGCTGGTCATGGTGATTACGGCAACTTTTGCTACTTGGTTCGGAAGCGAAACCGTACTCGGGCTTCCCGGCCAATTCATTAAAAACGGTTTAGAAGGCGTTGTTGAAGAGCCTTTCGGATCGAGTATGGCTCTTATCCTCGTCGGTATGTTCTTCGCCCGAAAGCTGTACCGAATGAGTCTGCTGACGATCGGTGACTTTTACAGACGCCGTTACGGAGTTTCGGTTGAGCTCTGCTGTTCCATCTTTGTCGTACTCTCTTATCTCGGCTGGGTTGCCGCTCAAGTCGCAGCACTTGGACTCGTTATTCATCTTCTGACCGAAGGTTACGTTTCGGTCAGCAATGCGATGATCGTCGGCACGATTGTGGTTTTAATTTACACGGTTTTCGGCGGTATGTGGTCGGTGGCCCTGACCGACTTCTTCCAGATGATCATTATCGTGATCGGTCTTGTACTGGTGGCCTATTTCGCCGGCTCCATGGCCGGAGGCCCCGGCAAGGTGACCGAGTATGCCGTACAAAATGACCTTTTCAGAATCCTGCCTGAAAATAATTTTAAATCGTGGATGTTCTGGATTTCCGCAGCCATCACCATGATGATCGGGTCGCTTCCTCAGCAGGACGTTTTCCAGCGCGTGATGTCGGCGAAAAGTGAAAAGATCGCCTGCTACGGTCCGATCTTAGGCGGCTCTTTTTATCTGCTGTTTGCTTTCGTTCCGATGTTTATTGTCATCGCTGCAACCGTCGGTGCGCCGGAACTTGCTTCCAAGCTGATGGCTGATGCTCCGCAGGAAATTCTGCCGACCTTCATCAAGGAATACATGCCTTTGTGGCTCAGAATTATGTTCTTCGGAGCAGTCTTGTCCGCCGTGATGTCGACGGCTTCTGCCACGATGCTGGCTCCGACAACGACCTTCGTAGAAAACGTTTTGAGAAACCTGATGCCTCTGAGCGACCAGAGAGAATTGAAGGCGATGCGTATTTCTCTGGTGGTTTTCGCTATCGGCGTTCTGACTTATGCACTTCTCATGGAAGGCACGCCGATTTATGAACTGGCAGCAATGGCTTATCAGTTCCCGGTTATCGGCGCCTTCTGGCCTTTAACACTCGGCCTTTACTGGAAACGTTCGACAACTCTGGGCTGCTGGCTTTCTATCATCGCCGGCTCCGCTGTCTGGATCGTTCTCTCGTTCTCAGGACTCGGAGAAGAATTCCCTGCACTGCTCGGCGGCTTCCTGGCTGCCGGACTCGGACAGGTCATCGGATCTCTTCTCCCGCTTCGTGCTAATCGCGAGTGCGTTCGCAATTGGCAGGAAAACAAAGACAAGTATCTCTATATTGCTCAATAACCTTAATTCTTCTTTTTATGAATATCGTTATCTTGGCAGCCGGCCTCGGCAAACGGATGTATTCGCATCTGCCTAAAGTCCTTCAGCCGGTTGGCGGCAAGGCTATGCTCAAACATGTTGTGGAAGCTGCAAGAAGGCTTCCCGATGCCGGAAAAATTATCGTCGTAGTCGGGCACGGCTCAGAAGAAGTCAAAGAAGCTATGGCGGATCAGCCGGTCACATTCGTCCTTCAAAAGGAGCAGAAAGGGACCGGACACGCCGTGCAGCAAGCACTCGAGGCGATCAATCCCGACGAACCGACGCTCATTCTTTACGGAGATGTGCCGCTGATTTCTACGGAAACGCTTTCGGCACTTGAAAAAACCGCCGGTGACGGTTTTGCTCTTTTAACCATTGATCTGGACAATCCGAAAGGCTACGGACGCATCTTGAGAGAAGGCGGCAAGGTAATCGGCATCGTTGAAGAAAAGGATGCTTCCGAGCAGCAGAGAGCCATTAAGGAAGTGAACACCGGCTTTATGGTCCTTCCTTCCAAAGAGATGGAACGCTGGCTCGGTAACCTTAAAAACGATAACAAACAGCAGGAATACTATTTGACGGATCTTGTTGCTATGGCGGCGGCCGAAGGCCGTGAAATCAAAACTTTCAAGGCTCAGGATGCTTGGGAAGTTGAAGGCGCCAACAGCAAAGTTCAGCTTGAGGGCTTAGAGCGCGCATTTCAGCTCCGTCAGGCGAAAGAACTGCTGGAGAAAGGTGTTCGTCTGGCGGATAAGAACCGCATCGATATCCGCGGATCCTTAACCTGCGGCAAAGATGTTTTCATCGATGTCGGATGTATTTTTGAAGGAGACGTGGTCCTCGGAGACAACGTAGTCGTCGGACCGTACTGCGTCATAAAGAACACCAAAATCGGCGATGGAACGGTCATCGATGCTTACTCGCACTTTGATCAGGCTGTCGTCGGAGACACGGTCAAAATCGGCCCGTTTGCGCGCCTGCGTCCGGGAACCGCTTTGTCCGATGAAGTACACATCGGAAACTTTGTCGAAATTAAGAAGAGCGAAATAGGCAAAGGATCGAAAGTTAATCACCTGACTTATATCGGTGATACAACGATGGGTTCCGGCGTCAATATCGGAGCAGGAACCATTACCTGCAACTACGACGGTGCCAACAAATTCAGAACCGTTATTGAAGACGATTGTTTTATCGGAAGCGACACACAGCTGGTAGCGCCGGTGAAAGTCGGCAAAGGTGCGACAGTAGGCGCAGGAACGACAGTGACCAAAGACGTCAATGACAACACACTTGTCATCAGTCGTGTGAAACAAACAGAAATTAAGGGCTGGAAACGCCCGGTCAAAAAGAAATAAGGATTATCAAACTATGTGCGGAATTGTTGCCGGGGTCAGCTATAGAAATATTGTTCCCATTCTGACGGAAGGTCTTCGTCGCATGGAGTACCGCGGGTACGACTCCTGCGGTGTCGCTGTCGTCGATGACGGTCAGCTTAAGCGTTCCAGAACGGTTAAGCGTGTTCAAGATCTGATCAGACAAACGGAAGAAGACGAAGTTAAAGGTTCCACAGGTATTGCTCATACCAGATGGGCTACACACGGGGCACCTGAAATTCGCAATACGCATCCGCTTTTTTCCAATAATCAGATTGCCGTGGTTCATAACGGCATCATTGAAAATTACGCCGCCATAAAAGAAGAGCTGATCGGTAAAGGCTACGAATTCGTCAGTCAGACCGATACCGAAGTGATTGCTCACTTAGTCCACTATTATTACAAAGGCGATTTGCTGGGAGCGGTAGAAAACGTGCTGCGCCGCATTCGCGGCGCTTTCGCCTTGGCCATTTCCTGCAAAGATGAACCAGGCCGCATTGTCGCGGCACGCGTCGCCGCTCCACTTGTGATTGCTTTAGGAGAAAACGAAAACTTCGTTGCCTCCGATCCCATGGCCTTAGCCGGCGTTACCGACCGTTATATTTATCTCGAAGACGGCGATGTTGCCGATGTTCGGCAGCAGTCCGCCGAGATTTACAATCTTCAGGGCGATCAGTTTGTCCGCGTTGAGCGTCCCGTCTCGGTTGTTCAAGGTTTCAGCCAGAACATTGCGCTCGGACCGTACACGCATTACATGCAGAAGGAAATCTTTGAGCAGCCTCAGGCGATTTCCGATACCTTGGAAGGTGTTGTCGGTATTTCCAGCTCTATCTTCGGACATGAAACGCCCGCCATGTTTAAGCGCCTCAAACGCGTCCTGATTCTTGCCTGCGGCACGAGTTATTACGCGGGCATGGTTGCTAAGTACTGGCTGGAATCTCTCGCAAAAGTCCCCTGTGACGTGGAAATTGCCAGCGAATACCGTTACCGCGAATCAGTCCCTGATAAAGATACGCTGGTTCTTACGATCTCTCAGTCAGGAGAGACCGCTGATACGCTCGCAGCGCTGGAACATGCCAAGAGCCTGGGCATGGACATGACGATGACGATTTGCAATGTCGCAACGAGCGCCATGGTGAAAAGGACTCGTGCACATTACATTACTCGTGCAGGTGTAGAGATCGGTGTCGCTTCCACGAAAGCCTTTACCACTCAGCTCGCAGCCTTGTTCCTGATGACCTCGGCGATTGCCAAAGAAAAAGGCTTGCTGTCTGAAGAGGAGGAAAAAGCTCGTTTGAAAGACATGCGCCACCTGCCTGAGGCAATGCGTGCAATTCTCGAAAAAGAAAACGAGATCAAAGAGTGGGCCTCTGTATTTGCGCAGAAGAACAACGCTTTGTTCCTGGGACGCGGGATGCATTATCCGATCGCCTTAGAGGGCGCATTGAAGCTGAAAGAAATCAGCTACTTACATGCCGAAGGCTATCCGGCCGGAGAACTTAAGCACGGACCTCTGGCACTGGTTGATGCAGAAATGCCGGTTGTCACGGTCGCCCCGAACGATGAGCTTTTGGAGAAACTCAAAGGCAACATGGAAGAAGTTCGTGCACGTAAGGGTGAGTTGTTCGTGTTCTCAGACCAAGGGTGCAACATCCAGCCGTCCGAGGGTATGCATGTTATTCAGCTTCCGGAAAATTACGCCGTTCTTTCTCCGATTCTTCATGTCATTCCTCTCCAGCTGCTGGCTTATCACACAGCCATCGCAAAAGGAACGGATGTGGATAAACCGAGAAATCTGGCTAAGAGCGTGACGACGGAATAATCGTCTCGTTTGGACTCCAAAAGCAAAAAGCCGGCGAAATCGCCGGCTTTTTGCTGGGTATGAGCTTTAGGAACCTGCAATGAAGGTTCTGATGCCGGAGCCGATGAACTGCACGCCGATACAGATAAGCAGGAAGCCCATCAGTTTGGTCAGTACAGCAGTGCCCGACGGTCCTAAACGGCCGGAGATGTAATCTGCCGAACGCAGAACGATCCAGGTGACGGCGCAGGTTAAAACGATGGCGACGCCGGTCATGAAAAACGCACCGGCCATGTCCATAACGTTGGGAAGTTCAGCGATTTCGGAAGCAATACCGATAACAACGGCGATCGTACCGGGGCCGCTGATGCCCGGCATGGCAATCGGGAAGAAGGAATAGTCATCCTTGTCACGGCGCACAACCGGGGCACCTCCTTGATCTCGGGAACCGAAGAGCATTTGGTAGCCGATGATCCCGACGACAAAACCACCGGAAATACGAAGCGCTCCATAAGAGATGCCGAAGAAGACGAGAAGCAGGTTTCCGGCAGCCAGACTTACCAACATGATGGCTGCAGCGTAATAGCAGGACCAGTTAGCCTGCTTTTTACGCACGTCTAACGACATGCCCTGCGTCAAACTGATGAAAAGCGGAATCTTAGAGAGCGGGTTTGTAATAACAATGAGACTGACAAATCCGCCGAAGAGGTATTGCAAATAGAAGGAATCGAGCATGACCCGAAAATCGAGGTAACTAAAAAATTAAGCTGAATGATAAGACGACTGAAAGAAGAAAAAATGACTTTCTAGGGATAACGCCTAAGGGAATGAAGCGGATCTTCAGGAGGTCTTGTTTTTGCAGACAACTCTGCGCTGCAGTATCGGCAGCTTAAGTCTGTGTCATTCTAGATTTGAGATATTTGATAAAAATATCGGCGCAGAGACGAACTTCATCGCTGATGATTTGGTCGTTCAAAGAAACAGAGACCCCGCAGAGACGTTTCATGTAGAGGTCAGCCTTAAGCATTTCGATATAATGCTGCGCCAGCGGTTTGAGTTCCTCAAGACTTAACGGGAGCTTGTTTTCCAGTACTTTGGCAAAGCAAAGGTAACTTAGTTCGGCTCCTTCGGTGTAATACCAGTTTCCAATATCCGGGTCTTTAGCGGCTTGAGAAAAGATGAGGCGCGAAGTATTGACGGCCCGATCATCCAAGATGGATGTCAGGAAGACTCTTCCGAAAACAATGAGCTCCTCTTCCCAAGGACGAGACTCGTCGTAATGTTCTGCGTATGCGAAATAGACCTCTTCCACCAAACTCTTCAGGCAGGCGAGAAAAAGTCCTTTCTTGGATCCGTATAACGAATAGATGGTTGAGCGAGAGCCGCCGGCGTCAAGGATGATCTTTTCCAGAGAAGCTCCCTCGTAGCCGTGTTCCAAAAATACTTTAATCGCCGTATTTAATAGCTTCTTTTGGCGATCTTCTCCTCGTTTTGTTTTAGGAGTGTTACTTTTCGGAACGATTTCAGTCTTCATTTTGAGAGCTCTGTGCGTGGCATCAGTGAATGTACTGTACCATACGGTACATTATTTTATGGGTAACAATATGAAAAGACGTAATTTCGGGCTGAGCCTTATCTCCTTATTGTTAATGACTCAGGCACCGGCCTTTGCTCAAGAGAAAAAAGAAGTTTGTTTGGTGGTTCCTTTTCCTCCGGGCGGCGGCGGAGACAACCTGGCTCGGTCCGAAGTTGAATATTTGTCCAAGAATTTAGGGAGCACGGTATGGATTGCGAATCGTCCGGGAGCCGGCGGCAATATCGGCACAAGCTCGGTCGTACAGGCTGCTCCTGACGGCAAGACCTTCGGCTACGTCACGAACGGCATCTTCTGCGTCAACCCGCTCCTCTACAAGACGACAAACTTCGATCCGATGAAAGATCTGATCCCCGTCGGACAACTTTCTAAGATCGGTTTGATCATGGTTTTAAATCCGAAAGCAATTCCCGGCGTGACGGATTTACCCTCTTTGATCAAGTACGCCAAAGAGCATCCCGGTGAAGTTAATTTCGCCTCCTCAGGCGTGGGGACCACAAGCCACCTCGCGGGTCAGTATTTTGCTCAGGTAACAGGCACAAAACTTACTCATATTCCCCATGCAGGCGGCGCGGCGGCTCTGGTTGAAGTATTGGCCGGCCGTATTCCTTTCATGATCGACGTGAGCAGCAACGTTCTTCCTCACATCCGCAAAGGAGCCTTAAAGGCCCTTGCCGTTACAACGCCCGAACGACTGACAGCTGCCCCTGAAGTCCCGACGATGAAAGAGGCCGGTGTCGACGGTTATGAACTTTACGCTTGGGACGGATTCGTGCTGCCGAAGGGAACGCCGGCTCCCGTAGTAGAAAAATTCTCCAATGCCATTAAGGCATTAAAGAACTCGGAAGATGCCAAGCAAAAAATCTTAAAGCTCGGCGCGGAACCGGTATTTTCGGGCGCAGATGAATTTGCAGCCTTTATTGCGGCAGAAAAACCGAAATGGAACTCGCTTGTTTCTGAAATCAAAGCAGATAGCCATTAAAATTTGCCCATTATTTACGTATTGAGGAATTAAAAATGCAGCCGATGTTGGATACGTCACATCTTCCCCGAGTCCCGGAATGGAAAAAGGCCGGAGATTTCGAAGATATTCTTTACGAGAAATCAGAAGAAGGGATTGCCAAAATTACGATTAATCGTCCGCAGGTGCGCAATGCATTCCGTCCCTTGACCGTTAGAGAAATGGAAACGGCTTTGGCAGACGCTCGTGACGACGAAAACATCGGTGTCATCATTCTTACCGGCCAAGGAAAAGATGCCTTCTGCTCAGGAGGAGACCAGAAGGTTCGCGGCAACGGCGGCTATGTCGGCGGCGACGGCGTTCCGCGTCTGAACGTTTTGGATTTCCAGCGTCAGATCAGAACCAGCCCGAAACCCGTCATTGCAATGGTTGCCGGATGGTGTGTCGGCGGCGGTCATGTTCTTCACATGATGTGCGATCTTACGATTGCTGCTGACAATGCACGTTTCGGTCAAACCGGTCCCCGCGTCGGTTCTTTTGACGGCGGCTGGGGTGCATCCTACATGGCCCGCATTGTCGGACAGAAGAAGGCTCGCGAAATTTGGTTCCTTTGCCGTTTCTATGACGCGACAGAAGCACTGGAAATGGGTTTAGTGAACACGGTGGTTCCTTATGAAGAACTGGAAGCCGAAACCGTGCAGTGGTGCCGTGAGATTCTTGCCAATTCTCCGATTGCTATTCGCTGCTTGAAAGCCGCCCTGAATGCGGACTGCGACGGTCAAGCCGGTTTGCAGGAACTTGCAGGCAACGCCACCCTCCTGTATTACATGACCGAAGAAGGCAAGGAAGGTAAAGAGGCTTTCCTTGAGAAGCGTCGTCCTAACTTTAAGAAGTTCCCTCGTCTCCCCTAAGCCGAGAGGGAATATGTCGATCGATTTAGATCACAAACTGTCGGTTCTGGCCGCAGCAGAGGAAGTTCCTGATGCTGTGGCCGTCCGCAGCAACGGTGATTGTCTGACGTACAGGGAACTTGCCAAAAAGGTCCGAGACATCCTGCCTCGACTCGGTGACGCGCGCCCTTACCCGCTTGTTGCCCGTCCTGATCTTGAGACGCTGATTAAGGTCTTCGCGCTCTTGGAGCGAAAGCAGCCGATCCTGCTTCTCCATCCGGGTCTTACCGAGCACGAACGCAATACGCTCCTCTCAAGTGTTGAAGGACTGGATCATCATTTGCCGGAAGATACGGCTGTCATCTTGTTTACTTCCGGAACTACGGGACTGCCTAAGCCCGCGATCCTTACCCGAGAAGCATTGACTGCCAGCGCCGAGGCCTCTCGAGACAACATTCCTCTGAGTCCCGGCGATGTTTGGCAGCTGTCGATTTCACCCGCACGTATCGGAGGCTTCTCCATTCTGACGCGGTCTTTGATCGCAAGATCGGCAATTGCGCTCGGGCCGAAGTTTTCTCCGAAAGAATACCTGCGCCGTCTGGAGGTTGATCACGTTACCTACTCTTCTATCGTTCCGACGATGCTGCGCATGATTTTTGATGAAGCGCCCGAATGGCGCCCGTTAAAAACATTAAAAGCGCTTTTAGTCGGCGGGGCTCCGACTTCAGAAAAGCTGAAAGCGGAGGCCGAGGAAAAAGGCATCCCGATTATTCTGACGTACGGGATGACAGAGACGGCAAGCAATGTCGTGACAACACCGTTTGCGGAACGCTATCAACGCACTTCCGGAAGCGGAAAAATCAATAAAGGCGTACAGATAAAGTCAGAAGACGGACACCTCTTCATCAAAGGACCGATGCTGATGCACGGTTATTGGGGAAGAGAGCCCTTGGTGCCCGGCGCGTGGTTTGACAGCGGAGATATCGGAGAAGTCGATCCGGACGGCTCTGTGCGCGTCTTTGCCCGTCGTAAGGACGTCATCCTGAGCGGCGGAGAAAATGTCTATCCTGCGGAAGTTGAAGAGGCGCTGGAAACAATTCCCGAGGTTAAAGAGGCGTTGGTTTTAGGTCTGCCCGATGAGACTTGGGGTGCCATTGTGACGGCGCTGCTCGTTCCGAAAGATGAGCAGAAATTGCCTTCCGATGCAGAACTGGCATTAAGACTCAAGCCTATCCTGGCTTCTTATAAGTCTCCTCGACGGATTGCCTGGGTAAAGGAGCTCCCGAAAACAAAAGCCGGCAAACCGGATCGGAATGCCGACAATCTGAAAGAGGCAGCCTTCCGGACCCTTCACTACAAACACTAAAAACACAAACGGCTCGTTTCCAGAGCCGTTTGTTATATGGAAAGCAGTTTTTTACCGCTTACTTCTTCGCTTCATCCGAAAGTTTCACGGGAATGAATTCTCGACTTCCGTTCCTGTCAACGAGAACCGCCAGGCTGCCTTTGGCTTTGCTGACGACTTCGTTTAAGTCCTTTTCGGTGCGGATCTTTTTACCGCCGGCGCTAATGATGATGTCACCTCTTCGCATTCCGGCTTCAGCGGCTGCTCCGTAGACAGACTCGACAAACAATCCGTTGGAAACGCGTTTCTTTTCTTTGTCATTGAGCGGTCTGACATTGGCGCCGAGGGCATTGTTCTGAGAAGCGGCAGGCTTCTTAAAGTTCAATTTGCCGTCGGTGGGCATCTCTCCGACCACGATGACGAGGTTGACAGGCTTGCCCTCGCGCATTGCCTTTACTTTGACCTTGGCTCCCGGCTTTGTCGAAGCAACGGCCTGAGACAGTTCTCTGATATCGGCTATCGGCTTGCCGTTGTATTCGATGACGATGTCTCCGTCACGCAGACCGGCCTTATCGGCAGGACCGTCTTTTTCGATCTGAGCGATCAGGGCGCCTTTAGCGTCCTTCAGGTTAAAGCTCTTTGCCAATTCAGGCGTGAGCTGCTGCATCAGGATGCCGAGTCTTCCTCTGGAGACCTTGCCGTTTTTCATCAGCTCGTCTTTGATCTGAACAGCCAGATCAATCGGGATGGCAAAGGACAGGCCCATGAAACCGCCGGAAGTGGAGAAGATTTGGGAGTTGATACCGATGACTTCTCCCTTCATGTTGAAGAGCGGACCGCCGGAGTTACCGGGGTTGACGGCAACGTCGGTCTGGATGAACGGAACGAACTGTTCGTCGGGAAGGTTACGGCTTTTAGCGGAAACAATCCCCGCGGTGACCGTATTGTCCAGCCCGAAGGGGGCGCCGATAGCGGCCACCCATTCTCCGACCTTGACGTCATCGGATTTTCCCAGTTTTACGACGGGGAGGTTTTTGCCTTCAATCTTGATGACGGCAATATCGGTTTTCGGATCCGTACCGATGACTTTAGCTTTAAATTCACGTTTATCAGTGAGGTGCACGGTGACTTCATCGGCGCCGTCGACGACGTGATTGTTTGTGAGAATGATGCCGTTAGGATCGATGATGAAGCCGGAACCCTGGCCGCGGCGTTCGGGTGTCATACCCGGGCCGTTGAAATCCCCGAAGGGGAAAGGAAAACCGAAACGGCGGAGCATTTCAAGCTGCTCGTCAGGCACGCCGTTTTGCGGTCCGAGGCGCTTTGCTTTTTTAACTGTCGAAATACTGACGACGGCTTTACCGTTGTCCTCGACTAACTTTGTAAAGTCGGGCAGACCGGAAAGCTGGGAAGTCTGAGCGTGGGCTTCATGAAAGAAGGATACGTTGCCGAAAGAACCGGCAGTTAAGGCCGCTGCACAAGCGATGGTCAGGACAGCCGGCTTAAGGAGCTTATTGAAAAACATGCTTCCTTTTCTCCTAAGAAATGAGCGGAAAATTGCTTTCTATATTAAGTTTCGGACTTAATTAAGCCTTAATCTTCAAAGAGCTAAGGTAAAAAATTATGTCATCTATTCATCAGCCTCAGGGGGTTGATCTTCTACGGCAGCCTTGCAGATGGGAAAGTCGATGCTGAAGCAGACGCCCTTTCCTCCGATGCCTTCGGAAATAGACGGTTTGCCTCCGTGCAGCTCTGCGACGCGCCGCACAATCGCCAATCCGAGGCCGGTGCCCGGAATCGTTTTCGTTCCCTCCGCTCGATAGAAACGTTCAAAGATTCTTTCGCGTTCGGCTTCAGGTATTCCGGGACCGTTGTCGCAGACACGGATCGAGGCTTCCGTATCCTTGATCAGGGTCTCAATTCGTATTTCGCCGCCTTCAGGGGTGTAGCGCAGTGCGTTATCGCATAAATTCGTCAGCAGCAGCCGAAGGGCGTCTTCGTTTGCAACCACGACCGTCGGTGTTTCCGACACTGCCCACAAATGAATGTGCTTCTGTTCGGCGATGGGACTGAGATCTTCTGCAACGGAACGAGCCAGCTGCGTCATGTCCACGGGAAGGAAAGGTCTGGAGCGGTTGTCCGGGTCGAGGCGAGCCATCGTGAGAAGCTGAGTCACGAGTCGAGTTGCACGCTTAACGCCGTCCTTTAACCGTCCGAACGCTTTTGCCCTAGCCTCATCCGTCTTTGCTCGTTCGGCGAGCTGAATTTGCAGTGTGAGCGCGGTCAAGGGTGTTCGAAGTTCATGGGCGGCGTCGGAAGCAAATCGCTGCTGGGCCTTAATGCTTTCTCCGAGCTGGCCTAAAAGGTCGTTTAAGGCGTTCACCAAGGGCACAATCTCTCGCGGCATGCCCTTCATGGACAGAGGCTGCAGAGAGGTCGGAGACCTTCTGGCAATGGCTCCCGTCGTTTTATTAAGTGCATGAAAGCCTTGTCCGATGATGACCCAAACCACAAGTCCGACCAGCAGGATCATGACAAAAAGCGGGAGCAGGACCGGCTTAGCCGTTTGAAACGCGATTTCGCTGCGGATAAATCTCGGCTGTGCGGCCTCGACAATCTGGCCGTACGGATTTAAAAAGGTATACGCGCGCCATGTCTTGCCGTCCAGCTGGAAGTCAGAAAAGCCCACGCGGTCCATTACCGGCAGGGATTCCATCCGTCTGGACAAGGCAACGGTGCCGCTGATCGGATCGTAAATTTGTACGACGATGCTCTGCTCTCGGTTGCCGAAGCGGCGCTTGAGCTGTACGACGTCCTGAGAGCGAATATTGTCAAAGGAAAGAGCGACTTCGCGCAGGGAGTCATCCAGCAGGCGGTCGACCTCCCGCTGGACCGAGTAATACATAGCGGCTCCCGTGGCTATGGTTGTCAGTGCCAGTACGATGCTTAGGGCAACGAGGAGCCGGGTCTTAATTGAGTACATTAGGTTTCGAGGACGTAGCCTACGCCGCGGACGGTCTTGATACTGTCTTCACTGAGTTTTTTGCGAAGATGATGAATATGAACCTCAATTGCGTTGGAGCCGATTAAAGATTCGTAGTTGTAGAGTTTTTCTTCCAGCTGAGCTCTGGACAATACGATTCCAGGACGCTCGGCCAAGGCAAATAAAAGCGCGTATTCCTTGCTGGATAAGAGTACGGATTCTCCGTTAAAGAGCACTTCGCGCGTCGAAGGATTAATGGTGAGGCGCCCTCTGCGAATGATCGGATCACTTCTTCCGGCCGAACGGCGCAGAAGCGCACGGATTCGAGCACTCAGCTCATCTAAGTCATAAGGCTTGATGAGGTAATCGTCGGCACCGGCATCGAGACCCTCAATGCGGTCGTTTACGGTATCGCGGGCGGTTGTGACGAGGACAGGCGTGTGATTTTTACGGAAACGGATTTCCTTTAATACAGCGAGGCCGTCCTTGCCGGGCAGGCCGAGGTCAAGAATGACTAAAGAAAACGGAGTGGTATCCAGGGCAATGATCGCAGAGTTTCCGTCTTTTACCCAGTCGACGGCATACCCTTCTCCTTTAAGGCCGTCAGCGACGGCTTCCCCAATCATTTCGTCGTCTTCTACTAACAGAATTCTCATCTTATTCTCCGATACCAAAA
>OGEO01001600.1_pt1 | contig 13034 bp, 8 predicted proteins | sample 1570661 | NCBI WGS metagenome assembly OGEO01 (sample SAMEA2582142, study PRJEB24529) | metagenome | biome: Human gut stool | place: China | collected 2011
TGTAGGCGGGTCCGTCGGCTCCGTCGGCGGACTTTCCGGTTCTACTGGCTGCTGCGGCTCCTGCGGAGTTACCGGTTCTTCCGGCGCGACCTGCTCGCCTGTACTTTCCTCACTGCTATCATTGCCATTGCTGTTATTATTATAACTATTATTATAATTCTGATTCTCCTGTGTCTCACCAGACGCTCCCCCTGATTGCTCTGCGCTGCTGTCTGACTGGCTTGTCCCAAGCTCTGCCTTGATCGCACTGTCAATACTCTGTACTTTTGCCGAAGGCTGATAATCAACCGTTCCATATAGGAATTCATGAAGCATTTTCACATTTGTAAGTAGATCTGTGGGAATCACAATACTTCCTTTTCCTGGAATGGTATCCGTTGTCTTTTCCATCGGAAATCCTGTTGTCTCCGCGATCTTATATTTCGCAAACGACTTTGCGTAATTTAAGATTTCCGTAATACTCAGGCTTGTCTTTATTTTCGGAAATACCTGATCGATAATTTTATTGATTGTCACCAAATCACTTTTTACGGCTTTTTCAGCAATTTTCTCAATTACTCTTCTTTGTCGCTCTGTTCTTGTGAAATCACTTCCCGCCGTAGATCGGATACGCGCATAAGTTGTAGCCTGAACTCCATCCAATGTCTGTAATCCGGCCGTCGTGATATGGTTCGCAGCCTTGCCTGCAACTGCACCTGTCTCATCAATAAACTCGTTGATATACTGAACTTCCTCTTCCTGAATCTCAATCTCAATGCCGCCAAGCAAATCTACAACATCTGAAACAGCAGTAAAATCGACGGTCACAAAATCCTGTATATCCAAATCAAGATTCATATTCAGCATATTGATTGCCTGCTCGGCACCACCATAACTGTACGCCGCATTGCATTTCTGAAGTGTTCCGTCTGAAAGATCTAAAAAACTGTCACGATACACAGACACAAGCCTGACTTCTTTTGTCTCATTGTTCAAGCTGGCAACAATCAGACAATCTGTTCTCGTTCCCTTTTCCATCTCTCCTTCTCTCGAATCCACTCCAAAAACAGCAAAATTCGTATATCCCACGCCCACATCTTCTTCCAGATCATTGACTACAATCTTTTCCTTCGGAATCACTTCTCGCTTTACCTTTCCAAGTTTTGCAGTCACATAGAATCCCGCTGATGCTGCAAGGCAAATAATAACGCCGCTGATGCACAAAGCAATCTTCTTTCCCCTGCTCAGGCGTGTGAACCAGTTAGTTAATCTCCCCTTCTTTCCTTCCATATGAGTTTCCCCTTTTCTTTTGCTCAAAATCAGTTGATATTATCATACACTAAAATCTTTTTATCAGCAAGTATGAGGTGCTTTTTACTGCATCCTATCGCAATAAAAAACGGAACTGTAACTACAACTGCATATGCATATCGGAACTCCGCAAACACCGGTGTCGCAATCATAAGTGAAGCCACGATTGCAAGCACAGGGAAAAACACTAAAATTTTCTGTTTTTTGAAAATGCTGATCCAAAACATCGCAATTGCGATCCATGTATAAATCCCAATTCCCCAAAACCATGCTATTACCGGCATCGCATAAAAGAAACCTTCCACTTTTTCCAATCCAGCCTGAAATACTGATGGTAATTTTGAATCTCTTACCATTCCAAATGTATTATCTTTAACCTCTGTCGACACAGCCCAGTATTCCACTCCGGGACACCAAAATCCTCTCGTCTGATCGATCTGTGCTTTCAGATATGTTCCTGGATATTTCATTCCAAGCTCCAGCCATAATTTCAAATACTCTTTTGCATGTTCCTTAATATAATCCTGATTTCCTTTTTCTCGCACCAACGTTTTAATCGGATCTGAGATTGTACTGTCATACTCTTTTGGCACCCGTTCCAAATCTACAACTTTACTCAATAATTCTTCCTGTTCCTGGATCAGTTCTCCTCCATCTGTAATAACACGTGCAATGTGCTGTGCAGGAATGGATAGCGCTTCAATCGTATCCGGTTGTACCACTTTATAGTGCTCCATAACAGGCCCCTTCACAAACATTACAAGAAACACAGTCGCAATACAGATGAGTCCCGTCTGAACTCTTTTTTTCTTCATGAAAAATATAATAAACGGAATACACAGCACATATGCATAAAATCCGTTGCTTCTTAAAAGACTTATAAGAATGCCTGTTATGAAGAATAAAATCCAGTCCACTTTTGCCTGTTCATTGCACTCCATTTTCCACAAAATCACAGAAAACAAAAGGACTATTGCTCCCATAAGCACGTCTTTCCACATTGTCACAGCATAAAACGCATTGATTGGAAAAACTGCATAGAAAATCAGACAGCCAATCAGATATATTCTTCTTGTCCCTTTCTGATACAGATAATAAATGACATAGGCATAAATCAGTGCCAAGACACACATTTGAAACATCACATAAATGGCAACACCTGTATTTATGCTGTCACTGATTAGTTTTCCCAAAAAGCAGCAAAATTTAATCATCAACGTCTGAATCCATGGCTGATGATTGCTGTAACTGCTAAGTCCGATTGCCTGCTCTACCTGCCATTCTGAATCCCACGTCACTACCCCCGGATATAATGTCAAAAAATATGGCAGCCAGCATATCAGACAGATTCCAACGATTCCCCAATATAACTTTTTCGACTTTTTTCGCTCTTCTTTACTATCCATCATTTCAAAAGCTAAAATCTTATCCCAAATAATTCCCAGTAAAATATATAAAATGATACTATAAAGAATGACACGTGCTGTACAAACACAAATCAAAGATAATCCTGAAAACCCAAGCACCTCATAATTTCCTAAAACCCAAAACACCGCAAATACAATTGATAACACTATTAAAAAATTGCGTTCCTTTTTTTCCCTTTTCCACTTTACTTCAAACTTCATCTTACCCTCAACTATCCTTTTTCTCCAAAAACAGTTTTCTCGTAACAAAATTATAGACCATTACAACGATTGTAGCACCAATTTTAGATATCATATAAAAAACTCTGAATTTTTCCACCGCAAGCCACATAATCAGCTGATTGATCCCCAAACCTATGATACTAAGTACAACAAACAGCGCAAACTCTTGCTTTTTATCTCTGTTTTCTTCTACCTCAAATACCCATTTCACGCTCATGACATAATTAAAAATAACAGACACCGCAAAAGAAATCCCACTGGAAATCAAATAATTGATGTGAAATACTTCTGTCAAAAAAATCATGATACCATAATCAATGACAAACGCGCTTCCCCCTACAACACCAAACTTCATAATCTGCTTTATTAATTTTTCCATCTCTTCACTTCCTGTTTTTTATTTCATCTGATTCAGCATCAGCTCATATAATTGTCTGTGTTTCTTTACAATTACATCTAAAATAATACCGCAGACCCAAAGCAACATTCCCAAAACTGCTATCACACCGGACACAATTAAAGTTGGAAATCTCGGAACCAGTCCTGTTTGAATATAATCCACAAATACCGGGACAAACAAAATCAAGGTGATTGTCCATAGCACTGCCGCTATCAGAGAGAAAAACGCAAACGGGCGATATTCTCGAAACAACGTCGCAATTGTCTTTAACACTTTCATTCCATCAGAAAACGTATTCAGTTTCGAATCACTTCCCTCCGGTCTGTCTCTATAAACAACTGGAATTTCCTCAAGCAAGAAGTTCTTGTCCACTGCATGAATAGTCATCTCCGTTTCTATCTCGAACCCTTTTGACAATACCGGGAACGACTTTACAAACATCCTGCTGAATGCCCTGTATCCCGTCATGATATCTTTGACCTCATTTCCGAATAGCTTGTTGATAAAAAAACGCACTGTCCGGTTTCCCATATTATGAAATGGTCTCTTATTTTCTGTAAAATAGGTAGATGAGAGACGGTCGCCGATTACCATATCCACACCTTTGTTCAATACTTTGTCCACCATCTCTCTCGCGTGCTCTGCCGGATATGTATCATCTCCGTCAATCATCAGATAGCAGTCCGCATCAATCTCACGGAACATACTCCTGATGACATTTCCCTTTCCCTGACGATATTCATATCTGACTACCGCACCTGCTGCTCTTGCAATTTCATCCGTGCCATCTGTTGAATTATTGTCATACACATAAATTGTGGCCTCTGGCAATGCCTTCTTATAGTCTTCAATTACTTTTTTAATTGTGATACTTTCATTGTAACATGGTATTAATACTGCTATCTCACTCATAATTTTTCCCCTTCTCAACTTATTTACGTATAATTCCAGTCACCCGTTTTATCAGTGCCTTGAATTCCTTCGGTTCAAATCCCATATTCACTACTACTATTGCCACAGCACTCACAACTCCGGCAGCCAGTGCATATACAAACCAAATAATAAAAGAATCCATCTGCTGTGGTACAAATTTGATTCCTGCAAAAATCAAAAGAATACTCATCACAAGATTTCTCAACACTCTTGCTAATGATTTCCCACCAGAACCTTTAACCAGTTTCTTATGGTTATAAATCATAACTTCAACAGAGCGGTATGCATACGAGCACGCTGTTCCAAACAGAACTCCCGCCATTCCAAATTTATGAATACATAAAACAGATACAATAATATTGATTACTGCTTCCAAAATTGCCTGATACTGTGTCTCTTTATAATGTCCCGCTGCACAGATGATCGTAAGTCCCGGGATTCTTATATTCTGCAAAAGTACAATCACCGTAAACAGTCCTGCGATAACCGGTCTCATATAATTCGTGTCGGTCATATTCATTGTATAGACAGACACAAAAGGTAAAATCAACACTCCCATGCAGACCGTTACTATAAACAAAATAATGATATACATGTATTCATAGGTTGAATAACTTTTTCTCAGTGTCTCACTTTCCCCTTTTGAGATCACCTCTCCAAAACCTGCCGTCAATCCGTTTGAGAAAGATGTCAAAAGCATGTTAACTGCATATACAATTAAATTGTACACACCATATACACTCACTTCTAACAAGGAACCTTTGCCAAGGAGAATCGTCAGCAAAACAACATCTGTATTGTTTACGATAATTCCAACAACTTGGTGGAGAAGTGCAGCCCCTCTCTGAGTCAAAGCAGAAGTAGACGGTTCTACATGAAAATCAAGTTCTGGATAGCGTTTCTTTGCATAGCGCTTTACCAAGAAAAGTCGCAGCATATACACCCCTGTGGCAACTGCCTTTACCCATAATACATTTGCCCCCTGATAAATCAGTGCAATGGATAAAACCATATTCACAAGCGTTCCTGCTGACTGAATCAGAGCCACTATATAGCCCTCTTGGTTTGCTGTCAGCAATACTCTGTATTTTCCCAAAAAGAAATAATCCACAAGTGTACTGCTCGCCAGCACTAAGATCATACTTCTTACAAGTGTGTTATCAAGCTGTCCGGAAATCATAAATGGATACACTACTGTAAGCACTCCTACCAGTCCGAGAAACAGCATCCCCGAACGGTTATAGAAACGTCTTGCAGCAGACAAGACTCCATTTACTTCTTTTGTATTGTTATTTGCAAGCGGTGCATACAAGGCAACTACAGACGCCGTTCCAACCCCAGCCTCCGCAAGTCCCAAATATGCTAAAAACTGATTGATCGAAGTAATCATTCCATTTATGTTTGAGCCATACGCTTCCAGAAAAAATCTTGGCAATATAATTCCGGATGCAAATACGATGACCTGCAAAAATAGATTTGCGACCATATTCTTAAATGCCTGTTCACTTCTCATATGATTTACCTTTCCTTTGTCTATCCATAATCGTATTAAAAACTTTCTCTATAACAGCAGCATCCACTGTCTCATCAAATTTACGCGCAAACAAATGTGGTGCTTGCATCAGTTCCTCATAATCATTCTCTCTCCATACATATGGATTCCCTCGTTTCCAATCAATCAGACGCAGGCTGGCAAAATAGTCATCTTCCAGCGAAAAGACTTTTTTTCTGTATTTACCTGAATTCCAGACAAGTGTCTGTATAAAAAACTCATCTGCGCAAAGTGTCGCATGAAACATCTTATAGATAAGTTCCTTATTTTCTAAAATAAATCCCACTAATTCATGTGTAATGCTCACCCAATTTGCCCCAAGACAGTACTCCATGCTCTCCATATGACGCTTTATGCCAATTCTCCTCTGCAAAAACAGTGATACTTTTTCTACAAACCGAAGAAATCCATGTCCTTCTCGTCCAATTTTCTCCTGCAGCCAGTAATATTGTTCATATTTATATCTGGATTCCTCCCAAAACGTTTTGGGACAAAAATAGATAAATTCTTTTCCGTAGTGCTCACGGAAAAATTCATGTATCTCATCCTGCGTCTTAATCGGTAAATCCACACCACTTATCAAATGATAATATTCATAGCCATGTTCCCACGCTGCCTGAAATAAAATCAGCTCACTTTGAATCTGACTATATCCTCCCCACTGTTCACGGACGTTCTCCACAAAATGCAAAGCAGATTTTTTCACCACACCCTTAAGTTCTTCTCGTTCAAACCTTACATCCATTCCTATATGAATATAAATGTCATTTCTCTCATCATCAAGCAACATCAGCAATTTTCTTAATAATGCAAACTGATGATGCGCTTTGATCAAATATGCATGTTTTTTCATCATTTACTTTTTCTTTTCCTCACTGATAAAGACTAATTTGCGATACAATTCCAGATTTAAAAATAATATCATTGCCGATATTTTTCGATTACGATTAAAATACTTATTTTTTAGGATTCGAATCATATGCCTTCGTATGAATAAAACCAACTCTTTTCTGCCCTCAATGGTTCGATAGTTTTCTTCCAAAAGCATCTTATCAAGTACAATAAAGCGCGACCATAACCAAAGGCACTCTGCTTCTTCCGTCAATGACGGAAATGCTTTCTGCACTACTTTGTAATTTTTCGTATATCCGTCTATAATATCATATAATTGTGGTCGATATGGCTTTCCTGTGATACTGTCCTCTCTGTGTAGATAATAATATTTCGGTTTCGTACCCACCGCAACTTTCTTGATTCTCTGCATCATATCCACAGTAAAGTAAATATCTTCATATAGCTTTCCTTTTGGAAAGCGCAGATCTTCAATGCAGCTTCTGCGAATCAGTTTATTCCAAATTTCTCCGCGAATTGTGTGCCCCTGCAGAATACATCGAAATGCCTCTTCCCCACTACACACAAAATCTTTTTCCTCTTTCTGTTGTTCAATACGGTCACTGTAAACCTCGTAGAGTCCACACGTCGCCATATCAGCTCCTGCCTCTGTCAGCCGGGTATACATATATTCTAGCATATCTGACTCAATATAATCATCACTGTCTATAAAAATGATATATTCCCCTGACGCATGTGGCATTCCTGCATTCCTTGCATCACTCAATCCACCATTTTCCTTATGTATCACTTTTACCCTCGAATCCTGTTCTCCGTATGCATCACAGATTTCCCCGCATCTGTCCGGAGTTCCGTCATCTACCAAAATAACTTCAATATCCGAAAACGTCTGATTTAAAATAGAATCCACACACTTATGAATATATTTTTCTACTTTATATACCGGCACTATCACACTGATTTTTGGCATAATTTTCCTCCATCACTTTTATTTCTTATAATATTCCAATAACTGTTTTCCAGCTGTCATAATATCATATCCAGCACATTGAAACTGTTCCTTTATAATAGCATTTTGAACTTCCGTTCTCCCAACACTTCCCAGTTCCAAAATATACTCCTTCCATTCTTTTGCATTATGATCCAATGGCAAAAACGTTACTGCATCTGTAATTTTTACTTCTTTGCTGATCGTATCCGCCATCACACTGTAAACTCCGGATGCCTGCGCTTCCAATGCAACTAACGGCAGACCTTCAAACTGCGACGGAAACACAAATACATCCATCGCATTCCATAACTGCGGAATGTCCTTTCTGACTCCCAAAAACTGTACCTGATTTTCTATTGCATATTCCTGTACTTTCGCAGTAATTTGTTCTTTTAACTCTCCATCCCCTATAAGCAGCAAAACTGCATCTTCACGCTCTTTCGCAATCTCATTAAATATATCAACCAGAAATTCATGATTTTTCTGTTCTTCAAACCTACCCACATGTCCAACTACAAACCGATTCTCCACACCAAGTTCTTCTCTGATCTTTTGTCTGATCGTTTCATGGTAAAAAAATTTTTCTACATGCAGTGCATTGTGGATGATATGAAATCGGTCACTTCGCATAGTTTTCTCATCAAACAACCATTTTCCCGCAACTTTACTGCATGCAAAAAAATCAGTGGCATAATGTAAAATCCGCGGCTTGTTCAAACGGTGCAGTATATTTCTCAGCAGCCCTGGTGTAGAAGAATTGTGGGAATGTGCGATCACTTTTGGCACCCCTGCTTTTTTCCCAATTTCCAGTGGTACAATGTTTGCCGCAGACAGCATATTCACATGAATTGCAGCATATTTCCCCTCTTTCAATATCTTTAAAAGTTCTCTTCGAAAACGAATCGGATGCCTTTTCACATTGGAAATATAGAAAACTGTTCCTCCCAAAGACTTTATCTCATCCTCATACGCAAGACTGTCATACATGCTGATAAAATCAAACTGCACACCATATTTCACAAGTTCTCTATAATAATTCATTACGAAACTCTCTACTCCACCTGGATTATGGGATAATCCAATTTGTAATATTCTCATTTTTAATTCTCCCCAGTCAATTCTTCGATTAGTTGTACCCACTGATCATAAATCTGTTTCTTTTCAAATTTCTCTATACCATCTTCTGTATTTTTTGAAAATGACACCCGTTGCTCTTCATCCGTTATGAATTTTTCTATTCTCTCCGCCATCTTTTGAATATCATATGGTGGTATCAAATATCCATCTTTTCCGTCTTTGATAATCTCATTTGGTCCGGTTGTAATATCAAAACTTATCATCGGAAGTCCCAACGCTTTTGCCTCTAAGAGTACAAGTGGAAGCCCCTCCCGATAAGACGGCAGCACAAGAAATGCATAGTCTCCATATACCTGATATACATCCTTTACATTGCCCTTTAGAATCAATTGCTTCTCCAATCCATATTCTTCTATCTTCTTCCGAATCTCATCAAGTGTATCTCCTGTTCCATAAAGATCCCACTGCCAGTCCGGATATTTCGGCAACACAAGCTTCGCTGCTTCTACCAGCATATCATGTCCTTTTTCCTCGCTGAATCTTCCAACTGTAATAATCTTTTTTGATGTGCTATCATACGGTCTTCTTGCCTCTAATACTTCTTCCGGTATCCAATTATAGATGCTCCGAATTTTTTTCGGATTTGTCTTGAACCTTTTGATATAATCCTGACGTGTCTGTTCTGTCAATGTCACAATCTTATGAGAAATCAAACCATCCCAAAAGCGAAATGCTGTAATATCTTTCTTCTCCCACTCATTCATCAAGGCACCATGGTCACAAAATACATATTTTGCCTTTGTAAAAAATCGAACCGGTGATACGGTAATTGCCGGATGATTCTCCATTAGGAATACTACATCAATCTCATTTTCTTTTATATACTCCTTAAATGGTTTAAATACACTTGTGATCCGTTTTCGGATTCTGCAGTCTTCTGCCAGTTCCGCTCGATAGTGAATTCTCGGATCCAGATCGTACGGAACATGTTTCCCTTTTCCAAAAATGCCATATATATATACCTCATATGCATCACAAAAAGCGTTGGCAAGTGATGTCGTCACTTGCTCAACGCCTCCTGTTACTGTCATATCATATTCTACAAAACATAATCTCTTCATAATCCACTCCAGTTTGGTCAAACAATACTCATCTATCTCAAAATAAGTTTATACCATAAATCAGAGGGTTTCTCAAGGGGGGTAAGAGATTCTTAAGTTTTTAGAAGTTCTTTTAATAGTATGAACTTGGTAATTGTTCTGTTTTTACAACTTGGCCATTTTTAATATATTTTCTATATGCGACTGCACTTCTGCTTCCACTCCACCAAGATTCTATCGATATGTAATCGTACCAGCTTGGCTGTGTCCCCCATACTTCTGCATATAATGTTTTTCCCTTTGTATAGGTAACAAGTTTCACCGGAAAATTAAAATCATTTCTGATTTTCAAATCTGAGCTTCCATAGTTGACCATTGCATCCTGTCCTATCGGAACATAAGTTGATGGAACAGAGTGATTTCTTCTTTCTACAATTGTAAGACCTGCTCTAAGAGCTGCCCCATACAGTGTTGTACTTGCTTGACAAATTCCTCCGCCATATCCAATACCGCCAACTACACCAGCTGGTAAATATCCTTCTGCTTTTCCACATGGACCTGCAATATCAAAAAATGAAATAGTCTGCCCTGGCTGAATGACAACTTGGTTAAAACTCTTTAACGCTTTACTCATATTATATGTACCATTAGCATTATTTGTAGAAACTGTAGTAAAACTTGACATGCGAGTCCCATAAGCCACTACTCGCCCATCATCACCTATTTTAATACCCTCAATTACTGCATTTCTGGCCATATATTTTGTGTCATAATAAAAATAATACTTATATCCTCCAATTGTCTGCCAGCCACTTACCATAAAGCCATTGGAGTTCGCGTAATACCATATTCTCCCAAAAGTTACCCACTGATTTTTATACGGAAAACCAGTTGCAGGATTCTTGTAATACTTGTTGCCTTTGTATTCTCCCCATCCACCTTCTTTGATCATAATACCATTACTATCAAATCGATAAAGCACTCCGTTTACTGCCTGAGTTGTACCTTTTACAATCGCTGCATCATTTCCACAGTAATAGTATGTATCTCCGAATTTAATAAACCGGTTTTGATACAAAATTCCTTCCGCATTGCAGAAATATCGTTTCCCATCCTGCTCGATCCACTGCGCTTTTTTCTGTACCGTTCCATCTTCTCCTATATAATACAGGCGACCATCGTTTGCTTTGACAATTCCTGTCTGCATACTTCCGTCGCTTCCCATATAATAATAGATGGTTCCAAACTTAATAAACTGGTTCCTATATAAAATTCCTTCCGCATTGCAGAAGTAACGCTTTCCATCCTGATCAATCCACTGTGCTTTCTTGCATAATCTTCCAGTGGCAGCATCAAAATAGTACAAGACTCCTTTGATTTCCGCAATCCCTTTCACCGGCACGCCATCGATGTAATAATACAATCCATCTTGAGACCAACCATCAGAAATCCTCTGTGATAGAATCGTCTCATTCTCATGCGCAGTATTTTCCTCTGCATTTTTGTCTATCTCTGCTCCATGAATCAGAATCTCAATTTCTTTTTGAACACCCTCATATTCAACTGTAACGCTCACATTTCCCGCAGCATTTGCTGTAACCTCATACCATTTTGCATTTGACGGAGCATTTTCCAGCAAGGCTTTTCCATTCTCTTCCTCAGACGCTTGTTCTAAAGCAACTTCTGATATCTGTGCCAAACTGCTATCTGATAAAGTTAGCACTGGAAAACACTCTGAATTATCTGACATAGATATTATGTAAAAACGAGCTTTTTCTCCAACCTGAAGCTCTATTTTTTCAGAGCTTATCAAAAATCCTTTTTTGTTTTGTAGCTCTAATTCATTTTGTCCAGATGTACTATCTTTTTTATCTATAGGCTGTTCTGTTTGTTTTTCCTCCCGTGTTTCTTTCACAGAACCGTACTCCATATTCTCATCTATACTATACATCTCACTATAAATAGTTGAAGATTCTGTATTATTTTGATATGAATTTTCTGCTCTTACTATAAGTAGACTATTACTAAATATAGATACTATCAAGCCTAATGAAATTAATTTTTTCATTCTAATTTTCATATCATCATCCCTCTCTTTTATTCTCTCAAAATTAGTTTCTATATTAGCTTACAAACATCTTAATTCTTGCATTTGGGATACAAATGCAGCATCTTTAAAATATTCTGTAACCATCTACACTTTGTACAAATATACGCTCCTAAATAACAAGCTATAACACATGCCCAAAACTGAATTGTTACTATAAAGGTCAACCACCCTGTTGCTTCTGCTCGTGGTATAAAAAAAATACTTGTAAGAGCTATCAACGTTATTGTATCAACCAGCATATTTTTTTCAAACCTTCTTAACATGTAAATAAATAGAAACCCTAATACTAAATTGAAAATAATCAATCCTACATACCCAAAATCAATATAATTTTCCAACATATAGGATGTCCCCCATCCTTGACCCTTTAGATAATCTTCGGTTCTTGTAACATATGCCAGATTATGTGCTAAACTATTGCTTTCTACTCCATTGATAATATTGTTTCCATCAGGCAATCCTTGCGTTCCCCATAACATTTGTCCAATTCTTCCATGAACAATATAATCAATAATTCCTCCAAAGGTGTAATTTCTCCCAACTCGTTCTGGAAGACTTGTCTGGTATCCATACCCAATTCCTAATACATTAAACGTAACACCCTGACCATAAAAGAAATCTATAAACAGTTGAAAAATATTCCGATTAGCAATTCCAAGCCCACTTCTTATATAGGCATATACTGTCATAAATATTAAAGATGCTGGTGCTACAATACATGTCAGAATTTTTTCAACTCGTCCAATCCATTTTTCTTTATCTCTGCATATGTCTCTAATTGCATAATAAAGAAATACAAATAAACAGTTTAACATAATTGGATTTCTAACGCCTATTATTAATTCTGGTATTGCTGAAATCACATATAATGCTAACGGTATAAATGCTCTCTTTTTACTTGGAAACGTTGCTAGAAATATACATAAACTATATTTCATAAACGAAGCAATTGTATAAATTATTCCTGGAAGCTGACTATGAAAACTTACATAATACTCTGTATATGTTTTTCCCAACATATATAATAATTTTTCACCTTCCTGAATCAAAAAGAAGCACATTGTCGAATAAAATACAATT
>OGEO01001601.1_pt1 | contig 13034 bp, 9 predicted proteins | sample 1570661 | NCBI WGS metagenome assembly OGEO01 (sample SAMEA2582142, study PRJEB24529) | metagenome | biome: Human gut stool | place: China | collected 2011
GTAAAGCAGCAGCGCCGCGGAAAACACATCGTCTGCATGAAATTTCCCTCCGTGTGTAAACGCCGCCGCGTCTTTTCTCTGAATCTGTTCCAGTAAGTCTTCCGTCATTCTTTTTCTCCCTCATTTGCTTCTTCCATCACAACACTCGCCTCCGGCGCGCTGCCCGCCTCCACATAATCGAACCGGAGCACCGCCTGCTGCCAGTTCACACTGACTCTGGCGCTTTTTCCCCGCTCCCTGCCGGCCGCGGAAATCTGTTCTAACAGTTCCCCCAAGACCTCCCTGGTGAGATACCCGCCCCTCCAGTGAAAGGTAAACGTTTTTCCTTTTTTTGCTGTCTGAAGCGCACGTTTATAGACATCCTCCACCTTCGTGAAGGAAAGCTTTTTCTCCCGATAATAAAAATGCTGTGCATCCGTACATTCCGGCGCAGGCGCGATCAGGGGCTGATGATCCCGAAATACGCTCTTGTCGCAGAGATTGAAATAATCGTACCGGATCTGTGCTCCCGCACCGAGCGTGTTGTCAAATGTGGCATCCAGATGAAAATACTGCCCGCCGATTTTTACAATGTTCCACGTATGGCGGTATTTGATCCCCTTCTCTGGGCAGTTTCCGCACAGAGCAATCACGCACCAGACGCCAAGTGCAGCGCAAAGCACCTTTACTGACTTTGCGATTCCCTCACAGACGCCCACACCCTGTCCGAGAGGACCTATGATCTCATGGGAATACGGCTTTTTCAACTTATCGTAGTGCACATTTTCGCAGATAAAGTCATGGACGTATTTTTCCTTCTCCCACTCGGAGAGATTCTGCGCCGCGCGCGCCAGTTTTTCCACCCGCGCCTTCATCGCCTTCTGGTGCTCTCTGATCTTGCCTTTTTCAAAGAGGTATTCCGGCAGGAACACAAGGTTCGCCGACTCCGGATAATACCGGTACTTGTAGCCGGTCGCCCAGAAAATCTCTGGATGATCCAGCCGCAGCAGGAAAAATACCTGATAGAGATCCTCCGCCTCAAGGCGCGGCATCGGAATGGAATCCTCCAACGCCAATAGTCCCTGCAGCATCGCATGATATACCGCCTGCTTTGTTTTGTCCATTTTGCTGTAATAATATGCTTCCATCGTTGTCTCCGTGTAGTTATATGAGCTGGACTATGAGCTGGGGTTCCTGTCGGATTCCGGGATTGGGCTTTTGCCTCGATCCGGCAGAGTTCCGACAGATGACCTGTCACTTTCCACTGGGTTTCCTGGCTGATTGAGGAATCAGGCTTCCTGTCCGGCGAGCGCCTGACTTCTCCGGTGCACTCTCCGTCTCACAAAGTAAAAACAGATTACCTGCAGGACAATCGTGATAATCCACGACGCTGGATAAGATATAAACAGAATCGCCAGTGATCTGTGGTATGGAAAAATGCCAAAAATCCACACCACTCTCGTACCAACCGTTCCGATGACCGACAACACCATCGGCACCGCGGAATATCCCATGCCGCGCAGCGCCCCCGGGAACAAATCCATCCAGCCGCAAAGAAAATAGGTGATCGTCGTGTATGCAAGGATCTCCATACCGCACGCAATTACCTCGGCATCCTCCGTGTAGATCTGTAAAATTTCCGGTCCGAACCCATAGCAGATGCATCCCAAAGCTACAGCGACCACGACCGATAAGATCATGCAGTCTGCCAGCACACGATCCATGCGCTTTAATTTTCCAACGCCGTAATTCTGGCTGGTAAAGCTCATGCACGCCTGTGTGATGGAGTTCACCGAGACATACAAGAAGCCGAGCAGATTGTTTGCCGCCGTGTAGCCTGCCATCGCCGTCGATCCGAACGAATTGACCGAGGACTGCAGGAGCACATTGGAAAAGTTAATGACCGTACTCTGGATTCCTGCCGGAACGCCGACCGAAAAGATCTGCTTCAAGTAGTACCCTTTCATGCCAAGCTCGGAAAAACGCAGCCGGTAACTGCTCTCCGACCGGTAGAGGCACCGCAGCACCAGCACACAGGAAATCATCTGCGAGATCACCGTGGCGATCGCCACACCGGCAACGCCGAGCTTGAACACAATGACCAGCACCATATTCAAGCACGCGTTGATAACTCCCGCAATCATCAAAAACAGCAGCGGACGCTTCGTGTCCCCGACGGCGCGCAGGATCGCCGCGCCATAATTGTAGAGCATGAAAAACGGCATTCCCAGAAAATAAATCCGCATATAAAGTGCCGACAGCCCGATGACGTCGTCCGGTGTCCCCATCAGCGCCAGCGCTCCCTTGGAAAAAACAAGTCCCACCAGCGCCATGACAATTCCACTGACCAGTGCCAGGGTTATCGCGGTATGTACGGTCTCAGATACCTCTTTCTCACGCCCCGCCGCATAGAAACGCGCCGTCAGTACATTTGCCCCCAGCGAAATTCCGATAAACAGATTCGTGAACACGTTGATGAGCGCACTGGTCGATCCCACCGCTGCCAGCGCCTGGCTGCCGGAAAACCTGCCCACCACGATAATATCTACCGCATTGAACATCAGCTGCAAAATACCCGACAGCATAAGCGGCAGCGAGAAGGAAATCAATTTGTCCATAATCGTTCCATTGCACATATCAATCTCGTATTTATTCTTTTTTGCCGTTGTCTGTTCCATCTCTGTCACCGCTCCTGTTCTGTGTCTTATCTGTTTCATCCACTGCCCGTTCTATCTTTTCTTAAATCCAGTTAAAGTCTCCGCCGGTAATCGCAAGACTTAAGAGCGCATCCATTTTCGCCACTTCCTCCTCGCCCTCGATTTTCTGCAGAAGCACTGCCGTATCTGTCACGTCCGCAAGCGTTTCATCCGGCCCGATCTCATAATCAACCTCCGATGCACAATCCGGACAGGGAATCCGCGTCATCGTCTGCAAGGACAGAAACCGATTCCCGCACTTTTTACATTCATAATATCCGCACTGCTTTGTGCCATCCGGTACATAATACATGGTAAAACCTCCTTTTGCCTGTCACTATGTATCTCATTTTAGCATGATGGCTTTTAAAACACAAATGCAGGGTATGTCTTGAAACAAGACATACCCTGCATGGGGAAGCTAATTTTATTGTAGGTATATTTTTTGCGGTGCATGTCCGAAATTCAGGTTGCAAAAGCTTGGAAGGTGGGGTTATCTATGACCTCGAGCAAAAGTTCCTTAAAAAATTCTAGTGCCATTTTTCTTTACCATTTTATTTACCCCCTGTATCCCTTACTTATATTGATACTTTTGTTCTCGTTTACGAAAAGCGTCCTCTCCCCCCTCCATAATTTCGCAAATACCTTCCCTAATAAGTTTTTCTTCAATACATCCTGTTTTTTTATCTTTCCTAAAGGTAACTTTCCCCTCATTATTACGCTCCAAAACAATAATTCCTTCTGCATCGCCCAAGACGGGAATATTAGGATTATGTGTAACAATAATAATTTGGCGTTTATTCTTCATTTTCCTTATAGATTTTACAACAAGTGAATATATTAAACTATTATCTAAATCATCTTCTGGTTGATCAATAATCAATGGATTCTCACCACTATTCAAAATAAATGCCAGTATAGCTGCACTCTTCTGACCAGGTGAGCCTTCATTAATATCAATTGATCCATTCTCATCTATTATCTTAATTTGTAATTTATCCTCCGGGAATACCTTAACCATTGAACTTAATGTATCGTTGTTGTATTTATCTTTCCAAAGCTTAGCAAATCGCATATCCGCCAGTGGTCCAAGCACATCTTCTATATTACCTGTATCAGTCATCAACATAAACTTTAAAAGGACTTTATATCCCTTCCAATCACTGTTCGCAGATAAAGATTGTTCTACCAACTTTTGAAAATCGTTGTCAAAAGTTCCCTCTTTTCCAAGTTCCTTCTGTAAGTTTGCCTTCCATCTTGACAAATGCCCTAACGGAATAACTTTAATAGAAATACTCTCTAAATTTAGTTCATCAATTACATCCTGTCTCTTTTGGGATAGTTCAAGCCGTTTATCAACAAAAACATTTATGCTTTCCTCTATTTTCTTTTCTACATTTTCTTGTTCCTTCAGCAACAATACCAATTCATTATATCTTTGTGTATTTTTTTGGAGCTGATCTTGAATACCATTAATATCTTCCCCTCCAGTATTTCTAACTTCTTCTAACGCACTCAAATATTTATTATGCGCTTCCTCTCGCCTCGCATAAGTAGGCGATACTTCATATGCTTTTTCCATCGATTCAATAGCATCTCTTTTTTGATTCAACACATCAATAAGGCTTTGATTGATATCTGCCAATTTTTTAAACATCTCGATCTCAATTACGTTTTCTTCCGTTTTATCGAGTTCACCAATACGTGACTCTAATTCCCTTCTTTGGTCTTCAAAACCAGCAATGGCCCCATTTACTTTACCTAATTCTGAAACAAATGTTTTTTCAATATTGTTTATTTTGTTATCAACAGTCTCAAAATCTCTTCTGGCTTTTTCAATTCCACTTGCCTTAAATTTTTTTAAAATCGTGTCAGCCTTTTCCATTTCAGCTTTTATTGTAGGTATTTCTTTAATTCTCCTTCTATTACTTTTGAACTCCTCAGCGTACTTCAACATGTTCGATATTGCATCATCAATTTGATCTGAATACATATACATATCTGCAGCTATCTTATCATCAATCATTTTTACCAATGGACTCGTCGTTTGATTTGCAATGCTATCATCCTCATCTATTAAGCTAAAAATTTCTTTCTGCCCATAAAAATCAATTTTAAACTCTGGGGGATTTACAACACAACCATTATTATCTTCAACTTCACTTACAAGCTGTTTTCCACGTCTCGATACCTTAATCACATATGGTTTTGCTATGCCAAAATTAAAATATGTTGAAATTTTGGCATCTTTTGTTAATGTCTTTTCCAACAGCTTACATTTTGTAAGATCCGTTTCATTGCATACGCCATAATTTATGGCGTCTACAATCGTAGATTTTCCTGTTCCCCTACTTCCTACTATGCAGTTCAAATTAGGAGAAAATCTCATATTCATTTTTGTCATATGAGAAATACCTTCAAATTCAATACCACTTATATAATTATAAGTAGTTTCATTCGGATCAAACTGCACCCCTATATTCTGTAGTTCTAGCCAGTTAATACATCTGTGCTCAGGATCAATAAATACCTGTCGTAATCCTTCAAAAGATAATGTCGAAAGCTTAACCCATGTAAACATTTTACCAAACCCTTCTATTGAATGTTGGTTTTCGTCTCTATTTGATGGGTTATCTGATCCTGTAACCAATACCGCTTTGTTAATAACATTATTTCTTAATTTGTTATTGTACTCTCTAGCATCTTCATCATTTCTCACCTCAATCGCTGAAAAACAAAGAAACTCCTGATACTTTTTTATTGCATTTTCCGTGCTTTTTCCAAGTCCCTTATTAGACGCAAAATGAGCCGGTATCACAAATATTTTTTCATTCAATTCAGTACATAATGTTTTCAATCTATCCTCAGACACATTAACTGTTGTATCAGCCCAATCTTTTCTTTGTAATCCCAAATAGCTTACAACTGCATCTTCAATTTCAGTCACAGACATTTTATCATCAAAAATAATAAGAAAGTGTGTAAAAGCCGACGAAACACAAAGTTCAATTCCATAAAACACTTTGAAATTTGTATCTTCGTAATTAGACTTTACCTCTTCGATTTTACTAATCCAACCAACAGAATTATGATCGCTTACCACAACCGCATTAATGCCCGATTCTTTAGCAGCTTTTAACCATTGTTCCGGTGTCACACTTTTATCTGAAAAGCATTTGCTTTCTGGAGTATGAGTGTGAAAATCAATTTTATACCACTTTGCTAATGCCATATATGTACTCCTCTCACTTATAACTAATGCCTATTCTCTTTCTTCTGTGTAATAAAACTGTTTTCCAAAATTTCATTTGGAGTTTCCTATAAACATAATCCTTTTTAATTTTACCACGCTTGTCTTGATAACTCCATTATTTTTTCAAATATACTGCAAAAAAACAGATAGTTTTCTCTAATGTTCTTAATCTATATACAATTCTATCTTCACTCTTCTCCGCCCTACAAATATTACCCATTTTTTCTCCATATCATCTAATGCAACATCTACGGTTTTTCTCGCCCTTTGCTTTTTCCCTGCCTCATTATCTTTTTCTTTATTTTTTATTTATATGTGTTATTCTATATTTAATATTAAAATGGATATTAATCAGAATAGTAACCTTAGTAAAAATATTTACGCTTCAAACAGCACATGCTAAAGTATTTATAAGTTGGAATTGAATTCAAAAATATTATGGCTTTTATAACTTGATAAACACATTTTTGTGAGGTACTTTATTATGATACGATTTTTTGTATGTAAAGATGTTTCTACACTAATATTAAATAAAACCGATGAAATTCAATCTACTCTTTCAAATATGAGTGAGAAAACTCTCAAACCTTCTTTTATATATTCATATGCCATATTTGAAAGCACTCTTACAGAAATTTTGCGTTATTATCTTCTAGCATTTCCTGAAAAGCTAGACAATAACATAACTCTAGAAAAAACTGAGCTACTTTCAACTTCATCAACACATGACATAATTTTATCATCAGTCAATAAAATCATTCGGAAATATTCCTGCAAGACTCTTTTAGAATATATCTCTTTTTTTAAACATAGTTTATCTCTCGAACTCTATGTAGATGAAAACAAAATAAAAAAAATTTCACAACTGCGAAATAGCATAATACATGATGATGCAAAGTCTGAATTACTCCTCTTACACATAGATCAACATATCTTATCGCCATATTATGCAGATGTCCAAAATTATATATTGTACTTTTGTAACTTGCTAAATGATATTTTTTACCAAATTAATAATGTCTATAAAAAATATACATATGAATTTCTTCTCCGAAATGTTTGGGACTATACATTTTCCACCCCACTCCTGAACTTTGATACAATATGGAAGTTCGGTCAAAATGGTGTATTACAAATTAACGATAATGAAACGATAATGAAAACAATAAGTGGGATAAGCAGTAGTGAACACCTATTCTTATCTATATTTTTGCAGCAATACAACAATACATTAAATGAAGAATTACACTCATTTCATAATATTCCAGCACTTGTTTCACTGGATTCAAATAGTAAAGATAAGCTAATTAATATTATTACATTTTTCAAATATTACCCTTTATTTTTTAATGGGACACCAATTCGATAATTGCAGATCCCTTCTGTACTTATTGCCACAAAAAAATCCACACAAAGCTCAGAATCACAGACTTTGTATGGATTTCTTTACTTGTTCAAACTCTTCCCAAAGGAAATATCATCAAATCAAAAATACTGATTTTATGTGGTATTGCACCACCTTTATTTCATCTAATGTTGCTCTTTTCATATCGTTTTCAAAAACTATAGTTGCAAATTAGTTGCCTTGATATCATATTACTTTTTTAAAATCTCTAACAGATATAATCTACTTTTAGTACTAAAAATAAATAATCAATGTAGTTTACAGGCGCTTATTCGTGCCTGCTACCAAACTCACCATGAAAAGAGCTTTACCATAAGCAATCAACATAAATATCCAACCATAAGTTTTTGAGTCAACGATGCTAAACATAAACAAATCGAAGTTAGCATCCTTGCCAGTGGCATGACGAAGAAAGATTACTTTATCCGTTCATGCATCTATAATCGCATCTGTGTTGTTGGCAAGAAAGAACCCACATATCCGTTGGTACATTCGGTAAATGCACTATATCTGCAATTACTCGAAATGTAGAAAGCATTTACCGAATGCTGTAAACCCCAAACTTTAAACAACCTTCCTACCAGTGATAAAATCAAAGAATTACAGACTGACCACAACAATATGCTTACTCCATCATTGATCTGCCGGATGATGCCAAGTATCTGTGGAAAGGAGAACATCACAAAACAAAATAATCCATATTACCTGTTTGATATGTATGATTCCTCTACAGATTCCGTTATTATTAATGCCATCAATGATGATTTTACTGGCTCACCTGTTACTATCAGTTATGAGAAATGCACTTCAGTAGTCTTTCACAATACACCTGACGATATTGTGTATCTATACCGTCTACTATAGGTCAATCCGCTGCTATATGCTGAATTAACTTGCAAGTCCAATGTTTTGCAAGAATATGTGGGTGTATGAATATATTTAATTAACTTGTTTTCATCTAAACTGTGCACAATATTATCTACCTTTTTGTACACAGTTTTCTCTAAAATGTCTTCATCAAATACTCTTTCATCTTCTCCTTTTGGACATAATTTATTTCACGCCTACATTTATAGCATTCTTCCTCTATCATATTTATATATTCATCTATATCCATACTACTTGCGATAAATGCATTTTTTATAATTTCTTTTATTTGTTTCTGCTTTCTAGTCTTATCAGATAATTCATGTATCTTTACTAATAAATATGCCCCAATATCATCACCATAAAAATAGCGATTTACATGTGCATAGTTTGCAACAATTACAGCATTTATACTTGTAAGTAAAAGACTTCTGAGTGTAATATTTAGTTTTTCCGGGACAAATTTGTACATAGAAAATGTCCTATATCTCATATACTGTATCCAAGCATATATACTTTCACATTCCATCAATTCATCATGCTTTGCTAAGTCATTAATAATTGCTATTTGAATATCAATATCTAAATTATCTTTATATATTGAATACATAAAATCGTATTGATTGATAACACTTGTTTTTATAATCCAAACATAAAATACATCCAATATTTTATCATTATAAACCATATTAAATAGTTCACCGTCAAAGCTCGCGTTAATATACTCCATGAATTTAAAATACATTTTCTTTTCAAAACGATGTCCAATGTTTGAATTACGTATCTTTTCTATCACTTCCTCAGCATCATCTTGCAAACTACTATGTTGCTTCCACAGAGTTCTCAATACTTTTATATTAATATATTCCCAATCAAATCTGAATCTATAAATTGAATAATACAGCACTATATACAAAAAAAGATATGTACAATTTTTTCCATTTAACTGACCTATGATTTCTCCTGCATCAAACCTATTATAATAAATAATTTTATCCCTTATTAATTGCGAATAAACATCATTAAAATATTTATCTTCTGTTATTTGACTAAATATTTTTACAAAGTCCTTTTGTTCCCTTTTCCCTAAAAATACACAATCGATTTCCGCGCTAATCAAATCATTAATACATTCTTTACAGTACTGCTCATAAAAATCCTGCTTCTGATTTACATCCCTTTGTAAAAGTCGAATTAACTCTCGCTTATTTTCATCTGACATTTTTTGATATATCTTTAGTGTTACATCTTTCCATGAACTTACATCAAATATTTTTTTCTCTACCTTCGTTGACAAGCGATCATACCTATTAAATCTCACTCTACTACATCCTGCCTGTTTAGACCTAATAAGATTTAACCTAATTAAATCAATATAAAAATTCATAATCAGCCTTACATTTTGCTCATCCAGCCGAAAATAAACTTCGTTTGCAATTTCTTGTAGCAAACATACTTCACAATTCGAATTATCTATCCACTGTACTTGATTCTTTGATATTGTCCCTCTCTTTTCAATATTGTAAATTTCATATTCTTTTCTCTCAACATAGCCAGTAAAAATCAACTGAATCAAATGATTATATCTGCCTTGTAGTTCAGTATTATCATCAACTTGAATCACATCACGCAAATTTGCCAAATCTCGTCTCAACAAATCTATATCTTTTTTGCTTATTTGTTCTTTCATTGTCTTTTTCAAAAAGTCTTTATTAATTTCACTAATTATATAGCCATTTCTTTTTACATCAGAACTCATTTTTATCATTAATATACTTTTTGTGCATTGTATAAAGAGCATAACGAACAATATAAAATACCCAATAGCAAATAAAAACCATATGAAATTTATTATACTAGTTGTTGAGGTACCAATGGTCTCCCCATATATTGTTATAAATGGTTTATATAGAATTTCCAAAATCAACAATATGCCAAACATTTTCTTAGAGATAATACTATTAAAAATCTTTATCTTTTTCTTTACAAAATACTCAGTAATGTTAATTCCCAAATATCTAGTTACAGACCTTTCATTACCTTGGTAGGATGCCACAAATTGATAAAAAGTTAATAATATTCCATATATTGTAATTTGCCCAATTATCACTGTAAAAAATGTTGCTTTATCAATATTCAAATCATTATTTAGCATATAATCCATTATCGTTTGCAACAAATATGATATTCGATCCATTTGTACCTCCAAATACAAGCGCACTACTTTTTAACAGCTCAGCAAAATTTGCCTTTATCCTCTTCTTTACAACATCAATTTCCTAATAATACAACTCGTCTATATACTTGTATATCAAATCATTAACATTGACTGTCTATTTTTCGCTTAGCCCTTTTGTAAAAGGAGCATCACTTTCAAGTAAACTTCTATCTACTGGAATATTTCCAACAATATCTCTTAGCAAACTGACAACCGCTACCTTATCACCTTTACTTAACTTTCTGACATATTGCATGACAATCTCCTCCTTATTTCTGTCCTTTCTATCTTCCTATCATTACTCCGTTCTTAAATAGAGCCCGACTAGAGCCATTTGATAAAGCAAATGCCGGAAGCCCGCATAAATACAGGCTTTCGGCATTTTAATCTGTTATTCAAACTCAATCGTTCCCGGTGGCTTACTGGTCAGATCATAGAATACTCTGTTCACTCCGCGCACCTCATTGATAATCCGGCTCATTACCGTCTGCAGCACCTCGAACGGGATCTCCGCCGCCTCCGCGGTCATGAAATCCACCGTATTCACGGCGCGCAGTGCAACTGCATAATCATAGGTTCTCTCGTCTCCCATGACGCCGACGCTTCTCATATTGGTGAGCGCCGCAAAATACTGACCGATCGAACGGTCCAGTCCGGCTTTTGCAATCTCCTCGCGGTAGATGGCATCTGCATCCTGTACGATCTTGACCTTCTCAGCGGTCACTTCGCCGATGATACGGATACCCAGTCCGGGACCGGGGAACGGCTGACGGAATACCAGATGCTCCGGAATGCCAAGCTCCAGTCCTACCTTGCGGACCTCATCCTTGAACAGGTTGCGCAGAGGCTCGATGATCTCCTTGAAATCTACATAGTCAGGCAGACCGCCTACGTTGTGGTGGGACTTGATCACTGCGGATTCACCGCCCAGTCCGCTCTCTACCACATCGGGATAGATGGTTCCCTGTACCAGGAAATCTACGGCACCGATCTTCTTCGCCTCTTCCTCGAATACACGGATGAACTCTTCGCCGATGATCTTTCTCTTATGCTCCGGCTCGGATACGCCTGCCAGCTTGCTGTAGAAACGCTCCTGCGCATTCACACGGATAAAATGCAGATCGTAATTGCCGTTGGGACCGAAGACTGCTTCTACCTCATCGCCCTCATTCTTACGGAGCAGGCCGTGATCTACGAAGACACAGGTCAGCTGCTCGCCGACTGCCTTGGATAACAGTACTGCTGCCACGGAGGAATCCACGCCGCCGGACAATGCACAGAGGACTTTACCCTTACCAACCTTCTCACGAATTGCCTTAATAGACTCTTCCACGAAAGAATCCATCTTCCAGTCACCGCAGCATCCGCAGATATTACGTACGAAATTATACAGCATCTTGGAGCCTTCCACCGTGTGGAGTACTTCCGGGTGGAACTGGATCGCATACAATCCGCGCTCTACACACTCTGCTGCTGCCACAGGGCAGTTTGCAGTGGTAGCTACGGCACGGAAACCGGGTGCCAGCTTCGAAATATAGTCGAAATGGCTCATCCAGCAGATCGTATTCTCGGACACATCGGAAAACAGCTTGGAACTGCGGTCTACCTTCACCTCAGTCTTACCATATTCCCGAACGGCTGCACGTTCTACCTTACCACCCAGCACATGGGTCATCAGCTGTGCACCGTAACAGAGTCCCAGCACGGGAACTCCTAAGTGAAACAGATCCTCGGAGCAGGTAGCTGCACCGGGTTCATAGCAGCTTGCGGGGCCGCCGGTCAGGATGATTCCCTTGGGATTCATCGCTTTTATCTTATTCAAGTCTGTCTTATAAGAGTAGATCTCACAATATACATTGCATTCTCTTACTCTTCTGGCGACCAGCTGATTGTACTGTCCGCCAAAATCAATGACAACTACCAGTTCTTTTTCCATGGTTGTCCTCCAGTATATTTTTCTGTCCTCTATTATAGGGTATGGTGCAGGGGAAGTCAAACCCTACTGCACCAGTTCTTCCAATTTTCCGAAGGTATAACCCATTTCTTCCCATTTTGTGAGCAGTTCATCCAGAATCTCCCCATTGGTCTTCGAGGTATTATGTAACAGCACCACCGCTCCGGGGTGGATCCTGCCTGTCAGCTTGGAAAAAGCTTCCTCGTGGCTGGGCTGGGCATCCACATTCCAGTCCACATAAGCAAGACTCCAGAAAAAGGTGGAATAGCCAAGTTCTTTTGCCATGGAAAGATTTTCTGTGCTGTAGACACCGCGGGGCGGCCGGTAAAATTTGGCCATGGGTTCGCCCGTTACGGAAGTATAGAGTTCTTCCACGCCTTCAAGTTCCTTCTGAAAGGATTCCATCGAAGAAATCTGAGACATATCCGGATGGGTCATCGTATGGTTTCCCACAATATGCCCCTCTGTGATCATGCGTTTGATAAGATCGGGATTATCTTTGATAAAATTTCCGACAGCAAAAAAGACAGCGGGAGCCTGGTGCTTTTTAAGTGCCTCCAGGATTGCAGGGGTGTTTCCATTCTCATATCCGGCATCAAAAGTCAGATAGAGGATTTTTTCGTCAGTATCGCTGGCATAATAGGCGTTGTACTGTTTCAGAT
>OGEO01001610.1_pt1 | contig 12921 bp, 10 predicted proteins | sample 1570661 | NCBI WGS metagenome assembly OGEO01 (sample SAMEA2582142, study PRJEB24529) | metagenome | biome: Human gut stool | place: China | collected 2011
TTATACCATCTGCATATTTATCACTTTTATTTGCCTCAAAATATTCTATATTCATATCCCCTTTATGTTGCACATAACCATAGTACTTACCATCATAATTTTCAAAATTATATACTTCATGTCCTATGTTTTTCTCGTTATATGAACCACCATCACGAATTTCATCAACACCAATCTGTTGACCTTTATAGTATTTCATATATCCTATTCTGCAATATAAAATTGGCATAAAATCACCCTTTATGTAAATTAATTTCATTATATCAAATATATCTTTAAATAACAACTAATAGACAAAATAATATTTTCATTTTTAAAACTATACAAAAGGTAAAAGACTCTGACTAAAAAGTCAGAGCCTTTTGGGAGAAAATTGAGATTTGGTTATATCGAAATTTTAGGAATTATATAACTAAAACATTTACACTATTTGTGTAAACTGACTTATCGGCAAAGGTGATTTTGAAAGTAAGCTTTGTTACACCTTTCTTCTTACCTGTTACAACACCTGACTTGCTGACAGTAGCAACCTTTGTATTCTTAATAGTATAAGTAACCTTGTAGTTCTTAGGAGCAACATAAACACCACAATTTTTGCTTGTTAGTTTTTCCTTAATTACTCTATTTGTAAAGTTATACTTTTCTTTAACAGATAAATCTTCAATGTCGCCTACATAAAAGTTATCATAGCCACTAGTTACATTATTTATCTTTACTGCTGTAGCAGTTTTAATATTGACATTCTTTACTGTTGCAGTAAAGTTACCTACCTTAGTAGCCTTGTTATTGCCAACCTTTTGATAAAGAGTGTATGTAGAAGTACCTACACCAACAGTATAAATTTCATTATTAGCCATTTTTAGGATTGACTTACCTGTAGTCTTGATAGAATACATAGCACCTTTCTTTGGGAAAGAAATCATAGTTCTTAACTTTTTGTATGACTGATACTTAGTATAATACTCACTATTGTTGAATGATACATACTTATTGTATGAAAGGTTAAGTTTCTTTGAATTTGATTTTAGAACTGTCTTAAAGTCACCAACAATAATCTTTACCTTGCCAACATACTTTTCGCCTCGATATGCTTTAGCAATACAAGTGCCTTTCTTAGCTGCATAATAAACTTTGTCACCGTACTTATCTTTCTTTGATTTTACAACAGAACTTGAACCAAAGACAAGTCTTGTGACGCCCTCTTCATCAAGCCAACTACCTACTGTACTGCCTACATTGTATCTACGGGTTTGTAGATACTGACTTTTTGATGAAGTAGATTTTACTTCTTTTTCTTCTGCAAAACATGATGTTGTGCAGATACTTGCTGACACTAGGCAAAGGATTGCCATTAAAATTGAGATTATCTTTTTCATAATAATATTCCCTTCCGAATAAAATTTGTTTGACATAATCTTTATCAAACATATAATAATAATTAGAAAGTGTTTATAAAGAATTCTTTTATAATTTAACTGCTTTCTTTCACTCCCCCAGGACAATGAAGGAAAGCTGAGAGAGCGGGACTTTTGTCTCGCTCTTTTATTGTCTGGGGCTCTTTATCGGACATACATTCGCATGATTTCACGCCCGGATTCCCGATTTTTCTGTGAAATTGTTTATAAAAACACCTCGCGGAACATTACCGGTGAATAGTAACTGTTGCTGTAAAATAATGGGAAAATATGAGAAAAATGGTTGCAAGTTTTTCCTGGTGTGTTACAATGAAAAACAGAAAATGTATATAAGAGGGAAAAGAGGATATATATGAAGAAAAAGCTGGGAATGTTGCTGGCTGTGCTTCTTACTTTTTGCATGACTGTGGGAGTTTTTGCAGATGCAGGAAAGACACAGCAGGTTGATTATAAAACAGATTACTATATGATTGTAGAATCGCCTGATGGCGGTGTTGACATGTATTCAGAGGCAGATGCTTCCAGCCCGAAGCTGAATGATGAGCTGATTCCTAATGGAACTGCGATCCATGTAGAAGGAGAGACCACAGATGAAGCTGGAAAGGTATGGGTATATGCTCAGCTTCATGGCATGTTTGGTTTCCTGGAAGAGAATTATCTGAAGCCGGCTACTCTTGCCGAGGCAGTGGCATCAGAGCTTGCCTTATACGGAAGCAAGGATGCGAATTACAGTATTACAGTCAATGCTAAGGAAGACGGTTCCGTTTGCCTGTATAAAGGACCTGGAAAAAAGTACGGCACAGTTTCCGGAGGCTGTAATATAGCGAATGGTGAGAAGTTATATATTGATACAGAAGTAGATACTGGTAAAGATGGTATCTGGGGACACACAGAGGCTGGTGATGTTTCTGGCTGGGTAAATATTGCAGAAGCCACCAATACGGAAGAGAGTACAGTAGAACTTGTTCCTGAAACTGAGAAAGAAGCGGAAGACGGTTCCCAATCTGTTCAGGCTGGAGAGAATACTTCTGAAGTTGGAAAAGCAGGTACCGAAGGCAAAGATATCGGTGATGCGGAGGCAGAGCTAACAGGCACTCCTACCCCGAAGCCTGAGAAGACAAGTACTCCTACTCCGAAGCCAACCGAGACGAGTACTCCTGTACCAGAACCTACTAAGAAAGCAACTGCAGCTTCAGAACCGACTGAGACAAGTACGCCTACCCCGGAGCCGACTGAGACGAGCACGCCTGCCCCGGAGCCAACTGAGACAAGTACTCCTACTCCGGAACCAACTGAGACAAGTACTCCCACCCCGGAGCCAAGTGAGACTATGGCGCCTACAGAAGAGGCAACAGTAACAGTTGCTCCTTCAGAAAGTGCAGAACAGGAAGCGTCCAGCGAAAATGTGGAGAGCACAGATAAAGGAATGAATTCTGTTATCTGGATTCTGGTTGTAGTTATTATCATTGGCATCGCAGTGGTAATCTGGCTTCTTAAGAAAAAAGGAAAAAATAGTGAATCATAATAAACATGAATAATAAAAGCTCCGTCGGGAATCCGACGGAGCTTTTTAGCTGAAAAAAATTATTTGTTGATAACAACACCTTTCTGAAGCATAACGTTTGCGTAAACAGCTTTCTCACCTGTAGCGATAATACAATATGCTTTCTTTGCCTCTTCATAAAATGCGAAACGCTCGATATTTCCGACTGCCTCAGCGCCACGTTCATCATGTTTGGAAACAATCTCTTTGTATGTATCCCAGATTGGAGTTTTTACCGGATCGCCAGGCATAACTTCCATCAGGGTAACTGGTTTCTCTACATAAGAATCAAGAGGGATAACAGTAAGGATAGCGTCCAGAAGTTCTGGAACTCCATGTCCGTCGCAGCGAACAACAATTGCATCTTTACCCATTGATTCTACTGGGAAGTTGCCGTCCGCGATAACGATGCGGTCGCTGTGTCCCATCTCGCATAAAACTTTTAAAAGCTGTGGTGAAAGTATTTCTGGAATTCCTTTTAACATAATATATTCTCCCTTCGTTCTTTCTCAGAAATCTGGCACAGTAATCTATAAAAACTGATACCGGTTCCGAAAGTATTCTACTCTATAAGTTACCTTTCTTTGCTGGATTTTTCAAGGTAAAATTTTACGCAAAAAGATGAAATATTTACTGTTGACAGAAATTTGGAAAAGAGTTAATATGAATTAAAACAGAAACGTTTCGGTTTCTCGAAAAACAGAAGATTCACGGCCTGTATCAGCAGGCAGAAGGAGGAGAATATGCCACTTGTTACATCTAAGGAAATGTTGTTGAAAGCTCAGCAGGGCGGTTACGCAGTGGGTGCATTTAATGCAGAGAATATGGAGATGGTGAAAGCGATCATTCAGGCAGCTGAGGAGTTGAAAGCACCTGTTATGATCCAGACTACTCCATCTACTATTAAATATGGCACTCTTGAGACCTATCAGGCAATCGTTGCAGCAGAAGCTGCAAAGGCTTCCGTTCCGGTTTGCCTGCACCTTGACCACGGCAGTAGCTTTGATCTCGCCATGAAGGCTCTGAAGGCTGGATATACTTCCGTGATGATTGACGGTTCTAAGCTGGATTATGAAGGAAACATTGAGGTGAGCAAGAAGGTGGCTGACGTAGCAGCTTCTATGGGAATCCCATGCGAGGCAGAACTTGGTAAGGTAGGTGGTAAGGAAGACGACCTGGTTGCAGTTGCAGATACCAATACCGATCCACAGGAAGCCAGAGAATTTGTAGAGCGCACCGGCGTTACTTCTCTTGCGGTAGCAATCGGCACAGCACATGGCTTCTATGTGGGAACTCCTGTTCTTGATAAGGAGCGTTTAAGTGAAATTCGTGAAGTTGTAGATATTCCTCTGGTTCTTCATGGCGCTTCCGGCCTTAGCGATGAGGATGTTATGGATTGCGTAAAGAGAGGAATCTGTAAGGTTAATTTTGCCACCGAGCTTCGTGCAGCATACTCCAAGGCTGTCAGAGAGACACTTGAGGATGAGAAGGTATTTGATCCTAAGGCATATGGCAAGGCTGGAATTGCAGCTGTGAAAGAGCTTGTAATGGCCCGTATGAAAGTTTGCGGCTGTGACGGAAAGGCTGAGTAAGAGGCTGATTTATGGCAGCGACGATGAAAGATATTGCCAGACGGACAGGACTTGGTCTGGCAACGATTTCCTCTTATTTCAATGGGGGGAATGTAAGAGAGAAGAACCGTATCAAGATCGAAGAAGCCATCGAAGAATTACATTACGAAGTAAATGAAGTTGCCCGCGGTCTGAAGACCAATGCGACCAAGACAGTGGGGGTTGTGATTCCAGAGCTGAACAATGTTTTCTGCGCAGAAATCATCAGTGGAATGGAGGATATCCTCCGAAGCCATGGATATGCAGCGATTGTCTGTGACTGCAGAACAGATAAGAAGCTTGAAAAAGAAGCAGTGGATTTCCTTACCCGGAAACGTGTGGATGGAATTATCAATATGCCGGTAGATATGACTGGAGCCCATCTGAATGAATTTCAGAAAATAGGTAAACCCATTGTGCTTATCGACCGTATGATCCAGGGAATATCCTGCGACTGTGTGCTGGTGGATAATGTAAATGCAGCTGAGAAGGCTGTTGGCATGCTGGTAGAAGAACAGCATCAGAAGATTGGTCTGATCGGTGGACCGGATGAGGTATTCACTGCCAGACAGCGTATGTTAGGATATATGAAAGCACTTAAGGCTCATGGAATTGCGGTTGATGAAAAGCTGATCTGTCATGGTGATTACACGATCCAGGGAGGGGTTCAGGCAGTAGAAGAACTGGTGAAAGAGAATCCGGATATGACAGCTGTTTTTGTGACGAACTATGAGATGACTATGGGGGCTGTGATCGGGCTTAACGAGATGGGGGTATCCATGCCAGAGGAGATTTCCCTGGTGGGATTTGACAATCTGCCTTTTGCCCGTGCATGCAGACCTGCACTTACCATTGTTTCACAGCCCACAGAGAAAATTGCAAGGGAAACAGCACAGATCATGCTGGAACGGCTTGAAGGAAGAGATGAGCTTCCTGACCATATTGTACGGAAACTTCAGACTGATATTTTTATGGGGAAATCCATAAGGAGACAAGGATGAGCAAAGACTATTTATTAGGAATTGATATTGGAACCAGCGCGTGCAAGGTTGCCATATTTAACAAGAACGGAAAGGTGATGGCTTCCGCCAATGGGGATTACCCTGTTTATTATCCTCATGAGGGATGGGCGCAGCAGAAGCCGGATGAATGGTGGCATGCGGTTTGCGGCGCTATTTGCGAATGCCTGGAGACAGGTAATATTTCAGGAGAGCAGATTGCCGGAGTGGGAATTGATGGGCAGAGCTGGTCGGCTATTGCCATTGACCATGAGGGAAATGTTCTGACAGATACACCTATCTGGATGGATACAAGAGCCCAGGAAATCTGCGACAGACTCAATAATGAAATCGGCAGTGAGAATATTTTCAATGTTGCAGGTAATTCTCTTCAGCCTTCTTATACCACAGCGAAGATTCTCTGGTATAAGGAGAATATGCCTGAAGTATATAATAAGATTTACAAGATCCTTCAATCAAACAGCTTTATTGCTTACAGACTGACTGGTGCCATCACACAGGATCTTTCACAGGGATATGGCCTGCATTGCTTTGATATGCGTACTGGTACCTGGGATGAAGTGATGTGTGAGAAACTGGGAATTCCTGTGGATTTTCTTCCGGAGATTGTTGCGTGCGATAAGGTAGTGGGAACTGTGACGGAAGAGGCGGCAGCCCAGAGTGGACTGACTGTCGGAACTCCTGTAGTGGCCGGCGGTCTGGATGCAGCCTGTGGGACACTTGGTGCAGGTGTGATCCATCCGGGGGAGACCCAGGAGCAGGGTGGACAGGCTGGTGGCATGAGCATCTGCACAGATACATACAAAGCAGATCCAAGTCTGATCTTAGGATATCACGTAGTGCCAGGCAAGTGGCTTCTTCAGGGAGGAACTACCGGAGGCGGCGGTGTCATGCGCTGGTTTGAGAGAGAATTTGCAGCTTATGAGAGGAGCCGCAAGGCGGATACCGGGAAATCCTCTCTGGAACAACTGAATGAAATTGCCGAGGCAGTACCAGCCGGAAGTGAAGGCGTTGTGTTCCTTCCATATATGTCCGGGGAGAGATCCCCTGTCTGGAATCCATACGCCAAAGGCGTTTTCTATGGACTTGATTTTGCTAAGACCAAGGGACACATGGTAAGAGCCTGTATGGAGGGCGTAGCATTTTCCCTGCGCCATAATCTGGAGGTGGCTGAAGCAGCAGGTGCTAAAGCAGAAGTTCTTCGTGCTATGGGAGGTTCAGCCAATTCCCTTCTCTGGACTCAGATTAAGGCTGATGTGACAGGCAAGGCAGTGGTGGTCCCTGCTTCCGATACAGCAACCACATTAGGTGCTGCAATCCTGGCTGGCGTAGGAGTTGGATTTTATAAAGATTACGAGGAAGCGGTTTCCATGACAGTGAAAGAGACAAGACGCCATGAGCCCAATCCTGAGAATAAAGAAGTTTATAATAAGACATACCGTACATATAGGGATTTATATGAATCTCTGAAAGCTATGATGGTACGGAAGTAAGGAGGTATTTCAAGATGAAAGCAGCAGTTGTAGTTGCAAACGAGGATGTACAGTACCAGGAAATCGAAGAACCGCAGGCAAAACCAGGCTGGGTAAAGATTAAAGTAAAAGCTTCCGGCATTTGTGGCTCTGATGTTCCGCGAGTATTGAATCATGGTGTTCATTTTTATCCTATCGTTCTTGGACATGAGTTTTCTGGTGATGTAGTAGAAGTTGGCGAAGGGGTCACCAAGGTGAAAGTTGGCGACCGCGTTTCTGGGGCTCCGCTTCTTCCGTGCATGAAGTGTGATGATTGTCAGAATGGAAACTTCTCCTTATGTAAGCATTACAGTTTTATCGGTTCCAGGCAGCAGGGAAGTAATGCGGATTATGTAGTAATTCCAGAGCAGAATGCGATTCCTTTTGATCCGTCTATTTCCTATGAACAGGGTGCAATGTTCGAGCCATCCACAGTTGCTCTTCATGGACTCCTTCAGAATGATTATCAGGGCGGTCGCTGCGTAGCAATTTTAGGATGTGGAACAATTGGCATATTCACAATGCAGTGGGCAAAGATCTTTGGTTCCAAGAAGGTTGTCGTATTTGATATTAGTGAGGAACGCCTGGATCTTGCCATGAGAATGGGCGCAGATGCAGTTATCAATACAACCAAAGAGAATTATATGGAAGAGGCTATGGCAATTACCGGTGGTAAGGGCTATGAATATGTGTTTGAAACAGCCGGACAGGTTCCCACTATGCATATGGCATTTGAACTTGCTGCGAATAAGGCACACGTATGCTTCATTGGAACACCTCATGCAGATCTTACATTTACACCAAAGCAGTGGGAGAATATGAATCGTAAAGAATTTAAACTTACAGGCTCCTGGATGTCCTATAGTTCCCCGTTCCCAGGCAAAGAGTGGGATCTTACAGCTCATTATTTTGCAACCGGTCAGCTGAAATTTGATCCGGGATTTATTTATCGCAAAATGCCAATGAGTCAGGCTCAGGAAGCATTCCAGCTCTATAAGACACCTGGTCTTGTAAAGGGGAAGATTCTTCTGATGAATGAGGATTGAGCATATGATACTGACAGTAACATTAAATGCAGCCATTGATAAGCGGTATGTGGTAAATAACTTTAAGACTGGAGAAGTGAATCGTGTAAAGGAATGTACTTATGTTCCTGGTGGAAAAGGTCTGAATGTATCCAAGCCGGCTTCAATTTACGGAGCAGAGGTGACTGCCACAGGTTTTGTAGGTGGTTATGCAGGAGCTTATATTGAGAATGCATTGAAACCGTTTGGTATTAAAAGTGCTTTTTATCATGTAGCTGCAGAAAGCAGATCCTGTATTAATATCTGGGATGAAGTTAATAAAGTTCAGACAGAATTTCTGGAACCTGGGTTTACCCTTACAGAAGAGGATTTTGCCGGATTTGAGGAAAAATTCTGTAATCTTGTAAAAGAAGCGAAAGTAGTTGCAATGTCAGGAAGTGTTCCGAAAGGACTTGATGGAACTGCTTATCAGCGACTTATAAAGATTGTAAAAGAGGCAGGAATTCCGGTTATTCTGGATACCAGTGGCAAACTTCTTGAAATGGGAATTGAAGCAGCACCTACTATGATCAAGCCCAATATTGATGAAATCCGTATGCTCACAGGCAAGAAATGTGATAATATTCAGGATATTATAGATGCGGCGAAAGAGATTCATGCAAAAGGTGTGGAAATCGTAGCTGTTTCCCTGGGAGCTGACGGTTCTCTTGCAGTAGGTAATGAAGGAATTTTCCGTGCACTGGTTCCGAGAATAAATGCAGTGAACACAGTTGGGTGTGGAGATTCTATGATCGCAGGATTCGCACTGGGTTTATCCAGGAGACTTTCACTTCCTGAGACAATGAAACTGGCAAGTGCTATTTCAGCGGCAGCAGCCATGCGCGAGGAGACTGGATTTTTTGTGATGGAAGATATGGAAAAACTGCTTCCACAGATTGAGGTTACTAAATTATAAGAAAATGTAGTAAAAAATATTAAGCGAAAGTAAATTGCGTTGTAATTGAAAGCCATAGTGCAAAAGAAATGTTAAGGAGGATAAGAAAATGACAATGATTGATCCGGCAATTGTTCCGCAGAGAACACTTTATACTGGCGCTAAGATGCCAGCTGTTGGAATGGGTACTTTTGGAAGTGACCATGCAGATGCAGACGCAGTTTCTGCTTCTGTTGCAGGTGCACTTCGCGTAGGTTACCGTTCTTTTGATTGTGCTGCATGTTACGGAAATGAAGATATGATCGGAAAGATTTTCGCAGATGCATTTGCAGAAGGTATTGTAAAAAGAGAAGAACTTTTTATTGCCTCCAAAGTATGGAACGATATGCATGGTGACGGAGATGTACTGATTGCCTGTGCGAAGACCTTAAAGGATCTGAAGCTTGACTATCTGGATATGTATTATGTTCACTGGCCATTCCCGAACTATCATGCACCACATTGTGATGTGGATTCCAGAAATCCTGATTCCAAACCGTTTACAGTAGAGCGCTTTATGAAAACCTGGCGCCAGATGGAGCGCCTGGTAGATATGGGTCTGACGAAACATATCGGTATGTCTAATATGACAATCCCGAAACTGGAGGCAGTACTTCCACTTTGCAGAATTAAACCAGCTGCGATCGAGATGGAGCTTCATCCATGCTTCCAGCAGCCGGAGCTGTTTGATTATTGCAGAGCGCATGGTATTGAAGTGGTAGGATTCTGCCCAATTGGTTCTCCTGAACGTCCGGAACGTGATAAAATGCCAGAAGATATTGCGGATATTGAACTGCCAGAGCTGAAAGCAATTGCAGCGGCACATGGTGTACATCCAGCAGTTATCTGCATTAAATGGGCTGTACAGAGAGGTGCTTCCCCAATTCCATTCTCTTTGAAAGAGAAGAATTACACCATGAACCTGAAATGTGTCACGGAAGATCCTCTGACAGAAGAAGAGATGGAAACCATCCGTTCCCTTGATAAGAATAACCGTCTGATCAAAGGCCATGTATTCCTGTGGGAAGGTGCAAAGGACTGGCACGATCTCTGGGATGAGGATGGAGTGATTGTAAAATAATGGTTATAATTTCAAAGATTCTTTGAATATCTTACACAGCAGAAAAGCTGCAGGGTTTATAATTCTTATAACTTTGCAGCTTTTTTGTTACCAGTAAACAGTAATAGTAACACACACCAAACAAACTCTGGAATTGTTTGTTTAGTTTGCATGATTTTATGGTATGTGATAATATAATATTTAGCTGAAATTAATAGAATACCATGTGCAAACAGGCACCGGGGGGGAGCCGATGAGGTACATGCTGTGTATAGAAAGGGAAAGCGAAAACTATGTATCGAATTTTACTTGTAGATGATGAGATCCTGGTACGTGACGCCATAAAGGAGAATATTGACTGGAAGTCCATGGATTGCCAGCTTGTAGGAGACTGCGAAAACGGAAAGCAGGCAGCAGATTTTGTGAAGAGCCATCCGGTAGATATTGTTCTCACAGATATTTTGATGCCGTATATGGATGGAATGGAACTGAGCCATTTTCTGCATGATAATTACCCGGAGATCGTAATTGTGATCTTCAGTGGCTTCGGGGAATTTGAATATGCAAAGAAAGCAATTCAGTATAATGTAAGCGAATACATGCTGAAGCCGGTAACTGCTATGGAGCTCAGAGAAGTTATTGGCAAAATGAAAGAAAAAGTAGATCTGCAGAGAAAAGAAAAGAAGAAAATAGAATCCCTCACAAAGACATCTCAGGATTATCACAAAAATGCTCTGGTGATTCGTTCGAAAGCGATTGAATCTCTGGTAAGCTGTACTCGGGATGTGCAGGAGAGCCTGGAGGAATTGTCTGGAATGGGAATTAATCTGGAGGCAGCATCTTATCGGGTTGCGTTATTTGACATGGATCTGTTTTCCGATATTCATCAGATTGATATGGAAAAACGCCAGGAGAGCGCATTAATGGCTTTTGTTTTATTTAATGTTGCAGATGAGATCGTGACAGATCGTAATGCAGGAATTGCCTATCAGGAAGGAAATAACCGGGTGTGTATCCTCTTTATGGGAAACCGCAGCAGGGAGTTTTCCAGAGAAATACAGGAAATCTGTCAGGAAATCCAGAAAAAAGTAAAAGAAGTGATCGGCATTGAAGCTTCAGCAGGAATTGGGGGCTGGGTAAGGAATCCCGGAGATACGATCCAGTCTCATAACCAGGCTGAGAAGGCTATTGAACTGCGCTATTTACTGGGCGGAAATCTGCTCATTGATACAGAAACACTGAATCCGGAGAGAAGTATTTCTTTGCAGCAGCCATTAAGCGATATGGTAGATGGAATCAAGAAAGGCAATGAAGCTGAGATGAATCAGGCTCTTTCTGTTATGAAATCTGAGATCAAAAAGGCCAGAGTGGATAAAAGTCAGGCCTGTGTCTGCCTTCAGATGATTCTGCGCCATGCAGGAAGCTGCTGGGAAGCTCTTTCTTCCGAGAATGAAGATCTGTTCCACAAAAGAGAAATTCTCATGGGACGGGTAACCGAACAGAAAACTTTTAAGGAAGCTTTTAAAATGGCAGAGGACTATGTTCACGAGGTATTCGAAAGGTGCTCTTCCCTGAACAGCTCCAGCGGTCAGAAGCAGGCGGTACTTGCTATGGAATATATTCGCCAGCATTACAATGAGCCGGAATTAGGATTGAATGATATCTGCTCCTATCTGAATATTGGTACAAGCTATTTCAGTACTATTTTTAAGGAAGCCACAGGAGGCACTTTCCTGGAATTCCTCAGTAAGACCCGTATGGAAAAGGCAAAGGAACTCCTGGAACAGACTGCACTTAAGAACTATGAGATTGCGGAGAAGGTGGGCTTTTCAGATCCCCATTATTTTGGAATTTCTTTTAAGAAAATGACAGGTAAGACTCCTACCGAGTATGCGAGGGAAAAAAGATCCATATGAAAAGAAAAGTACTGACGGCAGCCGGCATATGTATTGGAATTTTGATTCTTACAGAAGGAAGCAGGTATTTTGTTCAGAATCAGAAATGCCAGAAGCAGCTGTTTGCGATGGACACCTATATGGAGTTTACCGCATATGGTAAAAACAGCGAAAAAGCTGTAGATGCAGCTATAGAAGAAGTACAGAAACTGGATGCGATGTTATCAGCAGAAAACAGTAAAAGTGAAGTATATGCCTTAAACGAACAGGGAAATCTGCAGGCAACAGATGATCTGGCAGAACTGATCCTCCGGGGAAAAGAGATTTATCAGGAGACAGACGGACTTTTTGACGATACGATTTATCCGGTGATGAAGCTATGGGGATTTCCCACAGGTAATTATCATGTGCCTACAGCTGCAGAAGTACAAAAAAAACTGGCACTGGTGGATGGAAATAAAGTAGAAATACAGACCCGGGACTCTGATGAAAAGGGCAGGGACAGCAAAGAAAAAGCAAAGTTTGTAACGCTTGGAGCAGATCAGCAGATTGATTTTGGAGGAATTGCAAAAGGATATACAGGGCAGAAGCTGGCAGAACTTTTTCAGGAATATGGCGTTTCTTCCGCATTGGTTTCTCTTGGAGGAAACATTCAGGCGATAGGGACGAAGCCAGACGGCAGCAGCTGGAAAGTGGGAATACGTGATCCAAAAGGCGGACAGCAGGATTATATTGGTGTTTTATCTGTGGAAAATCAGGCCGTAGTTACTTCTGGCGGTTATGAGCGGTATTTTGAAGAAGATGGGAAGACCTATATTCATATCATCAATCCCAGGACAGGATATCCGGCAGATGGAGATCTGCTGTCTG
>OGEO01001611.1_pt1 | contig 12920 bp, 8 predicted proteins | sample 1570661 | NCBI WGS metagenome assembly OGEO01 (sample SAMEA2582142, study PRJEB24529) | metagenome | biome: Human gut stool | place: China | collected 2011
TATATTTTAAAGGGACTGCAACTAGAATGCGGTAAAACCGCATTCTGTTACAGCCTCTTTTCATTATAAGCGAACAATGTGGAAACTTCGCCCAATGTTACTTGGCCAGATTGTTGCATAGCGCGTAATTTGGATGCAGCTACGGATGTAGGTTGTGTCATGTTAACAGTAACGCGTAAGGATGTGTTGTTTACGATGGCTTCTGTAATAACATTTGTTGTAAATACATTAGCGATGCCATTATACAGTTTTGATATTCCATGGTGTACAATAGTATATATATTTATATGTCGTATAAATTATCCGTGCTATATATTTTATTTTAGGGATGATGAAATATAAGCAGAATTACTAAATATAAGCATTGTTGTGGGAGGTAGTATGAGTATTACCATGTATTATGGTCGCGCTGGTTCCGGTAAGACCCGTGCCGTATATGAACGCATTCGGCAGGTTATCACCGAATGTCCAGGAGATCCTATTATTTTGCTCGTTCCAGAGCCAGCCACCTATCGCGTGGAACGGGAACTTGCGGAATTTATGCCTCAAGGAGGCTTTACGACGGTCCGCGTCGTTGGCTTTGGCCGATTGGCCTATCAGGTATATCAATCGATAGGCAATGTAAAGGCTCAGCAACAGAGTATATCTCAATTGGGTAGAACCATGTTACTAAGCCTTGTGATGAAGCGTAAAGGGGCTGAATTAGGCCTGTTATCGCAAGCCGCTAAACGGCCAGAGTTTTCAGCGGTATTGCAAGGTTTATTTTCAGAATTTCGCTCATTTCGCATTGGACCTGATGAATTAGAATCTGGTGCACAGCGCGTATCAAATGGTGTATTACAGAAAAAGCTACAGGAATTGGCACTATGCATGTCGGCCTACGAAGAGGAATTGCAGCTTCATGGGCAAATTGATGGGGACCCTATCATGGACCTTGTTCATGCATTGCCACAGTCTCCATTGATGGAAAACTGTCATGTCTTTGTCGATGGATTCCACTGGTTTACACCGGTTCACTTTGAGCTGTTATATATGCTCTTTGATCTTGCTGTAGAATCGGTAATCACCGTCGATTTACCAGCTGACCCTAAACGTATATTGGCTAATAAAGGTCGTCATGGCATCTTTAATCGCTCCGTTGAAATCTTGGAAAATCTCCATAAGGAATATGGAACGAAATTGTCCTTTCAGTCTTTTACAGGGCATAGAGGGACACCTGTGTTGCAATCTTTAGAGGAAAATTTCTTTCACGGTAAGCACAATACTACGGCTGAACATATACCGCTTGTAAGCGCCTATAATCGAGAACGCGAAGCGGATTGGGTGGCTCGTGATATTCTTTCCTATATTGAAAGCAGCCCTAATGCGCGCTATCGCGATATATGTATTATGCTGCGTGAATCCGAAACCTATGGCGATACGTTGGAAAAGGTATTTACCCGCTATGGAATACCTCATTTTGGAGACCGTCAACGACCTATGAACAATCATCCGCTTGGAGAATTGATGACGGATTTGCTTGGTATCGTTAAGCATAGTTATAGTCGTGACATCATGTTCCGTTTATTGAAAACGGATTTGACACCTCTTACTCGCGAGGCCGTGGATGAGTTAGAAAACTACGTGCTCGAATTTGGTATTGATCATCTACAGTGGGAACGAGATAACTGGTCTTATATGCGCCGTATAACGGGGCTTTCAGACGAAGAACAACCGGACGCACCGAGACATGCGCACGTGAATGCATCGAGACAGGCCATCATGGATATTTTGATACCTTGGTTTGATTTTGCTACGTCTAGCGATGCGCATACAGGGGCGGAATGGTGTAAACATATCTATAGAGTCCTCGAAGAATTACAAGTGCCTCAACGCCTCTATGAATGGTCCTTAGAGGCTGAACGAGATGGCGATTTAGAATCCAAGGCCAGTCACGAGCAAATGTACACTGCGGTCATTGGATTCCTCGATGAAATGATGGTCCTCACCGATACGGAAACATTGACGTTAGATGAAATGATAGCCCTCTTAGAAGAGGCCCTCGACAATGTTCATTACTCCATGATTCCTCCGTCCCTCGATCACGTAGCGATTACCACTATAGAACGGGCGTACAGCCAATCGTGGCCTCGGGTCTATGTGATGGGTCTTAATCAAGGTGTGTTCCCACAAAACATGGGTGATGAAGGTTTGATCAAGGATAGAGAACGGGAAGCATTGGCTGAGGCGGGCATCGTTCTTGCGGAAGGCGCCTTGCCGAAGGCGTTTAATGAAAATTTCCTCCTCTATTTAGCGATGACGCGGGCCGAGCAGCATTTAACCATATCCTATGCAGGTTCCAATGATGAAGGGGAAGGACTTGAAAGTTCCCTCGTTATTAAACGATTACAATCCCTCGGTTTTTGTACGTCCCCTATAGAGGTCCCTTTCACCATTCAAGACGGCACAGAAGATGAATACTTATGGCGTCCATACCAAAGTCTATCCCTATTATCTGAACGTTGGGGCGCTTTGTTTAGTGGCGTACCAGTGTCACCATTATGGTGGGGCCTCTATAACTGGGCTCGCCATGATGGAGCTTACAGACCACGCTTGGAGGTCGTGAGCCGTGGTATTCGCGACAATAATGATGTACCTGTTATTGCACCAGAGATAGTAACTGGTCTGTTCCTCAAACGGGGCTATATGTCTGGGTCGGTAACGCGTCTTGAAAAATATCGTCAATGTCCGTTTAAATTCTATGCTCAATATGGGTTGAAATTAGAGCCTCGCAAGGTTCGTTCCTTTGGGGCCCCTGAAATTGGTACCTTTTTACATGCCAATTTGGAGCGGTTGGGAACGCAACTATTATCCGAGCATAAGCAATGGCGTGATTTGGATGAAACGGCACAACAAGAATTATGTGCCCGCGTAGCAGCGGATATATTAGAAGAAAACCGTTATGATGAGGATGAAAAGACAGCCTATGATAAGGCTATTGAAGAGCGCGTTGTGAGAACATTACAGAAAACGGTATCGCGCCTTGTCGATTGGTCTAGCCGGTCCTCCTTTGATACGATGTATTTAGAACAGGACTTTGGACGTCCCAATGGATGGGACTCCATTAAGGTATCCCTTGGAGAGGACCGTTATTTACGTTTAGTAGGGCAAATTGACCGTATCGATGAATACAAACGCGATGGACATACGTATGGCATGGTTATCGATTATAAATCGGGGAGTACATCGGTTAATGCACAGGAAATTTACTATGGTCTAAAATTACAATTGATGACTTATCTGTTGGCATTAGAATCGGCTTATAAGAAACACCATGATCAACCGATGACACCGGCCGCTGTGGTGTATACGTATGTAAAAAATCCACGAACGCCAGCGGGTGAGCCTGTGTCCTATGAAGAGGCCAAAGCCTTGGCGGATACAAATGGGGCCCTTAATAATAAAGGGTATTTTACAGATGATATCGATATGTTGGAAAAGATGGATAAAAATTTGCTCACCTATAAGAGCAAGGGCCCTTATGTGCCCGTTCGTATTACGGGAAAGGGAACCATCCATTCTGGGGATATGAAAATTGTTAAATCCTCTGGCGACTTTGATATCATGTGTCGCTATACGGAATCGATTATGGCGGACACCGGTTCTGCCATCGGTAAGGGTGAATTCCCCATTGCTCCATATCAGTTGAATAAGGCCATTCCTTGTTCCTACTGCGATTACAAGACCGTGTGTCGCTTTGATAATGAGCGCAATCAATATAATTATTTGAGCGCTCTAAATGAGGCGAATGCCCTTGAAAAAATGCGCCATGCCCTCAATGGTTCATCTGGACAGACTGAGGCTAACGCTGATTTTTGTGAAAGTTCTAATACCGATAGCTCTATGACAGGAGGTGACGACAATGGGCGTTAAATGGACACCGGAGCAGGAATCTGCCATCATGTCCCCGAAGGACAGTAATTTAGGGGCTCAAACCTTGCTTGTCGCCGCTGCTGCTGGTTCTGGTAAAACGGCGGTTCTTGTAGAGCGTATTATTACGCGGTTAAAAGATATGGAGAATCCTTTATCCGTACAAGAACTGATGGTTGTTACCTTTACGAAGGCCGCTGCCGCTGAAATGAGCGCTCGTATTGGCGTCGCCTTAGCTAAGGCCATGGAATCTACCGATGATAAGGCGTTACAAGCACGCCTAGAGCGACAGCTTAATCTATTGCCATCGGCACATATTTCGACATTGCACTCCTTCTGTCAGTGGGTGATTCGCTCTTATTTTTATAAACTCGATATACCTCCGACAGCCCGCATTGGCAATGAAGCGGAAATGGCCCTCTTAAAACAAGAAGTGTTAGAGAACCTTTTGAAAGAGGCTTATGAACATAATACATATGGTATTTTTGACCTATCTGATTTCTTTAGTGATGATAAATCTGATGCAGGGTTGCAAGATAAGGTGCTTAGTCTCTATGAATTCGCCATGTCTCAATCGAATCCTGACGGGTGGATGCGCCATGCTGTAGAACCATATAAGGCCGCTCAAGAGCAGGATTTACGAGATACCTTATGGGGCCGTGCTATGTGGGACGACCAACAGGCCGAAATCGACCGCATTGCAGACCGCATCGAACAGATGGAACCTTTACTTGAAAGTCCTGTAGGACCTAAGAAATGGGACAAGGTGTACCAAGAACAATTAGCCGCATTAGCCCAATTAAAAGGGGCAGAGACCTGGTCCGATATGGTCGACGTATGCCGTAATTTAGATACCTTTACAAAAGCAAGTTTTACAAGCCTTGGCAAAGCCTTAGAAAAGGGCGAAGTCGATGGTGCGTTAGCAGATGAATTTAAATCGCTAGGCTCTCAAAACAAGGATAGCTTAAAGGGTATGAAAAACGGTCTATTCCATATTGATGAATCCGTTCTGCAACAGCAATTTAAAGACCAATATCCGCTCATTCATAACCTTGTAGAATTGACTATCGCCTTTCACAAAGCCTATGACGAGGCTAAAAAAGAGCAAGGCATCATGGACTTTAGCGATTTGGAACATCTCTGCTTGGCACTCCTTGTGGAACCAGGTACAGAAGATGATCCACAACCATCCGAAGTGGCCTTTGAGTTACAGGATACGTTCAAAGAAATTATGGTGGACGAATACCAAGATACGAATGGTGTACAGGAAACCATTATTAACCTCATTTCCCGCGTAGATAATCGTTTTTACGTAGGCGATGTGAAGCAGGCCATTTATAGTTTCCGTATGGCGGATAGTTCGTTATTTATGAACAAGTATAATACGTATGGGCTCATGAATGACGCCGTTGAGCGCCGCATCGATTTGGCAAAGAATTTCCGGTCTCACAAAAATATTTTGACTACTACGAATTTTATTTTCTACCAAATTATGACCCAAGAGGCAGCGGAGCTTGATTATGGCGAAAAAGAATCGCTTATACCGGGCCGTATTGTAGAAGATGCGCCATCCGATTGGGTGGGCGGCGCTGTAGAATTACATCTCTTGGATACGAGCGATACGAATCGTTCTGACGAAATCGATGGTGATTCCGAAACCGCAGGCGATGAACCGGAGAACAATGAGCGAGAATTGGATTTTATCATCCAAAAAATCAAGGAATTGCACGCCTCAAAGAAACAGGTGCAAAATGCGGATGGCTCGTTCCGCCAAATTCAATGGCGTGACTTTGCCGTATTGCGTAGGTCCCTTGCTGGGTGGGGTACACGGGCCGTAGCAGCTATGCGCCAAGCCGGTATTCCAGCCGTTGTTAATGAACGAGATGGCTATTTTGAAGCGCAAGAAATCCAATTGCTCTTATCCTTGTTACAAATCATCGACAATCCAGAGCAGGATTTGCCGATGGCCGCCGTATTGCATTCAGGGCTCGTAGGCCTCGATGCGAATGAACTCGGTGCATTGCGCCTTACCGGGGACGGCTCTTTATGGTCTGTTATGCCTCTCTATGCAGAACAGGCTCAAGATGAACGTTTGCTCCAATTCATCGCTCATATCGAGCGTTGGCGTACACTATCTCGCCGTCATGGTGTAGCAGATCTATTGTGGGATATTTACGAAACATTGGACTACGTGAACTACGTAGGCGCCATGCCGAATGGCCTCGTGCGTCGCGCCAATGTGATGGCCCTCTATGAACGGGCTAAGGGATTTGAATCCTCCGGGTTCCGTGGGCTCTTTAGGTTCCTTCGTTTTGTGGAAAGTTTACGCGATAGCAACCAAGACATGGCCGTTGCCAATGTAGTTACCGAAGCAGATGACGTAGTGCGCCTTATGACCATCCACAAAAGTAAGGGCCTTGAATTCCCTGTTGTATTCCTGTCTGGTGTACAAAAGAAATTCAATACTATGGACTTTAATTCTCCGTTATTAGTCGATAAAAATGGCGGTATCGGATTAAAGGGCTATTACCCAGACATTCGCGTATCCTATCCATCCATGCCGTGGCTCTATTGTAAATCCATCAAATCGGATGCTATGAAAGCCGAAGAACAGCGTATCCTTTACGTTGCATTGACACGGGCACGGGATAAACTATTCTTGACCGGATATATTAACAAGGAAATCAAAAAGGAAAAGGGCGTTGGCGCTCATATAAAACATGCGGCCTTGACGCAGACCCAAGCATTAGGTGCCGATCTAATCAAAGCTGGTAATTCCTATTTGCATTGGCTGCTCATTGCCTTCGCCCGTCATCTAGATGGGGGTGCACCACTTCGCAATATCATTGAACTCGAAGGAGAAACAAATTTTGACTTGCTGGACCGTCAATGTCAGGTAAAGGTAGAGATTCATGATGGTTCTCTTTATGGAGATTTAGATTACAAGGCTGATGTGGATGAAACGACCATCAATACGGTTCGCGTATTAGGTAAGGTCAATGATGTAGAATTGCCAGAGGAAATCGTACAGCGCTTTGCTTTCACCTATCCAAATCTTGTAGCCGCCAAGACGACGGCTAAGATTTCTGTTAGTGAATTGAAACGACGATTTGCCGAACATGATGCGGAGGCAGTATCGGCTACGGTATTAGATACAAGTATTCCTGCTATTAGTGAAATAGAGATAGCCGATTCCGTATTTGGCCGTAAACCTATGGCCATTGCTGATGCTGAGGAAATCGTGACGGGTGCGCAATGGGGTACATTGATGCATGAAGCGATGCAATGGCTACCTGTTAAAAAGTATACACAAACATCTATGACAGATATGCTCGATTCTTTGCAAGCAGAAGGCAAATTTAGTGATGAGGAACGCAGTCTATTAAGTGATCGTAGCTTATATGGATTCTTTAACTCTAATCTGGGCCAGCGTCTCATTGCATCAAAACGAGTGGAACGAGAATTGCCATTTAGCATGCTCTTTGACGGTAATCGGGTATATCCTGATGTAGAGAATGGTGAGCGTCTATTCTTACAAGGGATTATCGATACGGTCTTTGTAGAAGATGATCAATGGGTCCTCGTGGACTATAAGACGGACCGCGTTAAGAGTGGAGATGAGCTCATTCGTCGCTATAAAATACAAATGGACCTCTACAAAGAGGCCCTAGAACGATTGACAAATATGCCTGTGAAAGCAAGTTATATTTATAGCTTCCGCTTACATGAAGCGGTTCTATTGTAAGCACATATAAGACAATCGACTTAGCATAATACGAACCCCCTTTACTGGTTTGCCAGCAAAGGGGGTTCGTATCGCTTAGAGAAGCGGTTTTTTCTTTTGATGTTTTGTCGGTGCAAATACCTTAAGGACCCGTGGTAATACCTCAAGGTCTACAGGCATATAAGGACCTGCGTCACCATCCATGTTGGTTGGTAAATTATCTACATCGCTTAATAGCTCAATATGAGCTTTTTTGACTGTTAATGTAGTGGTATTGCTAGAATTATAGATGGCACCACTTAGGATAAGAGGTAGAACCTTGAAGATGTCGAGGATGAAGTATTCCTTAAAAATAACGAGGCGCATATACCCATCGTCTACGGAAGCCTCTGGCATAAAGCGTTCAAAACTAGACACTACGTTGGTGAGTAGGGCTAATACAAGTGGTGATTTGCAAATGAAATCATCATCTTCCGTTTGAATGCGGTATGTATAGTCCTTTGTAGTGAAGAGGGCTTGACCGGCGCGCAAGAAGTAGGCCAATGGACCTAAGATGCGCTTTTCCTTTGGCGTTACCTCTTCGATAACCTTTGGAATGACACCGGCTGCAATATTATTGCAGAAGTATTTATCATTGCAGCGACCAATATCGATGGAGCGAACTTGGTTGATATCGAGGCGGCGAATTGCCTCTAATGGTCGTTGTGGAATGCCGAGAGCACGAGACATATCGTTGACGGTTCCTACTGGAATAAAGCCAAAGGTTGCTTTGAAACCGCCTTGAGCAATACCATTTACCGTTTCATTAACGGTACCATCGCCACCCATGCAGAAAACGGCGTCAAAACCATCTTCACAAGCGGTCTTTGCAAAACGGGTTGCATCGTCGGCACCGGTGGTAAATTTAACTTCAATTGTGTCAAAAAGGGTGCTCAATTTCCACTGTAAATCAAGGGCGTATCGGCGTGCTGCACCGCCGCCAGATACAGGGTTAATGATAACCAAACAACGACTCATAGGGGTAACTTCCTCACTTTTTAACTGTGACTATCTTGAAATTGACAGTCATATGTACGGGACTTATAATTATAGGGTATACAATTATTATATATACATGTGTTCGTATATAAAAATGCTTACATTCTATTATACTCATTTTAGGCGTTCATTGAAAGTATGAAAGCGTGTAAACATTAGAGGGGACCTAAGGCTAGAAATATGACAAAAGACGTGAAGGGTACAAAAGAACCAAAAGATGTGTATCATTTTTCCGCTGTAGATTCAATTGAACGATTGCCTTTAAGTGAACAAGTTTATGTGACCTTGAAACAGGCTATTTTAACAGGGGAGCTATTACCGCAAGAAAAACTAAATGAAGTTAAGATCGCAGAACAGCTCAAAGTCAGTGCAACGCCAGTTCGCGAAGCTTTCAGAAAATTAGCAAAAGATAACCTTGTTGTTATCGTGCCATGGAAGGGTGTTACCGTTAAGGCGGATACACCAGAAGAAATCGTGGCGCTATATCAATGTCGCGAGGTTATGGAAGGTTTGGGGGCGCGTTTGTGTGCTCGTCACGCTACGCCAGAACAAGTGGCAGAGCTTAAGGAATTATGCAAGGAAATGCATGCTATTGAGGACGCTACGGCACGCGTAGAGGTTAATAGCCGATTCCATAGCATGATTGCTCAATTCTCTGGCAATGATCGCGTTGTTGATTACTTAGCAGATTTCCGTGAACGAGTAAATCGCGATATGTATTTGAGTTCTTTCAATGCAGTGCGCACACACGATTGTGACGATGAACATGATCATATTGTAGATGCCATTGAACGTCACGACGAAGTAGCTGCAGAAAATGCAATGCGTCAACACATTAATAATGCATTTATCTTTAAACGTGCTAATGCGGAATTACAAGATAAGAAGTTGAATGAAGTATAAAAACTATATAGACATAGTAAAAAGGACCCTAGATAGGGTCCTTTGTTTTGCAAAGTCATATATAAGATATTGTAAGGGGTTATCTTTTATATATGTTGTACGTGTTAAGTAGGAATTACTTTATCTCGTTAATCTAATTTTTGAAAGGTTATATAATGTTGTTTTAATTGAATAGAAGAGAGTGTAATAAAGAATTAATTTTGTCTCTATTCATATGAGGTCTATTGATTAGAGACGTTTTTTTAGTTCCAAAAAGCGCTGGTGTGCTAGTCGGAAAAATTCGACTCTTTCATAATGTTTTGAAAGATGTCTATTACAGGATTTATAGTCTTGCGTACGAAGATGTAGCAATTGACTGGTAGAAATATTGAGGCAATAAGCAATTTTAAATACTACCTCGATGGATACGCCTGATATTCCGTATCCACATTCTAATTTACTCAAATAGCTGCGACTAATGCCTACGACATCGGCCAATTGTCGTTGTGAAATGCCCATCGACGTTCGCAGCGTAGAGATTTTGTGACCCAAGCACATATACTGTTGCTGAAATTTTGGGTCTTGATAATGATTCCGTCGGTAGGCCGGCATTGTAAGTGTAGGATCCTTCATAAGACCTCCTTTCCGATCCCTACCTTGTGCTTTTAGTATACTTAGCAAATACATTGTTGACTAATACGTAATATGTGATAATTATTATGTATATATGATAATTACACGAAATGTTAATTTTATGGAGGCCTTTTATGGAAAAATATATAGCTATCGCCTGTGGCGGTGCTTTAGGTGCACTAGCGCGAACGGTAGTAGGTGAATGGGTAATGGCACGATTGGGGCCTTATCCTTTTGGTACGATAACGGTCAATTTAATCGGTTGTTTGATTATAGGCATTATTTTAGGTGCCTATGTGTGTAGACCGGATTGGCCTCAATGGGTTCGGTTCTTCTTAGTCGTTGGTGGCCTTGGTGCCTTTACCACATTTTCTACATTTGCCTTTGAGCTTTTACAGCTCTTAACATCTGGTGATGTTACAGATGTTCTATTCTATGGGGCGGTGCAAATCCTCGGCGGTTTAGCCCTTTGTGCCATCGGTATGTGGATTGCTAAACTCGTATGTGCGTAAATGCATATTAGCCGCTATCATCCATATGATATAGTAAATGTATTGCTATATATTACGTTTGATATACATGGAATAGAATATATGTTGAAAGGTTAGATTATGAAAGAAATAAGAGTACAAGATGCCGTAGGACATGCCTTGGTACACGATATTGTACGCATCGTCATCGGTGAGGTGAAAGATACACCATTCCGCCGCGGTCATGTGATTACAGAAGAGGACATTCCTAAACTGCTCGATTTAGGAAAGGAACATATTTATGTAATGGAACCAGAAGATGAAGGGTTCCTCCACGAAGAAGATGTGGCCCGTGCCTTGTATGCTATCGCAAAGGGGGACCATATGCATGATGGTCCCATGGCACAAGGTAAAATCGAGGCCATTGCCGATGTAGATGGTCTACTCAAGGTCGATGTAGATAAACTATACGCTATCAATAGCATCGGCGAATTGACCATCGTTACAAAATTGAATAATACGCCTGTGAAAGCGGGCGATAAAATCGCTGGTATGCGTTGTATTCCATTATTGCTAGAAGAACAACAAGTAACAGCAGCTCAAAAAATTGGTGGTCCTATCTTAAACATAAAACCATTTGTACGTAAAACAATGGGGATTGTAACAACTGGTTCCGAAGTGTTTGAAGGGCGCATTAAGGATGCTTTCACACCTATTATCGAAGAGCGTTGCGCAGAATTTGGGGTTAAAAAAATTGCCCATGAAATCGTAACAGATAACACAGACGATATTGTGGCGGCCATCGATAAGGTGAAAGCAGCTGGTGCAGATATCATATTCTGCACAGGTGGCATGAGTGTCGATCCCGATGATTTAACACCAGGGGCCATTAAACGCTACGCGGACCATGTTGTAACCTATGGCCTTCCTGTCTTGCCAGGCTCTATGGTGTGCATTGCATACTGTGCTGATGGCACACCAATTTTAGGCGTACCAGGCGGTGTTCTATTTAGTAAACCAACAGCCTTTGATGAAATCGTGCCACGGATCATTGCAGATGATGAAATTACAAAAGAAGACTGTATCTGTATGGGGCATGGTGGCTTCTTAGGATAAAATAGATTTAAAGATAGCTTTTATCTTTGTGATAGAAGTGTTTATACCTGAATAAAATAAGAAATATACCTAAAAAAGGACTGTAGCGAAATGCGGTAAAAGCGTATTTTGCTACAGTCTCTTTGCGTTATTATACTATTACTTAATTTTATTGTACTTAGTGTTCTCCGTTTTCTCTTAACCTAATTTCAAGAATCCAATAGGTAGTATAAGTGCAAGTGTAGGACGCATTGATAGTAAATGGAAAAGCGTGACTCATCAAGCAGGTATTTATGCTGGAGAAGATGGCTATGATATTAATGTAGGGAATGGTACTACATTAGAAGGTGCTGTTATTAAAAGTGAGGCTCCAAAAGTTAAGAATACATTGACTACTAAATCTCTTGAGATGAAAGATATTCAAAATGAGGCTGAATATTCAGTCCGAGAGAATGGAGTACAATATAATAAATTTGGAGATATAAAGTCAAAAAGTAAAGATGAATTAAACAAGATTTATAAAGAGCTTGGATTAACTCCGACAGGTGGTCTTGGTGCTAATGGTAAGTCTACATCTGTTACAAAAAGTGCGATTAGTGATGGTATAATCACTAAGAATGGACATATAGTAGACGTAAAAATGTTAAATAATGATATAGAACATTCACTAAATACATTACAAGTAATTTTTAATCGAAAATCTATTGAAGAGAAACAAGAATTGGCGAATCTATTCAGCATTAATGCTAATGAAGCCATCCATCAAATTGCAAAACATGAAGGATGGAAAGATGGAGATCCCCGTAAAATTGCATTGCATGCGTTATTTGGAGGTGCTACCTCTTCGTTAGGTGGCTCTAATTTCTCAGAGGGGGCTTATGTAGGAGGCTTAACTGAAGCTATGATGCCAGAATTAGAAAAAATGGCTGGAACAATAACTGGCCCAGATGGAAAGAAATATGTGAATCCAGAGCGTTTGCAACAAATAGCTTATATTTTCGGCTATGCTGTTAATAAGAGTTTAGGTCAAAGTGGACAGTCTGGAGCTTATGTGGCACGTATGGGAGCTAAATATAATCAAGAGGGAGATTTGGTTGAGGCGATAAAAAATATAGGTGAAAAAATATATCAAGTAAGATCGGAAGAGCGTCGTGTAGGGAAAGAGTGTA
>OGEO01001618.1_pt1 | contig 12837 bp, 13 predicted proteins | sample 1570661 | NCBI WGS metagenome assembly OGEO01 (sample SAMEA2582142, study PRJEB24529) | metagenome | biome: Human gut stool | place: China | collected 2011
TTAGCGCGCCGCTTCGTAAATGCGACGGCTGACGTCCAGCGTGATGTCCCCGTGCTCGCCCAACTGGGTCATGCCGTGTTCTTCGAGTTTCGCCAGCAGGGCAGGGATGGAGCTGCCGTCCAGCCCGTAGCCGGACAGACGCGTCGGCACGCCCAGACCTTCAAAGAAGCTGCGGGTCGCTTCGATTGCCGCGTCAATACGCGCATCGTCAGAACCCTCGGTGATGTTCCACACGCGCTCGGCGTACTGCAGCAGTTTGGCACGTTTGGTATCGCGTTTTTCGTTCCACAGCGCAGGCAGAACAACGGCCAGCGTCTGCGCGTGATCCAGACCGTGCATTGCCGTCAGCTCGTGGCCCAGCATGTGGGTCGCCCAGTCCTGCGGCACGCCAGCCCCGATCAGGCCGTTCAGCGCCTGCGTTGCGGCCCACATCACGTTGGCGCGAACGTCATAGTTTTCCGGCTCTTTTAGCGCTTTCGGGCCGTCTTCGACCAGCGTCAGCAGAATGCCTTCCGCGAAGCGATCCTGAATTTTGGCATCAACCGGGTAGGTGACGTATTGCTCAACGGTATGCACAAAGGCGTCCACCACGCCGTTCGCTACCTGACGCGCAGGCAGGGTGTAGGTGTAAACCGGGTCCAGGATGGCGAACACGGGCTGAACGTGCTCGTTCATAAAGGCCTGCTTATCACCGGTGGTTTTGCGGGAGATAACGGCACCCTTGTTGGATTCAGAACCGGTGGCCGGGAGGGTCAATACGGAGCCCATCGGGATTGCGCTTTTAATGTCGCTGCCGCGGGTTTCCAGAATGTGCCATGGGTCAACGCCATCCGGGTAATGTGCCGCCGCCGCGATGAATTTGGTGCCGTCCAGCACGGAACCGCCACCGACGGCGAGCAGGAAGGTGATCTTCTCTTCGCGGGCGATTTTCACCGCGTTCATCAGCGTTTCGTAAGACGGGTTTGGCTCGATGCCGCCAAACTCACGCACGTCCAGACCGTCCCGGGCGCTGTAAACCTGATCCAGCACGCCGGTTTTTTTCACGCTGCCGCCACCGTAGGTGACGAGGACGCGGGCGTCAGCAGGGATCTGCGCGCGCAGGTCAGCGATAGCGTCTTTACCAAACAGAATGCGGGTTGGGGTGTGAAGGTTAAAGTTATTCATTGCTCGTTCCCTTTCGTGGGTGAAAAACCGTGGTGGCGCAGAGGGCAACCTGATGCTGCACATTGTGGCCGTCCGGGGATATCCTCTCAATGCACATTTCTGCCGATGTCTTGCCCATTTCTACAGAGCACTGGAGAAAGCGCGGAAAACGACGCACACTGTCAGCGTCGGAAACCGTACCCGGAGTAACGTAAAATGAATCGTGACGCGATCTGTCATCAGCTCACTTTGCAGATTAAAGAACTGATAGATAACGAAAAGGGTGTCAGCGAACTGCTGCCGGATATTCGCCTGCTGTACGGCACGCAGCCCGGGACGCGCACGCCGGTGATGTACCAGCCAGGGATCGTTTTTCTCTTTTCCGGCCATAAAATTGGTTATATCAATGAAAGGGTGTTTCGTTATGACACCAATGAATATTTGCTGCTGACGGTTCCGCTGCCGTTTGAGTGCGAAACCTTTGCTACGCCGGAGGTGCCGTTGGCGGGGCTGCGCTTAAATGTCGATATCCTGCAATTGCAGGAGCTGCTGATGGATATTGGTGAAGACGAATATTTCCACCCTGGCGCTGCGGCCAGCGGTATCAACTCAGCGGTGCTGTCGGAAGAGATCCTCTGCGCGGCAGAACGTTTGCTGGATGTGATGGAGCATCCGCTGGATGCCCGTATTCTCGGTAAGCAGATTATCCGCGAAATGCTGTACCACGTGCTGACCGGGCCGCGCGGCGAAGCGCTGCTGGCGTTGGTCAGCCGTCAAACGCATTTCAGCCTGATCAGCCGCGTGCTGAAACGTATTGAAAGCCAGTACACGGAAAACCTGAGCGTGGATCAGCTGGCGGCGGAAGCCAATATGAGCGTCTCGGCGTTTCACCACAACTTTAAGTCAGTTACCAGCACGTCGCCGTTGCAGTATTTGAAAACATTTCGCCTGCACAAAGCGCGGATGCTGATGGTGCATGACGGCATGAAAGCCAGCGCGGCGGCAATACGCGTAGGGTATGAAAGCCCGTCGCAATTCAGCCGCGAATTTAAGCGGTATTTCGGCCTGACGCCGGGTGAAGATGTGGCAAGGATCCGCCTGATACAGGGCGCGTAATTTACCCTCTCCCAAAGCGGAGAGGGGAGAATCAGGCATTGCAATACTTTTTCTTCAGCACCACGGTGACCGCGCCGACAAGGCCAATCACCAGCAGGAACAGCGGCAGCAGCATCAGGAAGGTCATCACCTGGTCTTCATGACGTTTGACGAAAGGGATCATGCTGATGGCATAGCCCAGCGACATCACCACGCCAACCCACAGCAGCGCGCTCAGCCAGTTAAACAGCTGGAAGCGGCGGTTCGACAGGCCGGAAATACCCGCCATGGTAGGCAGCAGCGTGCGCACAAACGCAAGAAAGCGACCGGCCAGCAGCGCCAGCAGACCATGACGGTCAAACATATAAGTCGCCCGTTCGTGATATTTCACCGGCAGATGCGATAGCCAGCTCTTTACCACCCGCGTATTGCCGAGCCATTTCCCTTGCAGATAACTCAGCCAGCAGCCGAGGCTGGCAGCGGTGGTGAGGATCGCGAGGGTGGAGATGAAGTCCATGCAGCCGCGCGCAACCAGTGCGCCCGCGAGCAGTAAAAGGCTGTCGCCCGGTAAAAATGAGGCAGGAAGCAAGCCGTTTTCTAAAAACAACGTAGCAAACATAACCAGATAAACGACACCGACAACATGTGGATTTGCCAGCGCAGCAAAGTCGTGATGCCAGAGCGCAGCAATAATATCTTGAATAACAGCCATGGACTTTCCTGTGGTACTGCGTAGAGGAGGCTATTGTACTCCAACTCGCCTGAAACACCTTGATCCGGGGCGCAAGAAATAAGAAATTTCCCGCCTTGCTGCCCCGGTCGCCAGGTTTACACGATGCGCTGGAAGCCTGCCACTAAATCTTCAATCAGATCATCAACATTCTCTAAACCGATATGCAGACGGATTAATGTTCCGCTGAAATCGACGCCGCCATCCGGGCGAATCGCCGCGAGCTGTTCTGGCTGGTTCGCCAGAATCAGGGATTCATAGCCGCCCCATGAATAGGCCATGCTGAACAGTTTGAAGTGGTCGAGATATTGCGATAACTCTTCATTGCTCAGTCGTTTATTAAGCACGAACGAGAACAGACCGCTGCTGCCGGTGAAGTCGCGTTTCCAGTATTCATGGCCTTTACTGCCAGGCAGTGCGGGATGGTTAACGCGCGCCACTTGCGGATGCGTTGCCAGCCATTCGGCAATCTTCAGGCTGCTTTCATGATGCTGACGCAAACGGACGCCCAGCGTACGCAGACCCCGGCTGGTCATATAGGCGGTGTCGGCATCGACCATTTGTCCCATCAGGTAGGCATTTTCGCGCAGCTGTTCCCAACAACGTGCATTGGATACCGCCGTACCGATCATGCCGTCGGAGTGGCCAATCAGATATTTAGTGGCGGCCTGAATGGAGATATCAATGTCGAATTCCAGCGCCTTAAACAGGATCCCCGCCGCCCAGGTGTTATCGATCATGATGATCGCCTCTGGCGCGACGCTTCTTACCGCCTGAACGATGGCCGGAACGTCGTGGACTTCCATGGTGATTGAACCGGGAGATTCGAGAAATACCACTTTGGTGTTGGGCTGGATCAGCTTGACGATACTGGCGCCGATCAGCGGGTCAAACCAACTGGTAGTGACGCCTAGTTTGGCGAGAATTTTGGTGCAGAAATCCTGGCTTGGCTCGTAGGCCGTGTTGGTCATCAACACATGATCGCCCTGTTCGACAAACGCCAGAATGGTATTGGCCACCGCTGCCGCTCCGCAGGGGAAGAGCGCACAGCCCGCACCGCCTTCAAGTTCGCACATCGCTTCCTGTAATGAGAAGTGCGTCAGTGTACCGCGACGGCCGTAAAACAATTCACCATTGGCGCGATTGCGCGTGGCATGTTTTTTGGCTTCAACCGTGTCGAATACCAGTGAAGACGCGCGCTGGATAACGCTGTTCACTGAGCCCTGGGTGTACTTTTTGCTCCGCCCGGCGTTGACCAGCGCGGTATCAAGATGTTTATCAGCCATGTTGACGAACCTGTTTTTATACGTCTGGACGTCTAAACTATCATGAATGCCCGTTGATGTACCGGGTCACGGCGGATACAGGTAAAAATTTTACTAACCGCGGGGGCAGCAACTTTTTTACTGCGTAAGCGCAAGGAAAATAAACGTGATTTGCTGCACAGTGTAAATACTAATGAGAACCACTATCAATTCGATGTCGTTTTGATATTATTGTGGGCAGATTTTGTGATTATCGTCGTGGAGATAGAGCGTGGGTAATAATTTGATGCAGGCGGATCTCTCCGTTTGGGGTATGTATCATCATGCCGATATTGTCGTTAAGGTGGTGATGATTGGCCTGATTCTGGCGTCGGTCGTCACATGGGCCATCTTCTTCGGTAAAGGGGCGGAAATCCTCGCCAGCAAGCGTCGCCTCAAACGTGAACAGCAGCAGCTGGCGGAAGCCCGCTCTCTCGATCAGGCCAGCGATATCGCCAGCGCCTTTGAGGCGAAAAGCCTCACCACCCAGCTTATCAATGAAGCGCAGAACGAACTCGAACTCTCTGCCGGTGCCGAAGACAATGAAGGCATCAAGGAACGAACCGGTTTTCGCCTTGAGCGCCGCGTTGCGGCGGTTGGTCGCCATATGGGGCGCGGTAACGGCTATCTGGCGACCATCGGCGCCATTTCCCCGTTTGTGGGCCTGTTTGGTACCGTCTGGGGCATCATGAACAGCTTTATCGGCATCGCCCAGACCCAGACCACCAATCTTGCGGTGGTAGCGCCGGGCATCGCAGAAGCGCTGCTGGCGACGGCCATCGGCCTGTTCGCCGCCATCCCGGCGGTGGTCATCTATAACATCTTCGCCCGCATGATCGGCAGCTACAAGGCCTCGCTCGGCGACGTCGCCGCTCAGGTACTCCTGCTGCAAAGCCGCGATCTGGACCTCAGCGCCAGCGGCGTGAAGCCGGTGCGCAGCGCGCAGAAATTACGGGTAGGTTGATCGGCTATGGCGATGCGTCTTAATGAAAACCTGGACGATAACGGCGAAATGCATGAGATCAACGTGACGCCGTTTATCGACGTCATGCTGGTTCTGCTGATTATCTTTATGGTGGCTGCGCCGCTGGCGACGGTCGACGTGAAGGTAAACCTGCCGGCCTCTTCCAGCCAGCCACAGCCGCGCCCGGAGAAGCCTGTCTACCTGTCAGTGAAGGCGGATAAATCCATGTTCCTGGGTAACGACCCGGTAACGGATGCGTCAGTCATTCCGGCGCTGGATCAACTGACCGGCGGCAAGAAAGACACCACCGTCTTCTTCCGTGCAGATAAGACCGTCGACTATGAAACCATGATGAGGGTAATGGACACGCTGCATCAGGCGGGGTACCTGAAGATTGGTCTGGTCGGCGAAGAAAAAGCGGCCGCGAAGTGATGAAGTGATAAGGAAGCTGGCGAAAGCCAGCTTTTTTGTTTGTTGCTATGTTAAATCGTTATTATTTTCTGCTGCATATCCCCATTCTTCATATTTATTTATTAATAAAGCCATAATTAATAATCTATTGATAGTTAAGTAAATATCAGTATTCGGCTGCGCTTTTAAAATATATCTTTTGCTGAAATGGCGTCGCGGAATATCCCCACTACGCTTAAAAAAGATAATAAAAACAGACCTTCTTCGAAGGATCTTTTCATCTGCACAGCAAGAGACTCCCTATGGCTACGATGACATGGCTGTATCCGCACGCGCCTCAAAACGACCAGTTCTCGCTTTCTGCAATTCGACGACGCGCCGACAGACTAATACTGGGGCTTATCTGGTCGATGTGGGGCATCTCGCTGGGCGTAGGTTATATGAACGAGAATAGTGTGCAGGGTGCGGTCGTTGGCACCTCTCTGGCCTGCTTATCGACGCTGCTAACGCTGCTGCTTCCCGGCACGCTGCTGCTCCGCCTGAGCTCTGCGTTTGTGCTAATGGCATTTTCCGCGTTGCTCATTCATCTGGGCGAGGGTGAAACCGAATACCATTTTTCTGTTTTCGTCCTGCTTTCCGCGCTGCTTGCCTGGCGAGACTGGCGGCCCCTGGTGATGGGGGCCGCGGTCATCGCGTTACATCATCTGGTGTTTAACTATCTACAGGAAAACGACCTTTACGGTGTCGTGGTGTTTATGCACACCGGCTTTCATATGGTGGTTTTTCATGGCCTTTTTGTGGTGGTTCAGACCGCAATCCTGGTTCTGCTGGCGATACGAATGGAGCAGGACGCCCGTTCAGCGAGCGAGGTGGCAAGGCTCGCGGGCGTGATCAACCGGGAGCCGGGGTACCTCACGCTTGCCGTCGATGCGGTGCCGGCAGAGTCTCCTTTTGCCCGCACCTTTAGCCTGACGCTTGGCACCATGCGTGCCACGCTTGAGCAGGTCAGCGTCAATATCGGACAACTGCTGGAAGCATCCCGCGCGCTAGGACAGCGCAACAGCGCGCTGTCGGAACGTACCGATCATCAGGCAAGTTCGCTGGCGACGGCGGCCAGCGCGATGGAACAGTTAAGGGCAGTCGCAACCCTGACCAGTGAAAAAGCCAGCCAGGTCAGGGAGGTGGCGTTCAATACCAGTAGCGTGGCGGAACAGGGGGGCCATAACGTACGACAGGCGATTGCGGCGATGGAACACATTCGCGAGGAGTCGCAGCGTATTTACGCCATTCTGGAGCTGATTGACGGGATTGCGTTTCAGACAAATATCCTGTCGCTCAACGCCTCGGTCGAGGCTGCAAGAGCGGGCGAACATGGTAAAGGCTTTGCTGTGGTTGCCTCGGAAGTGCGTGTACTGGCCCAGCGCAGCGAGGGGGCTGCAAAAGAGATCCGCCAGCTTCTGACCGCATCGCAGGCGACCACGCAGCAGGGCGTCGAGCAGGTTGAGCATGCCGGTATGACAATGAAGTCGATCATTGAGAGTATCGAAGGGCTTCGCTCTCTACTTGAAGAGCTGTCTCAGATGAGCGAGCAGCAGCGGGCAAGTATTGCGCAGATGAACGACAGTATTGCCAGTATCGATGCCAGCGTGCAGGAAAATGTGCGACACGTTGCGCAAACATTGCAGGTGGCCGACGCGCAGCGGCAGCAGACGGGTCAGTTAAAAGAGGCGATTGCCGTCTTCAGATTTAACTAACTTTGCTTTTCAGAAGGGGGGCTGGTCACAGACGCCAGCGCGTCCTCATCCAGCGCAACGCAGGTGACGTTTGAGGTACGGTACTCACCGTCTGACAGTTTACGCGTCAGGCGCAGGGTGGCGATTTCGCGGGCAAGCAGATACTGGTAATTGGCCTCGAGGCGTCCAAGAAGCTTCTCTTTCAGCTCGGGACGCTGTTCAATGATGGCGTTCATCACGGCACCGTAAATTTCTTCTTTTACCTGCAGAGGATAAATCTCGCGGCGATTCTGCCATTTCAGACGGACCAGCGTCGCCGGGATCGATACCAGGTCCTGTGTAATACGCGTCATCTCGGCATTTTTTGTTTTTCGCAGCGCGTCGAGATTTTGCTTTAAGATAAATTCATCACTTTTTTTATCATCTAAAGTCAAATAAACGTCGTTGTTTTTAACTTCTGTCACGTTAATCTTCCCCCAGGCTATAAAAAATTGGGTTATTTTTTTCTCGTGTAATTAAATTAAGCCAAATTTCATTGCCCGCTTCATTAATTTCTTTGGTTTTCTCGGCCATTATTTGACTTAGTTTCTGGGCATCTATTTCACCTTCGGCCTGCAGGTCGTTCAGCAGGTGGACAAAGGCTTCAATTTTTATGGCGCGAAATAAGCGTTCTTTTATATGACGATCGTGCTCTTCCAGCAACATATTACGGGATTTGCCGGTGCGGGAAACACCAATTAATATATCAGGCTCGAAATCAGAGAGCTTTCTTTTCCCCTGAGTGAAACTGACCTCTTTTTCTGCTTCCGTCGGTTGCTGTTCCACAGGCGTAATATGGTACTTAGCCGGGACGAGATAGTCGGGCAGCATTTTTAATTTCCTTTAATTTCAACAGGGTGGGGTTGGTAAAGGCGTGAGATTCGTTGACAATATCATGAGGCAAATTTAAAATCAAAAAAAATGGAGCCTACCCATGAACAGCATCTTTTTTACGGTCATCACATTACTATTACTGACCGCTGGTGTTCTTTTATTGATGCAGGAGTTCAATAAAACGAAAGTGTCGGAAGACACCAGTGAACCCCCACAACCGGAGCTCATGACAAAAGAGGAAGGTGAAGACCATTTCTCTGTATTGATGAACTCCGTTACGCCTGTTTGGTACTGGCGGGTGAACCACGAATATATCGACTTTTTACATGCAACAATTAAACGTATGAAAATGTCGGAAATTAATGACACGCCTGGACTGTTTGAGGCGCAGCGTCGTTGTAGCGACCTGAATTCAGCCGTGTATAAATATTATGACAATATCAAAAAGCGCTGCCTTAACGGCGAGAAGGTATCTTATTCCGACCTGGACGTATTAAATTTGCGTCAGTGTTTTCGTGAGTTCAGCCTGGAAGCTTACCCGGAGCTGGTGGTATTGGTCTGGCCGGAGTATGCCCGTCCGGAGGTTAACCCAGACAACGTCTGAGTGACGTACTGGTTAGCTATTGTAAACAGTCAGCGCCGTTGAGATATACTGGGCGCTGGTTTCTTTTGCAAACAGGACTTTATGGAACGCTTTTTTGAAAATGCCATGTACGCCTCCCGCTGGATACTGGCCCCCGTCTATTTTGGCCTTTCGCTGGCACTTGTCGCGCTGACGATTAAGTTCTTTCAGGAAATCTGGCATGTGCTGCCGAACATTTTTTCCATTGCCGAAGCAGATTTAATTCTGGTTCTGCTGTCGCTGGTGGATATGACCCTGGTGGGCGGGCTGCTGGTGATGGTGATGTTCTCCGGCTACGAGAATTTTGTCTCCCAGCTTGATATCGACGAGCGTAAAGAGAAGCTCAGCTGGCTGGGAAAAATGGATGCCTCGTCGCTGAAGAATAAAGTGGCCGCGTCGATTGTGGCGATCTCCTCCATTCACCTGCTGCGCGTGTTCATGGACGCGAAGAACGTGCCGGATAACAAACTGATGTGGTACGTCATCATCCATCTGACGTTTGTGCTGTCGGCATTTGTGATGGGATATCTGGATAAGATCAGTAAGAAGTAGAGTACACCTTGCCCTTCCCCCTCACCCTAACCCTCTCCCCTGTACGGTCCGGGGACATGGTAGACAGGTGTTCGGGGACATGGTGAACACTTTTTAACATCCTTTACCCATGGTGATCGACTTTTTCTTCAGGTCGATCACCCCCACTTTCGTGCTGTACCACCACACCTCGTAGCTGCCGTCTTCCTGCATCTCCTTCAGCCCGACCCGTTCTCCCCTGAACGCCTTGCCTGCGTTCAGACTTACCCCTTTCACGCTCAGCTTCCCGCTGATATCCACTTTCCTGACCATCACGTCCTCGTCGTATTCCGGGGGCGTTGTGTTGCTGCTGTACTGCCGCGCAGACGGCTGATACCGCGAGCCCGGTACCGCCATATCCAGCGCTTCATGCGGGCGTTCAAGGTTATAGACCGTCCGCCAGTGGTCGAAGGCGCGCTGCAGTTCGCCCTCGCTCGCGAACCACTTCCCCTGCAGCACCTCCGCCTTCAGGCTGCGGTGAAAACGCTCCAGCTTGCCCTGCGTCTGCGGATGATACGGCCGGGAGTGCCCCACCCGGATACCCAGGCGCATCAGCCACAGCTCCAGCGCCGTCCATGTGCCGGTGGTGTCTCCCCACGGTGAGCCGTTATCCATCGTCATCCGGTCCGGCAGGCCGTAGCGTTCAAACACGCTGACCAGCTGCTGCTGCACGGTCTCGCGCCGTTCATCGGCACAGTGCGCCAGGGACAGGGAAAAACGGGAGTGGTCGTCCAGCAGGGTGAGCGGATGGCAGCGCCCCCCACCGAAGGGAAAGTGGCCTTTAAAATCCATCTGCCAGAGGCGGTTCGGCGCGTCATGTTCGAACCGTCCCGTGGCGGGAATGCCCGGTGAAGTGCCCGGCAGCAGGCCGTGACGGGCCATCAGGTTATGGACGGTGCTGAAGGCGGGCATGGAGTGCCCCTGGTCCTCGAGCCAGCGCTTAATCTTGCGGGCACCCCAGCGTTCATGGCGGTCATGGGCCATACGCAGCAGGGCAGCGATGTCGTCAGACGAGCGGTTCGGGGAACGGTGCGGTATGCGCGGGCGGTCCTGAAGGCCGGCGGCACCTTCTTCCGCCCAGCGGCGAAGCCACTTGTAGCCGGTGGCAGGAGAAATGCCGAAGCGACGGCAGAGGGAACGGATGTTCGCCCCGTCCTGCGAGGCGAACAAAACAAACTCGGTACGTAATGACATGGTATCTCTCGCATCCCAGGGCATAAGCGACTCCATAAACGGGTTCTTATGCCTTAGTTGTAAGTGTCTACCATGTCCCCGAACAAGTGTTCACTATGTCCCCGGACCGTACACCCACAGGGAGAGGGAGCAAACCCTAAAAACGGCAACGTGCGTTGCCGTTTTGCTTTTATTACGGCGCAGGATACGTATAAACCTGATGCACCGCTTCAATCTCTGCTAACACCTCTTCACTCAGGCTCAGATGGAAACTCTCAATATTGGTTTTCAGCTGTTCCATGGTGGTCGCACCCAGCAGGGTGCTGGCAACAAACGGCTGACGACGCACGAAGGCAAGCGCCATCTGCGCAGGGTCAAGACCGTGACGCTTTGCGATATCCCAATAGGCTGCCACGGCTTTTTGGGTCTGTTCGCCGCTGTAGCGGGTGAAGCGGCTAAAGAGGGTATTACGCGCTCCGGCCGGCTTTGCGCCGTTCAGGTATTTCCCCGTCAGCGTGCCAAAGCCGAGACAGGAATAGGCGAGCAGTTCCACTTCTTCATACTGCGTCACTTCGGCCAGACCTACCTCATAGCTGCGGTTAAGCAGGCTGTACGGGTTCTGGATAGTGACGATGCGCGGCAGATCGTGTTTATCTGCCAGGTGCAGATAGCGCATTACCCCAAAGGCCGTTTCGTTAGATACGCCAATATAGCGAATTTTTCCCGCGCGCTGGCACTCGGTCAGCGCCTCCAGAGTTTCCAGCAGCGTAACGGCAGGGGCGCTCTCGTTCCAGCTGTAGCCGAGCTTACCGAAGCAGTTGGTTGGACGCTGCGGCCAGTGCACCTGGTAGAGGTCGAGATAGTCGGTTTGCAGGCGCTTCAGACTGGCATCCAGCGCGGCGCGTATATTCTTGCGATCGAGAACCTGATTCGGGCGGATCCCGGTATCGTTGTTGCGCGCGGGGCCACTGACTTTTGAGGCAATCACCAGCTTTTCACGGTTACCGTGTTTTGCCAGCCAGTTACCGACGTAGGTTTCGGTAAGTCCCTGCGTTTCCGGACGTGGCGGAACAGGGTACATCTCTGCGACATCAATCAGGTTAATGCCCTGGCTGACGGCATAATCGAGTTGCGCATGGGCATCGGCTTCGCTGTTTTGTTCACCAAATGTCATCGTGCCCAACCCCAGTTGGCTTATTTCCAGAGCGCTGTGGGGGATACGGTGATAATGCATAGCCGGCTTCCTCATTAGACATATAGACCGCGTCAGGGTGTACCCGACAAAGGAATATAAACATGGCAGAGGGGAAGCAAAAGGGGAAGAAAAAAATCAAAAAGGCCAGCAAGCTACTGACCTCTCTCTGTTTATCGCTCGATAATTTGCGAGACTTCGTCGCGATTGATCTGCATTTTATTGCCTTGCTGATCGCGATAGCTGACCAGACCGGTATCATCGTCGACTTCGGGTTTACCGTCAGTCAGGATCATTCGCCCATCTTTTGTCGCCATAACGTAATCGCTACTACATCCGGATACGGCAAATGCTAAACCGACTGCTGAAACTAACACTGCCCATTTTTTCATCGTTATCGTCCTCATCTGGCTCGTATCAAATCATAGTTTAGTTTTAACCCGATATGGCAACAGGAGGAAGCGGTAAAATCTTAAAAACCAGATGATTATGTTTGGGAGCTCGCAAAATAAGTAAAAAACTATGTTTTTAGAAGAAAATGGCGAGCAAGAAGCGCGCCGGTGAAATTCTTTTTGAGATAAAAACCGCGCGGCAGGGTCAGTATTGGCTCGCCCTGCGCGCCGATTGCCTCGGTGAGCGCCTTACTGTTGGCCGCTTTCGGGCGCAGCTGTAACACTTCACCGTGACGGGCGGTAATGCGCTCGACCTGCCCAAGCACAATCATGTCCATCAGTTCTTCCCAGTCCAGGCGCAGCTGGTGCTCCTCATCGTCGCTTGGGCTCCAGAGCAGCGGTGCGCCAACGCGACGGTCTGCCAGCGGGAGCTGACGCTCACCTTCAACCGGTACCCACAGGACGCGCTTTAGCTTGTGGCGAACGTGGCTGGTTTCCCACGTTACGCCGGTATTGCCGGTTAATGGCGCAACGCAGACGAAGGTGGTCTCAAGGGGTTTCCCCAGGCTGTCGATGGGAATGGTTTTTAACTCTACGCCAAGCGCGGCAAAATCCTGCTCTGGTTTGCTCCCCGC
>OGEO01001637.1_pt1 | contig 12707 bp, 10 predicted proteins | sample 1570661 | NCBI WGS metagenome assembly OGEO01 (sample SAMEA2582142, study PRJEB24529) | metagenome | biome: Human gut stool | place: China | collected 2011
CGATATCCATGGTACGGATGATGACAGGTTGGCCCTTCATACTTTCTGCTACTTGTTTATATTGTTCAAATTGCACCTCTTCGGTTGGCAATTCATCATTTTCCATGTAAAGGAATTCGGTGCGATATAAGCCAATACCTTGAGCCCCCATGGTCAACGCATGGTCCGCATCCTTGGATTTACCAATATTACCGAATAAGTCAACATGGTGGCCATCTTTTGTAACGGCTTCTAAATTAGCAGAGTCCTTTAAACGTTTCAACTCGTCTTGGAAATCTACGGCTTCTTTCGTATAACGTTCCCATTCTTCATCAGATGGTTCCGTAATAACTTCACCATCCGTGCCAAGTACAACAGCGCGCACATCATCAGTAAAGCTTTCAATATTGCCAACGCCCATAACGGCAGGAATTTCTAAGGTACGTGCCATGATAGCCGCATGAGATGTAGGACCACCAGCAGCGGTTACTATACCTTTTACAACATTCTTATCTAGTGAAGCTGTATCAGATGGGGCCAAATCGTGAGCCACGATGATAACCTCGCCTGAAATATGAGATAAACCACGAGGGTTCATGCCAAGCATGTTCCGCAGCAAACGATCGCCAATATCTTTAATATCCGCACCACGTTCACGCATATATGGATCATCCATGCCGATGAAAATAGCCGCAAAGGTTTCTATCGTTTGCGCCGTAGCAGCTACGACGTTCATCTTTGAATGTTCCACAAGGGACTTGATACCATCAGACAAGGATGGATCTTGTGCGATTTGCATATGAGCTTCAAAAATAGCAGCCTCATCTGCCCCCATATCAACCAATGCTTTTTGACGAATCGTATCTAATTGTTTAAGGGTTGCAGCCATAGCGCTAGCAAATTTGCCAATTTCAGCCTCTACTTGGTCATCAGTCACCTCATAATCAGGTATCACGATTTCTTCTTGTATATATTTGTACACATTGCCAACAGCAACGCCTCGAGATCCAGAAATCCCTTGAATTCGCATATGTGCTCCTCTTTCTATCTTATAAACTACTTTACATTATATTCTAACATTTTTGCATTGAACAATAAAGAGAGACCCTATTCTGTGATATAATGTTATATTATATATAATTAACCGTAGACTTTCACGAGTATCATAGTGAAAGTCTACTCTATTGTAAGGAAAAGTCGCAATATGTTGTATGCGACTAAGAATAGGAGTATATATGAAGTTAACCAAAATGCATGGTCTCGGCAACGATTTCATCCTCTTTTCTGACCCACAAGGAGCCAACAAAGATTATACAGATCTTGCCATCCGCCTCTGCAATCGTCGTACAGGCATCGGTGCAGATGGTCTTGTCATTGTTGTACCATCTGATACATGTGATGTACGCATGCGTATCATCAACTCGGATGGCAGTGAAGCTGAAATGTGTGGTAATGGTATTCGCTGTTTTGCTAAATACGCTTATGAACATGGAGAAATCAAAGATACAACTTTCACCATCGAAACATTAGCAGGCGTTATGAAACCAACGTTAACCATTGAAAATGGCATTGTTACACAAGTGACAGTAGACATGGGCAAACCTTTCTTTAACAGCAAAGACATTCCCATGAATGTAACCATGGATAAGGTCATCGATGTGGACCTCGATGTAAATGGCGAAACAGTAACAGTAAGTTCCGTTCTTCTCGGTGTACCGCATACAGAGGTTTTTGTGGACGACATCACGAAAGCACCGGTTACAATACAAGGACCAATCCTCGAAAAACACGATGCATTTCCTTCCAATACAAATGTAAACTACATTGAGGTCGTAAATGATCATCACATTAAGGTTCGCACTTGGGAACGTGGTGCAGGCGCCACTCTTGCATGTGGTACAGGTTCCTGCGCATCTGCTGTAATGTCCCACGAAAAAGGTCTTACAGGACGCGAGGTCGATGTAGAATTATATCTTGGCACATTACACATCAGTTATTTGGAGGATGGCACGGTTCTTATGACGGGCCCTGCTGAGGAAGTATTCGAAACAGAACTTCCTATCGAATAATATGAAGTGGTTACAATTACTATTACAGGCATACCTAAAATATAAACAAGGGCGCACCATGCTGCCAAGTAATATAGGACTATTGGTATCATTACTCATTTCTATCATCATTATTCTGGCCTCTGTCTTGTTTAGTATCCCCATTGGCTACGCATTAATCCTCGTATGGTTGTGCCTCGCTTACGCTCTATATCGACAAGGATATAATCCAAAAGACTTACTCCGCATGTCCTGGACGAGTGCCAAAACCTCAATCGTGGTCATCCGAATCTTTTTGCTCATTGGTTGGCTGATAGCCATGTGGCAAGCATCAGGGATTATTCCCATGATCATTGCGTCTGGTATTGAATTGATTAATCCAAATTTGTTCATAATCTGCGCATTTCTAATTACATCCTGTGTGAGTATGTTACTTGGTACATCGCTAGGAACAGTTGGCACTATAGGTATTGTCCTAATTACAATTGCCAAAGCCGGTAATCTACCTATTGATATTGTGGCAGGTGCCATTATGGCAGGCGCCTATTTAGGAGATAGAAACTCTCCTCTCTCCTCTAGCGCCTCTCTTGTGGCGGCTCTAACGCACACCAAAGTAAATAGCAATATACCAATCATGTTGAAAGATAGCATACCTGCGCTCATCATCAGCTGTATATTGTATCTACTTTTATCCCTATGGTTTCCACTAGACTACACTAACAGTTATCTACCGGATACGATTCATTTCGTTTTCAATATCCATTGGACATTATGGATACCAGTTCTTATCGTTATTGGTTTATTACCAACAAAGCTCTCTATACATTGGCCTATAGGTATGAGTGCACTGGCGGCAGCCATCCTCGCAGTTATTCATCAGAATTATACAGTAATGGATATGTTGCAATTTACTGTATTGGGTTTCCATCTGCCGGATTATAATCCGCTATCGGATATTATCCACGGCGGAGGTCTACAAACGATGTGGATACCGACCCTCTCTATATTTATGGCTTGTTCCATTTCCGGTATGCTTGAAGGCGTTGGTTTTTGGAATGATATTCGGAACCTTTTACAACACGTATCAGGTCGTGCCAAACTCTTTGCGTCGAATGTGCTAATTGCATTTATTACAGGTGCTCTTGGTTGTAGTCAAGCAATTGCGGTAATCATGACGCATTCGATTATGCGTACCACCTATGCAAAAGAACGCATTCATGACGAAGACGTTATGCTAGACTTTGAAAATAGCGGCATTCTTATTGCAGCCTTACAGCCTTGGAATATTGCGGCGCTAGTACCTGTCATTATGATGGATGTCTCACCCGCCGGTTACGTACCATTTGCGTTCTTCTTATACTTAGTACCACTTATCTACTGGTATCGCTTGCGACGCAAGGAACAACAAATCCATTAATACATTCTATTTTTTACGAAACATAGAGGAAAACTTATGATTTATACGATTACTTTCAATCCAGCATTGGATTATATCGTTCGCTTAGACCACTTAACCCCTGGTTCTATCAATCGTACGGAACAAGAATACGTGCTCGGTGGTGGCAAGGGCATCAATGTATCCATCGTACTTAATAACCTAGGTATGGATACGACGGCGCTTGGGTTTATCGCTGGTTTTACAGGTGACGAAATCGTGCGTCAGCTCAATGAATTTGATGTCCGTGAAAGTTTCATCCGCCTCAAAGAAGGTTTGACCCGCATCAACGTTAAGGTAAAAGCATCCGATGAAGAAACGGAAATCAACGGTCGTGGTCCTATCATCGCAGATGATGAACTCCATGCCTTATATGCCCAACTCGATGCATTAACAGATCAAGATACATTAATCTTAGCAGGCAGCATTCCGTCTAGTCTCCCAAGTGATATGTACGAAATCATTATGAAGCGCTTAGCTAATAAGCATATTCGTATCGTCGTAGACGCAACTAAGGATCTATTAACTCGTGTATTGCCATACAAACCATTTTTAATCAAACCAAATAATCACGAATTAAGCGAAATCTTCGGACGTACATTGTCTACAAAAGATGATTTAGTCACTGCAGCTAAAAAATTACAGTCCCAAGGTGCACAACATGTGCTCATCTCCATGGCTGGAGACGGTGCTATCTTGGTATCCGCTAATGGTACAGTCTATACAAGTCCTGCACCTAAAGGAACGCTTATTAACTCCGTTGGTGCCGGCGATTCTATGGTAGCTGGTTTCATGACTGGATACCTCAACACCCAAGATTTACAACAAGCCCTCTATTGGGGTATTGCTACAGGTTCTGCTTCAGCCTTTTCGGAGAATCTAGCCACCAAGGACGAGGTCCTCGCCGTGCTTAACACCATTCGTTAATTTTATTATTCATTATATATGTACAGTAAGGAGTACACACATGAAGATTACTGATTTATTAAAGCCCCAATCAATCCTGCTGAATGCATCACCAACTAACAAAGCGGATGCCATTTATACCCTAGGTGATTTAATGGATAAGGGGGGCAACCTATCTGACAAGGCAGAATACTTAGAAGCTGTCTTTGCCCGCGAAGAATCCGGTTCTACTGGCCTTGGCGACGGTATCGCCACACCACATGCTAAATCAGCAGGTGTAAAGGAAGCTGGCCTTGCTGCTATGGTCGTTCCTAACGGTGTTGATTTCGAGGCCCTCGATGGACAACCATCTCGCCTATTCTTTATGATTGCAGCCCCAGAAGGTGCCGCGGATACTCATGTAGAAGTATTGAGTAAATTAGCAACTATGGTAATCGATCCAGACTTCAAAAATGCTCTCATCCAAGCTGCTACAGTTGACCGTTTTCTAGAACTTATCACTGCCAAAGAAGATGGCAACTTTGATCCATCTGTAGAAGGCTATATCAAGACGGAAAATGAAAAAGCACCAAGCATTACCGAGGCTATTGAAGCAAAGGCTACTGAGGCTATCGAAAATGTCGTTCCTAAGGTATCTGTAGATAATCCACATTACGAAATATTAGCTGTTACAGGCTGTCCTACTGGCATTGCTCATACATACATGGCTGCAGAATCCTTGGAACGTAAAGCTAAGGAAATGGGCATCTCTTTAAAGGTAGAAAAAAATGGTGCTTCTGGCATTAAGGATGCACTTACAGCCGAAGAAATCGAGCATGCTAAATGCATCATCGTCGCTTCTGACCGCCAAGTTGAAATGGCTCGTTTTGATGGCAAGCCAATGATCCAAACTAAGGTTGCAAACGGCATTAATAAAGCAGAAGAATTATTGCGTGAAGCTATGTCTGGTACAGCACCGGTATACCATGCCTCACAGGCAGATAAAGATAGCGCAAATTCGGCTATCGATTCATCCGATAGCTTTGGTCGTCAAATCTACAAGCATTTGATGAACGGCGTATCCCATATGCTTCCATTTGTTATCGGCGGTGGTATCCTAATCGCTCTAGCATTCCTATTTGATACATTCGATCCAGCTAATGCCAAGAACTTTGGTTCTGGCACACCATTATCCGCATTTCTAATGAAAATTGGCGGTGCTTCCTTTGGATTTATGTTACCTGTTCTAGCAGGTTACATCGCTATGAGTATTGCAGACCGTCCAGGTCTTGTAGCTGGTTTCGTTGGTGGCTTGTTAGCAAACCAAGGCGGTTCTGGTTTCCTCGGTGCCTTGATTGCAGGCTTTGCAGCAGGTTACTTAGTACTGTTAGTTAAGAAACTCGTATCCGGATTACCTCAAGCACTAGAAGGTACAAAGCCAGTGCTCTTCTATCCTGTACTGGGCGTATTATTCATTGGTATCGCTATTACATTTATCATCAATCCACCAGTATCCGCCTTGAACGAATGGCTTATGAATTCCTTGCAAACAATGGGCACTACTAGCCGCGTATTATTAGGTCTTGTCTTCGGTGCTATGATGTCTGTTGATATGGGTGGCCCTGTCAACAAAGCAGCCTATGTTATCGGTACAGGCGCTCTTGCGACTGGTGAATACGGTATTATGGCCGCTGTTATGGCTGGTGGTATGGTTCCTCCATTGGCGATTGCCCTTTGTACAACATTCTTCCCTAGCCGCTTCACAGAAGCAGAACGTAAGTCTGGTATTACAAATTACATCATGGGAATTTCCTTCACCCCAGAAGGGGCTATTCCATTTGCCGCAGCTGATCCTATTCGCGTATTGCCTTCTTGCATCATCGGTGCTGGTACAGCTGGTGCATTATCCATGTTCTTTGAATGTACATTACGTGCCCCTCACGGTGGTATCTTCGTAGTACCAACAATCGGCAATCCACTTCTTTACCTTGCATCCATTGCAATCGGTTCCGTTGTAGCTTGCATTATCTTAGCTATCGTAAAACCAAAACTCAAAAAATAATATCACAATTGGTCTATTTAGTTTAATTATTATAAACGACTGACTAATAACTAATGTATGCAAAACACCCTATGTCACAATACTGACATAGGGTGTTTGTATATATAAATTATATTTTTATCTAATTATCGGATTACATCATCATAAAATGTACCATACACCATTTTAAATATGCGATTAGCAACATGATAGCTTTCAAAATCAAAGTCCGTAGGTGTTAAGAATGTAACATTCTCATAGCCTTTAAGAGCTGGTTGTGTTGGTTTACTTTCACCATTAAGAGTGTAATCCTGTTGATTTAATACCATCCCTACAATACCAGATTCCATCATTTTTATATTCCATAGTTCATTTAAAGAAAAATCTGGTAGCCTTGTTTTTAGCTCTGGTGCCTTAGCTACCATATTTGCAACTCAGTATTGGACACAGCCTTCACAGGATTTAAAGAAGCACACAAAACACATACCAGCGCCACAAGAAATACAAAATGTTTCATAAGGCACCTCATTTCACTACAACATCGTCAAAATGCTGCTGATACGCTACAGTAAACATAGCGTCTGCTACAGCAAATAAGTCTTCATCAAACCGGCCACGATCTATAGGACGTAATTGATGCACTAAAGGAGCTTTACTAGTAATCTCTGTACCGTCCCCATTATATCGTTTCACCTCTTGTAACTCGACTTGTATCCCTGATTCATCCTGTGCAGCCTTAATCACAGCATACATAGATGGTGACGGCTTTACAACATTCATAGCTTGTATTAAGGACCCTAATGAGTAATTCGTATCATAGGTAGTAGTTAATTCATATTCTGTAATAGATGTACTTCGAGGAGATTCATAAACAGTATAAAAAGTACCTTTTAATTTATAGTGTGGTGCTGCGTATTCTAGAGACTCTACAGAATATGTATTTAAATAACTTGTCATCCTATTTTGTAAAGAACCCTCTCCATAGGGATACGATTTTTGATACACATTTTTAAACTGCGGTGAGCTATTTAATTCATTAATTGAAATAGCTTGAATTTGCATGGTGAAAGTAGCCATCACCATACATGCTAATAAGAATTTTCTAAACATATTCTCTCCTTTAAAAACAAAACTCGGATAATTTAGTTTCTCTTCTGTTCTCTAATCAGCTATTATACCTCCATAACATATGATTTTAAATTTAATTCTAAATTTCTAATTTCCTGTAATACCATTTTATCTTGATATAGTCTATATCCGTGAGAATTGTACAATTAACCATATTTATGATAAACTATATAAATATAAATAATTTTTAAAATTATAAATTATTATTTGAAATCTAGTTCGGAGAATAATTCATGAAATCATCTAAGAAACGTCAAGTGACTGCTGCGTTTTTTGCAGCAGCAGCATTGGGTGGCGTTGCTCACGCAGCTCCGGTCCTTAACATGAATGATTTAGTAGGATCTAAGACTACTTCTGAATCAACGACAGAAACTATTAATAATGTAGCGACTCCAGTCGTGCGACCAATGGATACTCAACCTACGGCACCAACTACACAGCCAACAGTGATTACTCCTCAACCAGCAGTTGCACAAAATGTACAAATACAACAAGGTGGTACAGTACAATCAACTCCAAAAGTAACGCCTATGGTCCCTCGTGTGCGCCCAGTACCGGTTCCAGATACGGCTAAAGCTTTAGAGGAACAATATAGAGCCGTTTCACAACCACAATACGTTGTTAATAAACAAACGAATACTATGATGGAACCAACATTGGCAATGCATAGTTTAATCAATGTACAACGCAAAACTGAGCCTGTTACCGTACAAAAGCAAGTAGACGGCAAACAACAAACACAAACAACCCAAGTACAACGCACACCTATTGTTGTACAAGAACAATCTACAACGCCAATGGTAGTAGCCAACACGACAACGACTAAAGCAGTTGTAGCAAAACGGACATTAACCATTCGCGATCTACAACGTGCTGAACGTGAACGTTTAGCTAAATTAGCGGAAGAACAAGCGGCACAACAAGAAGCAATGCAACAACAAAGCAGTGAACAAGCGCAAGCAGTGCGCCAAATGGCAGCTGAACGAGCTGCTGAAGCACAACGTCAAGCCGCATTATTAGCGCAGCAACAAGAAGCGCAACGCCAAGCTGAGTTATTAGCTCAACGCCAAGCTGCTATTAAAGCGGAACAAGAACGCATCGCTGCAGAGCAAGCCGAGGCTCAGCGTCAAGCAGCTATCAAGGCGGAACAAGATCGTATCGCAGCTCAACAAGCTGAGGCTCAACGTCAAGCGGCTATTAAAGCAGAACAAGAACGCATCGCCGCTCAGCAAGCCGAGGCTCAACGCCAAGCTGCTATTAAAGCGGAACAAGAACGCATCGCTGCTCAGCAAGCCGAAGCTCAACGCCAAGCTGCTATTAAGGCTGAACAAGAACGCATCGCGGCAGAACAAGCTGAAGCGGATGCAGAAAGAGCTCGTCTAGATGCAGCCGCAGCAAAGGCAGCTGCTGACGCTGCTGCAAAAGCCCAAGCGGAAGCAGAAGCAAAAGCTCAAGCCGAAGCAGCGGCCGAAGCTCAACGTCAAGCTGCCATCAAGGCTGAACAAGAACGTATTGCCGCAGAGCAAGCAAAAGCAGCACAAGAGGCTAAAATTAAAGCAGAACAAGAAGCAAAGGCTAAAGCTGAGGCGGAGGCTAAGGCTAAAACTGAGGCGGAGGCTAAGGCTCAGGCAGAAGCAAAAGCTCGAGCGGAAGCGGAAGCAAGACAAAATCAAGAGCCTAAATTGCCTGAATCGTATGTTAATGAACGTAATCAAGCTTCTACCAAAGGTTCTACTACAACAGGTGAAAAAAATATACTTTCACAACCAATTGATCCCCCATTACAAGCTGATACGTCTGCAAAGATTACCCTCACCTTTGACATCAATAATTACGAGTCAATGACGGGAACGGTAGATAATAAAGAGATTAAATATCGCGCATTTGAATATATCCCATATGTATCAAATCCTATCGATATTGATCAGCAGTACATAAACATTTACATACCTGAAGAGTATTTCAATAATGGCACTGTAAATGGTTATAATACACAAACAGCACCAATCTTTATGCCAAATAATGTTGGCGGTTATATGCCAAGCCAACCTATGGCACCAAAGGTAGAAAATAATAAGCCAAATAGTGCTCTCTATGCATTGTCTAGAGGTTATGTGGTTGCGTCCCCTGCTACACGTGGCCGTACAAACAAAGCATCCGATGGTAACTTCATCGGTAAAGCACCAGCAGTTATTGTAGACTTACAAGCGGCTACAGCTTATTTACACGCTAATGATGCGACTATGCCAGGTAACGCAAAACGTATTATTACGAATGGTACTAGCGCAGGTGGTGCCGTTTCCTTATTACAAGGTGCAACAGGTAATACATCTGATTACCAACCATATCTACAGGCTCTCGGCGCTGCTACTGCATCTACCGATGTGTATGCATCCTCTGCTTACGCACCGATTACAAACCTAGATGCTGCAGATATGGCTTACGAATGGAGCTATAATGGTATCACATCATTTAACAAAGTAACTATGGGACAAGGCGAATTGCCTCAAGCTAATGTAGGTAGTGCGCCAGCTCCAATCCAACGCAGTGTACAACGTGTAAACTTAACTAATGACGATGTGGCATATTCTGATTTACTGAAGAGCCACTTCCCTGACTATGTAAATAACTTACAGTTACGCGATAGAACCGGCGTTATCTTAAAACTCGATAAGAAAGGTAATGGCACATTCAAGCAATATGTAAAATCTTTCATCATCGATGCCGCTAATAAAGCTAAATCTAATGGCGCTGATTTGTCTCGCTATTCTTTCTTAATATTAGATAAGAATACAGGCATGGTGAAAGATATTGATTGGGACGCTTATAATAGCTTTACTAGTCGTTCTAAGGCACCAGGTGCATTTGACTCTAGAGCTAATGATTCTGGTGAAAACAGCCTATTCGGTACAAGCACTAGCGATACTAATCACTTCACGATTACAGCGGCACTACATGATACAACGCCTAATAATGATGTATATGTAGAAAACGCTAAAATCGTTACTATGATGAACCCTATGAACTATCTTGGTTCTCCTAGTGCAACAAACGCTAAATATTATCGAATTCGCTATGGTACAGCAGATAGCAATACATCTGTTGCTATTCCATTAATCGTAGGCACTCGTGCACAAAATCTTGGATATAGTGTAGACATGGCTACACCATTTGGTGTAGATCACGCTGGCGATTACGATTTACAAGATTTATTCAACTGGATGGATTCTATTGTAAAAAATGGTAGATAATCCATCTCGATTATAAACTTATTCCATAACGTAACAAGGCGTCCTGAACAAGCAGGACGCCTTTATTACTAGTATTATATTGAAATGTTATTAATCTTCAGGGAATAGTGCAGTAGACAAGTAACGTTCACCTGTATCTGGAAGAATTACTACGATATTCTTACCTTTGTTTTCAGGACGTTTTGCCAATTCTGCAGCTGCCCACAAAGCAGCACCAGAGGAAATACCTACCAAGATACCTTGTGTATGTCCGAAGTCTTGTGCTGTTTTGAATGCATCTTCATTAGCAACTTGGATAACTTCATCATAAATTTTAGTATCCAATGTTTCAGGAATAAAACCTGCACCTAAACCTTGGATTTTATGAGGACCTGGTTTACCGTTAGATAATACAGCAGAGTCTTTAGGTTCTACAGCTACGATCTTAACATCAGGATTTTGTTCTTTCAAGAAACGACCTGTACCAGTTAATGTACCACCTGTACCAACACCAGCTACGAAAATATCTACAGCACCATCTGTGTCACCCCAGATTTCAGGACCTGTAGTTTTATAGTGAATTGCAGGGTTAGCTTGGTTTACGAATTGGCCTGCTTCTACAGCACCAGCAGTGGCTGTTACGATTTCTTTTGCCTTTGCAATCGCGCCTTTCATACCAAGTGCACCATCAGTTAAGACGAGTTGTGCACCATAGCCAAGCATTAATTTACGGCGTTCGATAGACATTGTTTCAGGCATTACGATAACAACCTTATAGCCAAGCGCAGCGCCTACAGCGGATAAACCAATACCGGTATTACCAGATGTAGCTTCAACAATAGTACCACCTGATTGTAATTCACCAGATGCAACAGCAGCTTGAATGATAGCAGCAGCGATACGATCCTTTACGGAACCACCTGGGTTAAAGTATTCAAGTTTAGCTAAAATATTAGCATCAGCACCTACGCTTTCACCAAAACGAGTAGCTGCCAACAATGGTGTTTTACCAATTAATTCAACAAAAGATTTTGCGATTTTAGACATAATCAATACTCCTTATATTCGGATATTATGGATACTATAAATGGTATGTAATTTATAATTATGTGTCTCTTAAATAGAGCCATCCCAATTATCATATTTTGTATCTAGTTTTGCGTATGTACCATCGATAACGTCTTGTAAGGTCACACTTTCTAGATAATCGTGAATGTAATTTTGTAACCCCGCCCAGAATCCAACGGTGCGTTCATTAATGACATCATCCGTAGATACACCTTCATCTAGAGATGAAATAATAGCCATTGATTCCTCTGTAGCCATCAAAATTTCAATGATTGTATATTCACTAGGTTTTTTAGACAAACGATAGCCGCCGTATTTACCACGAATGCTATCAACTAAACTGGCCGCTCCTAATCGAGCCACAATACCTTCTAAATATTTCTCAGATATGCCTTGTCGTTCTGCAACAGAACGTAATGACACTGGTTTTCCCTGACCTTGCTCAGCTAGATCGATGAGAACCATCAATGCATATCTTCCTTTTGTAGAAATTCTCATGTATATTGCCTTCCTTTTTAAAAGCTAGCGTCCCTTGAACAAACAGTTTATATATCTCCTATGCGAATGTATAAAACCTTGTACATCGCTAGGAATTAATTTCATTATAGAATACTAACTGTAAAAATGCAAGAGTTTATTTCCTACTTTGTTAAAAGGTTTTACAAATATTAGTAAAACTCTATATAAAATGCATATAATACGACAAAAAGACCAGTCCGAAGACTGGTCTTTTTGCGTATAGTTTGTAGTTTGTTATATGAGGTTTACATTAGTGAATTGGAGAGTGTTTCACCATGTAATGGGGCTTACCGGTATCGTTGGATATACGATCCGTGCCCAAATGTTGTCATTTGAAGAGGTTGTTGGTCTATCTAGTAGTCTTAGATTTTACC
>OGEO01001638.1_pt1 | contig 12704 bp, 10 predicted proteins | sample 1570661 | NCBI WGS metagenome assembly OGEO01 (sample SAMEA2582142, study PRJEB24529) | metagenome | biome: Human gut stool | place: China | collected 2011
AATATTGTTACGAGTTTATAAAAAAGATGAAAAATTTTCTCTAATAAAGTAAAAAGAAATAAAATTAATTCTTTTAAAACAAGATTAGACAGAAGCAGAGAAATAGAAAAAATACAGAGGGTGAAAATATGGCATCAGTACAGACAAAAGATTACATTGTGCAGTTAATGAAAGAGGAGATTCTTTCAGGAGTTATGAAACCGGGAGAAGAGCTGGCGCAGGAAGCACTTGCAGAGCGTCTTGGTGTTTCAAGAATGCCGATCCGTGAGGCATTACAGAATCTTGTTCAGGAGGGATTTGCGGTACGTCTTCCAAACCGTCATATCCAGGCAGTAGTTTTGAGCGCACAGCAGATTCATGATGTATTTCATGTGATTGCAGCGATGGCAGCAGAGAATACGATCTTAGTTGCAAAGAAAGAGCAGATGCTTCGAAGGAAAAATGTGGAACAAACGAGTCAGACAGAATTCGAAGAAGATGGACAGAGCAAGCTTTTCCTTGAGCAAGAGATTGAGAAAACTCCAAGCGAGCAGCTTTTTCAGATACTTTCCGGCATGGAGAATGCATTGAGACCAGAGAAGAAGGCAGAGTGGGAGATGGTTTATCAGGAGAGACTCATCAGTTTGTTTGAGAATCCATATCTGTCACAGCTTCAGGGGAAGACGATGGATGGTTATGTAGCTTATGCAATTGAGAAGATGGGAGATAAACAGCAGAAGTTAGAGCAGCTTCGCCGTATCACAGAAGGTATTGCAGAGAATAATGAGCAGAAGATCCGAATGGGACTTCGAGAATACTATCTTTCTTATGCTGATGCTTTTGTAGAAAGATGGGAGAAGAAGGCAGAAGAAACAGAAAAATAGGTTGAATTGTTATTGGGGTGATTACATACATATGTAGGTTGTAATCACCCCTTTTTCTATAAACAAAGTTTTATCTAGATTTGTTAGTGAGCGATTGCTATGGTAGCAAAGGCACCTCGTGTTCGTCATTTTGTACAAGATGTGTTAAAAAAACACTGGATTATATCGCAAATATGATGATAAAATATAAATCAGATGATGGGTTAGAAAATTGGAGAGGGAGGACGATGGAAAAAGCACGACAAGTAAAAAGAGTCCTGCTGCAGGCAATTAAGATCGCGGTGGGCAGCAGTATAGCAATTTATATAGCGCATATGCTGGGATTGGAGTACGAGGTATCGGCCGGAAGTATCGCACTTCTTACTCTTGTGACAACAAAGTGGGAGACGGTGAAATTAGCGTTTTATCGTATGGCGACGTTTGTACTGGCTGTAGTTTTGGCAGCATTGACATTTGGACATATGACGAGTTCCTGGCTGGCGTATGGAATTTATGTATTTTTAATTGTGGCGATCAGTCATAGTCTGGGATGGGCATCTACGATTTCAGTGAATGCCGTTATCGGAACGCATTTTCTTATGACGAGAGATTTTAGCCCGGACTTTATCCGTAATGAGCTTCTGCTTGTATTGATAGGAGTTGTCATAGCAACTATATTGAATCTTTTCTATGATTATGAGGGGCAGAAACAGGATTTAATCCGTTATATGAGAGAGACGGAGAATCAGCTGCAGATGCTTTTATGTGGACTTGCAGCGTATCTTCATAATAAAGACATGGAGATTAATATCTGGGACCGGATCATTGCATTTGAAAGCAGACTTCATGAATTTATTAAGGCAGCGTATGATTATCAGGATAATACATTTCATTCGCACCCGGGATACTACATAGATTATTTTGAAATGCGTCTGGCGCAGCTTCAGGTACTTCACAACCTGCATTATGAGATTAAGAAGATTCGTATGATGCCGAAACAGGCATTAGTAATTGCTGACTATATGATGTATATGGCTGATTATATTGTTGAGATGAATATTCCGGATCAGCAGATTAAGAAGCTAGAAGAGATTTCTGAGAAGATGAAGACAGAGGAGCTTCCAAAGACTCGTGAGGAGTTTGAAGGCCGTGCGCTTCTGTATCATATTTTAATGGATCTTGAGGAATTTCTAGTATATAAGAAACGATTTGTAAATGAACTTGACGAGAAGAAATTAAGCATCTACTGGAAACAGGAGATGGGACAGCAAGATAATGTGAACGAGTCACAGAATTGATAAAAAGAAAAGGATTAAATCCAGAAGAAACAAAAATAAATTGTTTTTCTGAGTTTAATCCGTTTCTATATGAAACTAACGGTTGTCTAATCGAAAATATCAGATCTTTCCCGGGAATAATGTGCCGGCTCTTCCGCCTTTTATAATATCATAAAGGACTTCCGGACGCTTTCCGTTTGTAACAATTGTGTTTGTTCCCTGGGAAGTGGCAAGGGATGCGGCCTGAAGTTTTGTACGCATTCCGCCTGTTCCACGTCGGGAACCTGCGCCACCGGCTAAAGCATAGACGCCGTCATCGATTGCATCAATCTGATCGATTAGCTGTGCATTTGGATACAATCTTGGATCGTGGTCATAAAATCCATCAATGTCGGAGAAGATGACCAGATGCTTTGCGCGGCAGAGTACTGCTACGACAGCGGAGAGCATATCGTTATCACCGAAGAGACGATCCTCGGATTCGATTTCTTTATAGCTTACGGAGTCATTTTCATTTACAATCGGGATTACACCCATCTCGAGAAGTGCATTGAATGTATTGATCAGATTTTCTTTTTTCTCTTCTTCTTCAATATCATCTGCATTGAGCAGAATCTGTGCTACAGTCTTGTCATAGTCACCAAAGAACTTGTCATACAGATACATCAGACTACACTGTCCGACTGCGGCAGCAGCCTGTTTCATACGCATACTGTCTGGTTTAGCAGTCATGTTCAGTTTATTTCTTCCGACTGCGATCGCTCCGGAGGAAACGAGTACGACTTCGTATCCCATGTTCTGGATATCAGAAAGTACACAGACAAGACGGTCTGTTGTACGAAGATCGCTCTTTCCGGCGTCATTCGTAAGTGTGGATGTTCCAACTTTTACTACAATTCGATTATTATAAAGTCCCATAATGCATAACTCCTTGATAAATATCTTTTAAAATAATTTCCGGATGTCAGTTAACAACCAGCCTTGTCTCATCGACTGTTTTATAGTATCATACAGTTATAAATTACAAAAGCGAATGTTTCTCATGGATTACATGACAAAATCAAATATAAAGTAAGTGAAGAGATTTTTCGTAGCGAAAACAGATGGGAAAATGTAAAGCGAAAGGAGTGTTAAATTCATGGATGGAAGTATTCAGAAATACATGGCGTTTGTTAAGACTGTAGAGTGTGGAAGTTTTACAAAGGCAGCGGAACAGTTGAGTTATTCCCAGTCCGGGATCAGCCGAATGATCAATGATCTGGAAAAGGAATGGAAGGTAGTTCTGCTTGAACGAAGCAAGTCAGGAGTAAAGCTTACAAGCAGCGGGATGAAGTTACTTCCTTATGCGGAACGGGTCTGCAGAGAATACGAGAAACTTCAATTGGAAGTTGATGAGCTTCAAGGGTTAAAGTCAGGATTGATCCGTATCGGTACATTTTCCAGCGTAGCAACACATTGGCTGCCGAATATTATCAAGGAATTTCAGAAAAATTATCCAAACATCGATTACGAGATGCTTTTGGGTGATTATACGGATATTGAAGAATGGATCATGGAAGGGCGGATTGACTGTGGATTCACAAGATTGCCGGTAAGGGATGAGATGGATACAATTTTCCTGGAGCAGGACAGGCTGCTTGTCGTGCTTCCGGAAGGACATCCGCTAACAGAACTTCAGAAGATTCCGGTCAGTGCACTTTGTGAGGAACCGTTTATGCTATTGGAGAAAGGTGCTAAGGCAGAAGTTTCTGAGATTTTTGAGAGAAGTAATTTGAAGCCGAAAGTACATTTTACAACGTGGGATGATTATGCAATCATGGCGATGGTTGAGAGTGGGCTTGGGATCAGTGTCTTGCCGGAACTGATCTTGAAGCGGATTCCGTATCGTATCGTAACACGAGAACTGGAGATTCCGGCGTATCGTAATATAGGACTTGTCATGCGTAACAGAAAAGGTGCAACTCCGGCGGTGAAGCGGTTCCTGGAGTATCTGCAGTATAGATAATAAGAAATGTGAAACTTTTATGAAGTGGCATGTTCTGAATGATAATTTGCTTGATAGAAGGAAATATATGAGGGTATAATGTTACTATTATGATAAAAAGGGCTTATTCTATGACCGACATTATAAGAGTCATCAGCAATCAGAGAAAAGCACAAAGATTGAAAGAAGGAGAAAAAGATGGCGATTAAACATATTTTATTTGACTTAGACGGAACACTTTTACCGATGGTACAGGACGAATTTGTCCGTTTTTATATGCCGCTTCTTGCAAAGGCATATTTGAAGAAAGGCGTGGAAATGGATCCAAAAGGATTCATTGGTGCAGTATGGAAAGGCTATGAGGCGATGGTGAAAAATGATGGTTCCAGAACAAACCGGGAGGCATTCTGGAGTTATATCGATGAATTCCTGCCGCTTTCTGTGGAAGAATCAGAGGCAATCGCAGATGCATTTTATGAGGATGAATTCAATCAGGCTAAATGTACGACACAGCCGACACCTCTCTCAGATATGGTTATAAAAGAGGCGAAGAAGAAAGGGATTGAAGTCTATCTTGCAACGAATCCGATCTTTCCAAAATGTGCAACGATGAATCGTATCGACTGGGCGGGACTGGATCCAGAAGATTTTAAGATTATCACAACATATGAAGACCATGTATACTGTAAGCCGAATCCGGAATATTTTCGTCAGATTCTGGAACAGTTTAAACTCGATCCGTCAGAATGTCTGATGGTCGGAAATGACGTAGTGGAAGATCTTGCAATCCGCACGCTTGGAGTTCCTGTGTTTCTTGTGACAGATACGATGGAGAATAAGAAAAACCTTCCAATTGATTCGGAATATCAGGGCTCGATGGAAGAGTTGCTGGAATTTGTGAAAGAACTGCCGGAAGTGTAGAGGTTGCAGCGCCGGTCTATTCCGAACGATTAAAGAAACGTCTGCAGGATCTTTTTGATCTGATGTTAAGTGATAACAAAAAAGCGCGAAAGGAGGATGCAAAAGGAATCTATTCTGTGGTAGAATGTAAGGGACAGCCAATTAACTCACAGGAACTTCTTTATCAGGAAGCCTATGCGAAAGCAGCAATGAACAGTGTAAGTCAGTTGGAAGCGGCTGTACAACAGACAGAAAATAAGGTGATAGAATGATCTATAAATTCGGGGAACGTCTGACAGAGATTAGTCAGGAAGAATGGGAGAAAGAAAAGTGTCCGGCTGTGTTCCTCACAGATTCCGATCATGCGGAGGAGACATTGGCAACAGCAGGGATCATATATGAAAGTGAGATCCAGATTGCGAAGATCGGATTCTGTAAGATTGAGAATCAGCAGGAATGTATGGTAGGAACTTTCTGCATTCCAAAGCTTCTTGATGTATTAGGAAGCAGATACCGAATGTACATGTTTGTAAATGAAGATAATGTTGTTATCGTAGATGACGAGACATTTTCGGAAAGACTTATTAACAGAATCAAGAGGAAACGAATGCATCAGGGCGAGACAAAAGAACGATTCCTTTATAATTACATTGCAGAATTCATGAGCCGTGATCTGGAGATTCTTGTGGCTTATGAACGGAGACTTCTTCGCATGGAAGAGGATGTGTCTCAGGATCATACAGATACGATCCAGAATCGATTGATGCCGATTCGACGCGAACTTCTGAATCTGAGAAGCTATTATGACGAGATGATGGACCTGACAAAAGAGCTCGAAGAGGATGAGAATGGATTGTTTTTGGATGATCAGCTGAAATACTTCGGAACACTGACAGACCGCGCAGACCGACTGATGAGCAGGACATCACATTTGCTTGAATATGCCCGTCAGGTAAAGGAGGCTTACCAGTCTCAGATCGATAATAGACAGAATAACAATATGCAGTTTTTAACAGTGATTTCTACGATTTTCTTTCCACTGACATTGATCACGGGATGGTTTGGAATGAACTTTAAAGATATGCCTGGACTCGAGAATGGCTATCCGGCGGTAATGGCACTTAGTATTGTCATTATCGTGATCTGTATCTTGATCTTTAAGAAAAAGAAGATTATCTAAAAAACTGAAAAAACTGTAAAAATAGCGTTGACAATCCTCGATTGAATGCTATAATGATGGTCAGAAGAAGTTAAGGATTATAAAGCAACATAGTTCTTAACCGATAACACGATGACGAGACGAGTAGGATGTGGAATGTTACAGAGAGAGATACATTTGCTGGAAGTATCTTAGCAGGAATCATTTGAAGACTACCTCTGAGTGGCCCCAATCCGGTCCGGTGATTCCGTTATAATCATGAATGAAGTGGTTTTAAAGCAGTATAGTTACTGTGATCTTGAAAACAAAAAGGGTGGAACCGCGGATAGTAAAGTAATTGATAATCAGACTTTATCCGTCCCTTGCATGTGAGTGCAGGGGACAGATGAAGTCTTTTCTTTTTCCATAGAATCCCCAGATGAAAGCATGCATAGTCACTTGAAAGAAAAAAGGAGGAAGCAAAATGATTATTACATTAAAAGATGGATCAAAAAAAGAGTATTCAGAAGCAAAGTCAGTAATCGACGTTGCATTTGACATCAGTGAAGGACTTGCACGCGCAGCCTGTGCAGGAGAAGTAGATGGAGAGGTTGTAGACCTTCGTACAGTTCTTGATAAAGATTGTGAACTGAACATCCTTACAGCAAGAGATGAGAAGGGACTGGCTGTACTTCGTCACACAGCATCCCACGTTATGGCAGAAGCTGTTCAGACACTTTTCCCAGAGGCAAAGGTTGCAATCGGACCTTCTATCGATACAGGATTTTATTATGACTTTGAATGTCAGTCATTTTCAAGAGACGATCTTGACGCAATCGAGAAAGAGATGAAGAAGATCATCAAGAAGGGTGCAAAGATCGAAAGATTTACAAAATCAAGAGAGGATGCGATCGCATTTTTCAAAGAGAAAAATGAGCCATACAAGGTTGAGCTGATCGAGGATCTTCCGGAGGGAGAAGAGATTTCCTTCTATTCCCAGGGAGAATGGGTTGACTTATGTGCAGGCCCACATCTGATGAGCACAAAGGGAATCAAAGCATTCAAGCTGTTATCATCTTCTGGTGCTTACTGGAGAGGTGATGAGAATAAACATATGCTGACACGTATCTATGGTACAGCTTATGCAACAAAGGATGAGTTGAAAGAGCATCTGACACAGTTAGAGGAAGCAAAGAAACGTGACCATAACAAACTTGGACGTGAGATGAAGCTTTTCACAACTGTAGATGTAATCGGACAGGGACTTCCGCTGATCATGCCAAACGGTGTTATCATCATGCAGGAGCTGCAGCGCTGGATCGAGGATGAAGAGGAAAAACGTGGATATATCCGTACAAAAACACCGCTGATGGCAAAGAGCGATCTTTATAAGATTTCCGGACACTGGGATCATTATAAAGAAGGAATGTTTGTTTTAGGAGATGAGGAGAAAGATAAAGAAGTATTTGCTCTTCGTCCGATGACATGTCCGTTCCAGTATTATGTATACAAAGCAGAGCAGCATAGCTACCGTGATCTTCCGCTTCGTTATGGTGAGACATCTACACTGTTCCGTAACGAGGATTCCGGAGAGATGCATGGTCTGACACGTGTTCGTCAGTTCACGATCTCTGAGGGACATTTGGTCGTAAGACCGGATCAGATGGTAAAAGAGTTCAAAGATTGTATCGCACTTGCACAGTACTGTCTGCAGGTTCTCGGAGTAGAAGAGGATGTAACATATCACCTTTCTAAATGGGATCCGAAAGATACTAAGAAATACATCGGAGCACCGGAAGTATGGGAAGAGACAGAAGGTCATATCCGTACAATGCTTCAGGAACTCAACATTCCATTCGTAGAGGATGTCGGAGAGGCTGCTTTCTACGGACCGAAAGTTGATATCAATGCGAAGAACGTATATGGTAAGGAAGACACAATGATCACAATCCAGTGGGATGCACTTCTTGCTGAGCAGTTTGATATGTACTATATCGATGAGAATGGTGACAAACAGCGTCCGTACATCATCCACCGTACATCTATGGGATGCTACGAGAGAACACTGGCATGGCTGATCGAGAAATATGCAGGAATGTTCCCGACATGGCTGTGTCCGGAGCAGGTTCGTGTGATCCCGATTTCTGATAAATACAATGATTACGCTGCGAAAGTGGAAGCACAGCTGAAAGAAGCTAATATCCGTTGCTCAGTAGATGGACGTTCCGAGAAGATGGGATACAAGATCCGTGAGGCTCGTCTGAACAGAGTTCCATACCTCTTAATTGTTGGAGCGAAGGAAGAGGAAGAGCAGAAAGTATCTGTAAGAAGCAGATATCTTGGAGATGAAGGTTCTAAGGATCTTGGAGAATTCATCGAAGCAATCAAGGATGAGATTGCAAAGAAAACAATCCGTAAGATTGAAGTAGAAGAGTAAGAATGCCGATGGGGCTGTTGGGGGCACTGAACTGCTCCACGTCAAGTATATAATTGAAAAAATATAAATTTTTCCTGCCAGCAGAAATTTATCTGCTGGCAGTTTTTATGCAGCTTGCAAGTGAATTTTGTGTTTTCCATTCGTGTTAAAATTCCGAGATTTCTTTGCAAGCGTTTATTGTTGTAGTAATCTATATAATCTTCGATTATTTTACAAGAACACTTCTATCAAGACTGACTTCATATCCCTCTAAGTAACAGTTAAAAGAAAATAAAACTCCTCCAGTCACTAAGAGCGGAGGGTAGAAAAAATCATAAATTCATGCTATAATTTCGCTATATTTTTGAAAGGGATAAAGGAGATGCGAATGATATCCTATATACAGATATTGAGGACGCATGGCTAGACTATAAAGTTGGAGGAAAAAATAATGGTTGATACAAAGAAAGAACAGGAACGTGACGAACTCCATCGTGCCATATGGGCAATCGCAGATGAACTGCGCGGTGCTGTCGATGGATGGGACTTTAAGAACTATGTCCTTGGTACAATGTTTTATCGTTATATATCAGAAAATCTGACAAGCTATATTAATAATGGAGAAATCGAAGCCGGAAATACAGACTTTGACTTTGCTCAGATGTCAGATGAAGATGCTGAAGAAGCAAGAGAAGGACTTGTAGAAGAAAAAGGATTCTTTATTCTTCCGAGTGAACTCTTCGCTAATATAAAGAAGAAAAGTAATGCAGATATGGAATGGGCTAAGGCTCATCTTAATGAAAAGTTGGAGGCAGTATTCCGTCATATCGAGGAATCCTCACAAGGCAGTGAGGCAGAAAGCGACTTTGCTGGCTTGTTTGCTGATTTTGATGTAAACAGCAATAAGCTTGGTTCCACTGTTGCTAAAAGAAATGAGAAACTTGTAAAGCTATTAAACGGTGTGGCTGATATGAACCTCGGTTCTGTACAAGACCATGATATTGATGCCTTTGGTGATGCCTACGAGTATCTGATGACTATGTATGCATCGAATGCAGGTAAGTCCGGTGGTGAGTTCTTTACTCCTGCCGATGTATCAGAACTTCTTACTCGTCTGGGTACTGTAGGTAAAACAGAAGTCAATAAGGTATACGATCCAGCCTGTGGCAGCGGAAGTCTGCTCTTGAAATCTTTGAAAATTCTTGGTAAGGAAGGTGTGCGTAATGGTTTCTATGGACAGGAAATCAATATCACAACCTATAACCTTTGCCGTATCAATATGTTTCTGCATGATGTAGGATTCGATAAATTCGATGTTGCCTGTGAAGATACTCTGACATCACCACAGCATTGGGATGATGAACCATTTGAACTGATTGTTTCAAATCCCCCATATTCGATCAAGTGGGCAGGCTCTGACGATGCAACTCTTATCAATGACCCAAGATTTGCTCCGGCAGGTGTACTTGCACCAAAGAGCAAGGCTGATCTTGCATTTATCATGCACAGCCTTTCTTGGCTTGCAAGTAATGGAACTGCTGCAATCGTATGCTTCCCTGGTATCATGTACCGTGGTGGAGCAGAAAAGAAAATCCGTCAGTACTTGGTGGATAACAACTTCATTGACTGTATTATTCAGCTTCCGAGCAATCTATTCTTTGGAACATCAATTGCTACCTGCATTATGGTAATGAAAAAGAATAAGACAGATAACTGTACGCTCTTCGTCGATGCAAGTAACGAGTGTGTGAAAGTTACCAACAACAATAAGCTGACTCCTGAGAATATCGACAGAATTGTTGATATCTTTACAAAGCGTGAGGAAGTAGAACACATTGCTCATCTTGCTTCTTATGATGAAGTGAAAGAAAATGATTTTAATCTTTCAGTATCCACCTATGTGGAGGCTGAGGATACAAGGGAGAAAATCGATATCGTGAAGCTGAATGCAGAGATTAAAGAAATTGTTGCCCGTGAGCAGGTTCTTCGTGATGAAATTGATAAAATTATTACGGAGATAGAATGCTAATATGACTACTTGGATTATAGATAACAATGAAATTATTGGTTTAGGTTTAGATTTTCTAGCTTTAATTGTTTCAATAGTACTGACAGTCCTCATATACAAATTGGAGCGTAAGCATGAAAAAGAACATGAGTTTACCGAGGAAGAGGGCAGAAAAGAAAGAATCAAAGAAGAAGCAAAAGTGTTTCTTGTTGATAATGAAGACGAAATCGAATATCTGCCTATTTCACAAGTGGCCTCAAGTTTACAATTAAAAAGAAAACATAATCGATCAATCATTACAAAGTTTCTTCGTTGTAGTGAAGATGTAAAAAATGAAATTTTGATACAAGCCGGCATTCAAAAGACGACCATTAAAATGGACGATATTCATAAATACGTTGACTTGTTAGATGAAGATTTACGTAAAAATCATTTTGGCACACAAATTTTATATGATGGAGCAAAATATTTGCACCGAGCTTTTGAAAGATGGGCAAATCAGCCAGTAGAAAACTCTAATCCTTATATTTTTGAAAATCTAAAAACAACAGAAATTCATGGTAGGAGAAACAATGCTGTAATTTGGAGATGTTCAAATTACGATACTAATCTATTTACTTATATGTGGGAATATATGCATCCTAATGAAGTTGATTTAAAAATAGAGGACATTACTCCTCCAGTTGATATGATTTTTCAGAAGTGCAACTTGGGTTCGTGTGAAGAACATATTATGACATTTTGGACAATGCGTATTGTAATAGATGCTTGCCAAGTTTTAAGGAATCCAAGCTTGGATAATATCTTTGATGAGAGTTTAATTACCACACAGGAAGAAATGTATTATTATACCTTATATGTTTTATATCAATCTTATAGAGAAAGAGGTGACGCGATTGAGCAGATTAGATGAATTAATTCAGGAACTGTGTCCTGATGGAGTGACAAATCAAAAATTAAGAGATGTAACTTTAAAGATTACTGATGGAATGCATAATTTACCTAAAACGGTAGATGAAGAAGATTATCCTATCTTAAGCGCACAGAATATAAGCAATCGCTCAATTAATTTTGAAACAAAAAAATACGTTGATAGTGATACATATCTTAAAGAAAATAAGCGTACAGATGTTAGTCATGGGGATATACTTCTAACTATCGTTGGAGCAATTGGACGAGTTGCAGTTGTCGATTTCGAATTAAAAGCACTGTTTCAAAGAAGTATATGTGTTATAAAACCCAATCCAGAGATAATTGATTATAAATATATGGCATATGTGCTAGAGTCCTCAAAAGTTCAAGCATATATTCAAACCAATGCTCATGGTGCTGCACAGAAGGGATTGTATCTAAAACAAGTGGGCGAGATTATGCTCGCCGTACCTCCGTTGGAGGTACAACGTGAAATAGTCCGTATATTGGACTCTTTCACGTTACTTACAGCTGAGCTTACAGCCGAGCTTACAGCCGAGCTTACAGCTCGGAAGAGCCAATATGAATTTTATAGAAATGAACTTCTAAAAGTTGATGATTCTATAAAAACAGTTGCGTTAGAGGAGATTGCAGACATAGGAACTGGTAGCAGTAATACTAACGAGGGATTAGAAGAAGGACTATATCCGTTTTATGTTCGTTCTCAAGAACCTCTGCGTAAAAATGAATATGAATATAATGAGACAGCAATCATCACAGCCGGAGATGGTGTTGGCGTTGGTAAAGTATATCATTATGTTGAGGGGAAATATGCACTGCATCAGAGAGCATATAGAATTCATATAAATACACCAGATGTGCTTCCTAAATACTACTTCCATTATATGAAGTCAGCATTTTTTCCTTACATACAAAAAACGATGTTCCAAGGATCTGTTGCATCAATCAGAAGACCTATGCTGAATAAGTTTCCTGTGCCTGTGCCTTCTCTTGAAGTTCAGAAGAAAATCATTGATGTGCTTGAAAATTTTGAATCTATTTGTAATAACCTAAACATTGGTCTTCCAGCTGAAATTGAAGCACGTCAAAAACAATATGAATATTATCGTGATGCACTATTGACATACGCTGCAACAGGTAAGATAATTGCTCAGACAGACAGACAGACAGACAGACAGACAGACAGACAGACAGACAGACAGACAG
>OGEO01001644.1_pt1 | contig 12617 bp, 9 predicted proteins | sample 1570661 | NCBI WGS metagenome assembly OGEO01 (sample SAMEA2582142, study PRJEB24529) | metagenome | biome: Human gut stool | place: China | collected 2011
ACCAGCGGTTCCATGCAAGGATGCCTGCTGAACGGGCTTCCTCCGTTCCGTAAATCTTGTTGATATCATTCAGCAGACCTGAGATACGCCCCTGAGTCGCGTTATCATCCCGTGTTGCGCTGTTCTCAAGCTCCGAACGCAGGGTGTCAAGATCTTTAGCAATCGTTTCTGCCAGAGGTTCATACTCGGTCGGCCACTCATCATTACCGATAAGCGCACGGACTTTATCCATCTCAGCGGTAACCGCCGTGAGCTGCTTTACTGCATCTGACGGACTCTGCTGTAAAGCATCTTTTATCCCGCCGGCCTGATCATAAATCCCCCCCATAACCGACAAACGGGCAGATGAACTCTCTGCAGAGCTGAAGCCACTGAATCCTGTGTAACAGATAGCCGCAACAAAGAACAGTAACAGGCCAAAGCCTGCAGCCAGTTTGCGTCCCACACTCATATTCTGAAAGAGTTGTACCATCTATATCCCCTGTAAAATGACAACAATAAAACAACCCGACTACTGGCATTTTGAGCCGTTCCCGTATCGGGAACATTCCCGGCGAGAAACGTCAAAAATTGACGCTTTGATGCAGATCATGTTTTCTCGGGGGTAAGGGACTCTATCGGCACAGAAGGAAGATACTTTATATACGTTACTAACCGGGGAAATTCGGGTTACTGCCCCTCAATGCTCACAGAACGGAGGCTTCATTTTGTTTTTCAAGGGAAAAATAAAATAACCTTCATTAATGATTAAATTAATAATTTTTAATAAAAGGTAATGGCCTGCCCCCATTGGTTAAGGATAGCGTTGCATCGACCCGTTGAACTCACAGCACAAAGCGGACGAGCTACCTGAGCTGAAAGTCCGTTGTGAGCGAACAGCGGACAAAACAGAGATGATTATTCGACAATGATTACGTCTAGTTCCGGTTGTTTGTAGTCCTGGGCATAACGTCTTTACCACTACCCTCGTTTGCACGCGACAGCCAACACTTAAGCAGGCCTGCGTATGTTAAGCTCATACACCACACATGGCACATCGTAATGCTGCTCTATTGCTTTGTAAGTCATACCTAACCTCTGCATCACACGCTGCGAGGGGATATTTTCAGGATCGGCAACAGCAACCAGATAATTTGCTCCTACCTGTTCCGCCGCGTAATCAATGATCGCTTGAGCTGCCTCTGTTGCATAGCCCTTGCCGTTATGTTCCGGGACGAGACGCCAGCCAATCTCTAATGGTTCGCCATCCACGTTTGCCAGGTGCTGGAGGCATGCTGCACCAACGATCACGCCAGAGGACTTCTCTTTGATAGCCCACCATGAGAAGTTGTACTTATCCCAACGTGCCTGAACTCTTCTGATACCTTCCCAGGTTTCTTCGGGCGTTTTAACGATACCTCCGGTGATATAACGCATCACAACGGCATCACTATCCATCACCCTCAAGCCTTCGTAATGAGAGTCATCATAGGGTTCAAGCTTTAAGCGGGGTGTTTCTAAATCCATCTACTGTGCCTCTTACTTGAAGATATGACTTTCGGTGAACTTATCTCAATGACTCAACATAGCACAATATAAACAACGTCGGCTTCTGGCACATAGCGGACCGTCCCGCTAAGATCTCAGGATTATTGCTGTCCTGCCTTTCCCCGGAGTATGGTTTGCCGGATGGTATTAAATTCCCGCGCAATGGCGCTGATACTGATCCCGGCATGAATCCGAACAATCACTGTAAATTTCGGTTCTTCATTCAGTACTGATATATAGAAAGAGCCATCGATTCCCTGAGACGAAAAGAGTTCCCGATTAATGAGCAACTGACTTCTCACCTGTCGCCGCTGGGATAGGGACATATCAACCTGAGCGGGGATTACGTCTGGCGAACAAATCTTAAGCTGGGATTAGGGAAATACCGTTCGTTACGCTCAGTAGATAGTGATCTGTACAAAAACAGGTTTAGCGTAGGATATTTCCCGTTTTCCAAGCGGACCCCTTTCTCCCCGGGTTCACCTGAGCCATGCGGGGTTAGTCGGAAAACCGCGCCTTATATCTCCGCCCTGAAGGACGGGGATATAAGGCGCACCTGATAATATTTAACATAAGTAATGCTCTGATTTATATGTTATATAGTCCCTTTAGAGATGATCATTATTTATCTCTTTATTTTTGATGGATACTTAAGTCTGGTGCTGCTATTTTTTATTTTTGAACTAATGAGGTGTCTCTTATGAGAAGTGATATGGTTCATCGCGCACGTAAGCCACAACCTTACCAAATCCCACCTGAACTCAAGGGAACACCATATCTGGATTATCCACTTTATATAATTATTGCACACTGGGCATTACTACGGGGAGAGCCCGTGACAGTCAGGGATGTGCGACTTGCCTTCAATATCAGTCTTAGACGTGCCAGCGATATGCTGGAGTATTTAACAGAGCAGGGGAGAAAAGTGGTACATGCCGAATGCTTTTTACTTCCGCCATCAGGTAAGAATAAGTGTAAACGCAGAGCCTGGATAATATTCAGTGTTAACGGTGAAAAAGCGAGAGTATTGAAACCAGTCCCCCCCTCAAAAGAAACCATTACACCACCATCTAAGGATATTTCGCCAGAGGCGTATTTTTCTGAACTACGTCGCTGGGCCGCAAGTCGGAAAGCTGGAGATCGATTCCCTGAGCATTTAACCTCAAAACCTAACTATCAGCATACTAATAATAAAGACTTACCAGATAAAAAATAAAGTGTTACTGGAGAACGCAATAAGTCATCCTTGGCCTTAAGTAATATTTTTATGATTTCTTTATGATTTTTTTAAATTAGCATCCCTTCTGATTCTGATTTTCTGTAGCCGGGGTCAATAGAAGCATGGACCGGGTCAACATAGGAAGACTATCGTATGAGTTTGACATCCTCCCCGCCCTAAATGACGGGGATTCCTACTGCGTTCAGACCGGGACCTGACTCGCCTCGATGGGTTCCTGCTTCAGACTGCACCATCCCTCCACAGGCAAGTTTCTTTAGCAGGAAGACAGCATTCCCTCAAAAATATTTTTGGCGGGAACGTTCTGTATAAGCTACAAGTCCATAATGGTATTCGTCAGTTTTACTTTGCATTACGTGACTATAAATCCCGCAGGGGCTTCACCGCAGCCTTTTCGTAGTCTGATTAGCGGGGGAACCGTCATCACAGGCAGGAGCATTTCATCCGTCTTTTCTGCCCTGCATTCACATTTTTTTGCGTTCGTAATTGATGTGAATCAATTTTGAGAGGTTAATATCCCCTCCGGGAATACGGCCAGATATGACGTGCTTATCTGGTGTACCGGGTTCCTTATGACAATGAGCCCCTGTACCCGGCTGGCGCCCTTGAGGATAACTATTTTATTATGCCCCCGTAAAATCTCAGGATACTGTCATGGATAATTAAACAGGATAACGAATTGTCTGTCAGCCATAGGTTATCTGTTGAGGAGATATCTGAGAATGAACACTGCAGCTGATCATATTTTTTCCCCTGCGCTTGAGCAGACCTTTATGGCGGTGGTTCTTGTCGATGAGCACAACCGGATACTTTTTTTTAACGAAGCATCGGAAAAACTCTGGGGATATTCCCGGGAGGAAGTCCTTGGCCGGGATATGATCGTATTAATTCCCCGGGGACTGAAGCATGTACATGGGGATTATGTCCGTCATCATCGTGATGGCGGAGCCTCACGTGTTGTTGGTATGAACCGTGAGCTACAGCTGGAAAGAAAAGACGGCACCCTGGTCTGGTGCAGTTTTTCACTCTCTAAAATCGATGTTGATGGTCGTATCCATTACATGGCCGCAGCCCGGGATGTCAGCAGGGAGGTGGCGGAACGTGAACAAAACCGTCTGCTGCTGCTTGCCGTCAATAATACTGACAGGGCCGTTGTTGTACTGGATGAACAATGCCGTATTGTGCAAATCAATCGTGCGTTTACCCGCATGTTTGAGTATGGCTCCGAAGAGGCCGTAAATCATTATTTTCCTGATTTACTGATTAAGCCGGAAAACAGTGATGGTGTGTTAAAACGAGTTGAAGAACATCTGAAAGGAAGCCAGTGGTTTCAGGAAGAGCTGCTTACCGTGACACGAAGTGGCAGAGAGGTATGGAGCCGAATTTCGGTTAACCCTGTAACCGAAGCGCATGCTCACTACCAGACCCGTAATCTTGTCGTCACCTTCGTCGATATTACAGAAGAGCGAAACATCCGGGACCTGGAGCGGGATGTCCTGGCCGTTCTGACCAGCAGAATGACATTCGGGGAAACGGGAGACTACATCTGCAAACGCATTGAGCACATAGCTCCAGGCGTGCTGGTTTCTTTATGCCGGATTGTCGAACATCAGATGCGCCCCTGGGCAGCCCCCAGTTTCCCAAAAGAATATGGTGAGTACTGGGAGGGGGTGGCGGTGGGTGAAGGTGTGGCCAGTTGTGGCACCTGTGCTGCGCGCGGTGAACCCGTCATGATACAGGATATCAGTACAGACCCTTTATGGGAGCCTTACAAACACCAGATGTTACCTCATGGTTTTCGGGCATGCTGGACATATCCCGTAAAGCGCCGTGATGGTTCCGTCGCAGGAACATTTGCATTTTATTTTAAAATGCAGAAAGAGCCTGACCCGTATCTTGTTCGTATTGCCGATGCCAGTGTCCATCTCAGTGCTCTGGCTATCGAGCGGGAAGAGGGACGCCAGAAAATCGATCTGCTGGTCCGGTTTGATGCCCTCACCGGGTTACCAAACCGCCAGTATCTCTGTCAGCATCTGGATAAGCTGTTGTTGGAGAATACACCAGAGCTGGCGGTATTTTCCCTGGGCATTAACCGCTTCCGTAAGGTAAATGAGTCACTGGGATATTCAACCGGTGATCAGGTCATCATGACCCTGGCCCATCGCCTGCAGGATAGAATAGGTAAACAACATTTTATCAGCCGGGTTGGGGGCGCTCACTTTGTCGTGGTTGCAAAGGACTGTAGTGCTGACGAAGCTTCAGACCTGGCCGGACTCATGCAGCGGATTGTCGCTACGGAAATGTCCGCGGGAGGGATGACTTTCAGGATGAGAGCAAGCATCGGCATCAGTCATGCCACTGGTGGAAACCCGGAAACATTACTTGCCCACGCAGAGAATGCCATGGAGCAGGTGTGTGAAAACGGAGGACATTACCAGTTTTTTGATCCCGACCTGAATCAGGTCATCATGAAACGCCTGAAACTGGGAATGGCATTAAGTAATGCGATTAAACTCGGACATCTGCGGCTGGAATATCAGCCTCAGATATATGTGGGTAACGGGAAGGTTTACGGTTTTGAAGCCCTGGCCAGATGGTGCGATCCTGAAGTCGGTGAAATTTCTCCTGGGGTGTTTATCCCCCAGGCAGAGGAGACCGGGGAAATCGAGCAAATTGGTATCTGGGCGCTACGCGAAGTCTGCAGACAAATTTCTGAATGGCGGATTATGGGTATAGATGTACCGGCTGTTTCTGTAAACCTGTCAGCTCATAACTTCCGAAATCCTGATTTACCCCAGTATATCGTTGGACTACTTGATGAATTCCGGCTCTCAGGTGATGTGCTTTCTATCGAAATTACAGAAAGTGCCATGATGGACCTGTCCGAAGAGATGCTGGAGCGGGTTCGTGATATCCGGGCTATGGGGCCAGGTGTATCCATGGATGACTTCGGTACAGGTTTTTCCAGTCTGGCCGGTCTGGCTTACCTGCCAGTTACGGAAGTGAAAATTGATAAAAGTTTCATTGATAACTTTACCAGTGATCGCAGGGTAAATGCGCTTGTAGAGGCTGTTATCAGTCTTGGCCATAATCTTGATCTGACGGTTGTTGCTGAGGGAGTTGAAAATAAACATCAGTATCAGCGGCTGAAAAAAATGGGGTGTACTGTGATTCAGGGATTCCTTTTTTCCCGCTCACTGCCGGCAGACAGATTACCTGAATGGCTCGATACTTACCGTTCTGGATTGCAGGAAAGTAGCGAATGAAACAAAGACTGATGATGATGCTCAACCTGCGATTGCTTATTATCGCACTTGCGTTACTGATGACGTTGCTGACGCTGGTAAACAGTTTTTATTCTGCATGGCGCGTTCAGAAGAAGGTTCTGATTGTGAATGAGCTCAGTGATAACCAGGCATATGCAGAAAGGGTAGCTTCAACTATTGATTTATATCTGGCGGTTTGCCAGGAGCGTCTGGAGTACAGCGCAGCCGTAATGGGTAAACATTTCAACGAACCCAGCACTATTACTGATGAGTTGACAAGGATGCAGAGGCGGGATTTTGGTTTTGATTCGGTTACTCTCACCGATGATACAGGAAAAGTGATCAGTACTCCTCCTGAGTCTTCAGATATGAAGGGGAAACGCCTGACAACTTCCGGAGGAACAGATGCACTCAGAAAACTGAAACCTACCGTTAGTAGCCGTTATTATTCATCGACCGGCAATATTGTCGTCTATATGACTCATCCTGTCAGCGATGCTAACGGGAAGTATCTGGGATTTATTGACGGTACTATTTCTCTGCAGAAGAACACCATCCTTGCTGCATTAATCACAAACCACTTCCGCAGTGATGAGAGTTATGTCTATGTGGTCGATAAAAATGACATGCTTCTATACCACCCGGATCCGGCCCGCATAGGTGGAAACGAAGAGGGCAATGCTGCTGTTGAAGCGCTGAAACAGGGATTAAGTGGTTCTATGGATGTGACAAATTCCCGTGGAGTGGAAATGCTGGCAGGTTATGCCGTAGTGAAAACCTCTGGATGGGGAGTAGTGGTACAGAAGCCCATGGAGAAAGCGCTGTCGGCGCTTGATGGGCTCATGTGGCAGATGATCACAGGTGTTATCCCTCTGGGAATATTGGGGTTGCTTATTTTATGGTGGCTGGGGAATGAGATTGTCAGGCCGCTACGTAAACTGGCGGATCATGCTGTAACCATGGACAGTGATGAATCCGTTGAGGGCGTGAGAGACGTCCATTCCTGGTATATAGAAGCCGCGCTGATCAGACGAGCATTACTTCAGGGCATGTTGCTGGTAAGAGAAAAAATAAAATGGCTCAGCGAACAGGCAAGTACAGATCCTCTGACCGGACTTGTTAACCGTCGGGCAATGGAGAAGCTACTGACTGAGTATGAACATCATCAGCAGCAGTTTGCTGTAATATCTCTGGATATTGACCATTTCAAAATCGTGAATGACACCTACGGCCATGACAGTGGTGATGTAGCCCTGAGAGTACTGGCACAGTCACTGAAAAGAAGCTGTCGAAAAAATGATACAGCCTGCAGGCTGGGAGGAGAGGAGTTTCTGATGATTTTTCCTGAGACTTCATTAGAGGTTGCAACCGATATCGCAGAGCGATTGAGGGAAGAAGTGGCCGCCTCAGAAATAGACACTGTCGGGCATATAACCATCTCTCTTGGTGTAACAATGTGGCTACCGGATGATGATTCTGTGGCCAGTGTACTGATAAGAGCAGATGAACTTATGTATCAGGCAAAGAAGGAAGGACGAAATCGCGTGGTTGCTGGCTCACGGTATCGCGGACAACGCCGCTGAACATGAACTGATACCCCCTTTTCGCTAAGCCAGGCTCATTACAGTCAGGCAGAGGGCGACCTGAGCCAGAGTGCGTTCATCAAATATATACTTGTAGCCTTGTCAAAGAGCCGGAGGGCGTGAAATGCAAACTTATCTCAGCAAAATGAAGCAGGAATGGACAGATCTTATACAAAATACTTCCCAGAAAGTCAGAGAGCATTCAGCCACACTGGCGCAACAACATTCAGCATCCCTTAGCCTGGGGTTCTACAACGTAATCCTTTCCGATCCTGAAGCGGCAGCTTTCCTGACAAACGAACAGGTTGAAAAACAACTGAAAAAAGCGCTTGCGGTATGGACAGAAAATATTCTTTCCTGTACGCCAGATAAAGTTGAGGAGATGATAACAGCACAGCAGAAAATAGGTGAAATCCATGCCCGTATAGGTATACCTGTCCAGATTGTTGAGATGGGAGCCAGAACACTTAAAAAGCTTATTTTTCCCCTTATTGAAGGACAGAACTGCAGGCCTTCTGACAGAGTGGAATTATGTCGTTTCATTATTGTCAGCATCGATCTGGCAATGGAGATTATGGGCAGAGTATTTTCCTTTGGTGAGGGAGGCGCCTCTCGCGAAGATGAGAACTACCGCATATTTTCACTGCTTGAGCATGCAGAGGAAGAAAAAGAACGTCAGAAGGCCAGCCTGCTTGCCTGGGAAAGTGATGTGATTTTCAGAGCCATGGTTGAGGCAGATCTCAGCCACCTCATACCTCTCAGCCGTTCTGACTTCGGTGTATGGTTTAATCACAAAGGGCGCCATTTTTTCAGCGGATTACCTGAAACCGGATACATAGCAAAACTATTTCAGGAAGTTGACGAACTCTTAATTAATGCTCAAAACATGCCGAACTCGTCAGAGGGACGTTCGGAGAGAGTTAATCTGGTAATCAAGATAAGACAAGCACACTCACAAATATCAACCTTCCTGATGACACTGTTTGACGAGGTTTCCCGGCATGAAGTAGGCATGGATGTTCTTACTCGTCTTCTTAATCGTCGTTTTATGCCCACTATTTTTAAACGTGAAGTATCTTTAGCTATCCGTAATAATGCAGAGCTGTCAGTAATGGTCATTGATGTGGACAAATTCAAGCAAGTTAACGACACCTATGGCCATCACATCGGTGATGAAATACTCCGCAAAGTGTCGCAAGTATTTTATGAAAACGTCCGTAGCAGTGACTATGTATTTAGGTATGGGGGAGATGAATTTGTGATACTGCTGACAGAGGCCTCGGAAAAAGAGAGTCGCCAGATTGCAGAACGTATCTGCACGATAGTCCGTAAATTTAAAATCAAAACACCAGATGAACAGATCATCACTCCATCGCTCTCTATCGGTGTAGCCATGTTCGATGGTCATCCTGATTATGAGCGTCTGATACAGGCGGCTGATTCTGCTTTATACCGTGCCAAGGCTCTTGGGCGTAACCGTGTTGAAGTTGCAACGAGGGTTTGATACTTCTCCGTCTGACTGACATCTCTCCCTGAGTGCGGGGAAGATGTCTACTCTCAGACCAGAACGTTTCGGTCATGATGGTCTGCGTTATCCCGCACTTATCCCCAGCTTCTGTGGATAATCAACATGTAGTGTCACTGTCACCTGGATATCACACCACATTGTATGTAAGAGTTAAGTGGACGCCGTATTGACAGCTATTTATCGGTGAAGATCACGTTCCACGGCAGCAACCCAGCCACTTTATTGATGGGCCACTCCGGTAACCATATGCAGGACAACCGGCCTGAGCTCCGGGTCACTGTCCTGCAGGTACTGCGCCAGAAAGTGACTGGCCAGGTCGCGGCAGCCGTGCGGAAATGCGTTCAGCTCCTGTCAGCGGCCCGTCCCAGAACATTCGTGCGCCCGGGCGCTGCGGAAAGCCCGGATACGGCGTCTGATTTCGGAGGGCATTTTGTCCCCTTCCCGCCTGTCGGCCCGCCCCGGGCCAGCGTCAGCAGTTCCGCCTGCAGGGGCCGGGTTTCAGTGCGTGCTGTTTTAAGTTCCGCTTTCGTTTCCTGCAGCTGCGCCGTCAGGTGTTCCGTGGTGGTGGTCAGGCGGGGCACCTGCTATACCCTGTCCTGTTTTTTTCGCGCAGATCCGGAAAAAGCTATTACCGGAATCTTGCTCTGCAGTTTCCCCGGGGTAGTGATCCTGTTTATCAGATAGAACCAAAAAGTGACTGACAGGAATTTTAATATCAGATTGTTCTCCTGCCGCTGGTCTCTGCTCTTCTGCTTTCCTTAGATCCTTTCCTCGAACCGGCAGTGGATGTGGTTATGCTCCGCCTGCGAATCGTTCATCTCTCCATCCCTCGCGGGCTACCGGCATTTCTTCATCCCCTCCGGAACCAGGGCTGTCTGTCAGTTTTATCTGAGGGGAAGTAAAGCCGTCATCGTCCGGACTGGCGGGCTGCTTCTGACCGCCGTCAATGCCGGCTGTATTCGTTTTTTTCCATCTCAGAGGTCTCCGTATAACAGACGGAGTCCCGAGACGGCTTCCGCCAGCGGGCCTGATTCCAGGGCCTGCGTGAGCTCTGTCGCCAGCCCATCCAGCGCGTCCCGGGAAACAAACACTCTCAGGTCATCAAACCCGATGATGGCGTCCAGCCCCTCCTCCCGGGGTAATATGAGGCTCACCAGGCTGCCGTTGTTCCCCGTCCTGAGGGGCTGCGGGCTGTCGCGGTAAGCGCTGAGGAGGCGGTAAAGGCCGGCCAGATGCGGCCACTCAAAAGGCATCATGAAGTGCTTTCCGCTGATCAGGACAAACAGGCGCGGTGAGTCGTACCAGCGTGCGGCGCGCGCGTCTGCATCCTGACCGTCAATGCGCACGTTGATTTCTACGGCGCCGGCGCTGAACGACCGGTCCACGGAAGGGATCGACGGGCGCATCTCTTCAGCAAACGTCTTTCTCTCTTCATAGGTCCAGCCCCGCGTCCGCATTACCAGCGGGAAAATCTGCAGCAGCCGGGGAGTGCTGAAGATCTCCGCCAGCGCGGCTTCGCTGAGGGCTTCCATACCAAACTTCGGGATAATGAACGGCCTGACCAGTATTTCGGCGTATCCGGCCGTGATCGCCGGCTCCAGCCCGCCGAGGAACTGTCTGCCTTCATGTTCCCAGTCCTCGCTGTCAAACCGGAACGTTCCCCGGATGTAGTGGCTGTCTACCGGTGCACCGTTTTCAGCCTGCCAGGCGATGACCTCAAAAAGCAGAGTCAGCAGAAGCCGGAGCACGCCGGGGTTCACGTATTCATCATGCGGCGCGTCGCGGTAGGCGGCGTGTGCCTGAACGAGGATAAAGCGGAGTTCGGCGCGGCTCAGGGCGTGACGGCCAAAGGTTTCACCCAGCACGATCTTCCGGTAGAGGCTCCGGACGGCATCGTCCGGGCTGGCCACGAGAGTCCGCCACTCGTCATCAGGGACAGGCACCTGTAATGAACTGTCGAGCATGCGCTCCGCCAGGGCGTTAACGGAGGTGTTTTCGCTCGCGGCACGGTTTTTGAGTGAAGTGATCAGTTTGCGCGGAAAGCGCAGGGTCAGCTGGCTGAGCATGGTGTCATTTCCCTGATGTTATTGTGTGCTTAAGCAGAGAATGCATTACTTTTAATTAAAATGCATTCATTTTTATGTATGACATCATGTCATTTTTAAATGGTCATGTAATCCTTCATCCTTTTACGCAGACAGGATCCGGAAAGCGGCAAAATCGGAAGTGGGTTAAGAGATGACAGAACAGAATGGAATCACAAATAAGGCTGGGGCAGGAAAAAAGGCACCTTCAGCATCAGTGCCTGTGAGGATTATTTGCTCAGATAGGTCAGGGCTGTATGCACCGCACCGGATATCATGGGCATGGCACCGGCTATAGTGACGACACTGGCAGTATCTGTCAGCAGAGCCGAAATTTTCTCTCCGAACTGGCTCCCTGTGCCTTTGCTAATCTCATTACGATATTCGGGATGCAGAACTGCCAAACCCAGTGTTGACTGAACCGCGTCCATTACTGGCTCCACACCGGAAATACTGTATGACTCCAGCGCCTCGTGGATTTGCGAAAGTTGTTTCAGCAGGAGAGTTTTCATTATGTGAGAAAGCTCAGAACTACGTATTTCATTACGTAGTTCAGTGATTCTCTCCAGCAAAGATTCAATATTGTCTTTCTCAATCCCCGCATGTGCACCACGAGTTTCAAACAAATCGGACAACATGCCAAGCTCGGTAAGTGTGCGATCATCGATGTGATCCTGAAATGTACTCCAGGGGCTGTTTAAGCTTTGTGAGACAAATGCTTTATCCACGTGGTTTTTCCAGTGACTGGATTTGCCACGCAGGGAAGAAAAATTGTCCTCTCTGACCTGGATAATGCGTCCTGGCAGTGCCATTGCGAATGCCAGCCGGGTAAGGAGATGCTGTTCTTCCATTCCCTCAACCTGCAGTATCTGTTGCCAGACTACACGGCAGTTATCTTCCCTCTTATAATTTTTTCCTTGCTCCAGTAAGTCCAGCAGTCTCTGTGCAGGGTTATCAATCTTCAGTTCACTCACGTTAATCAAGTCCTGTATGTAAAAAGCACTTATTTTACCCAGTCTTCCAGATGCAGCCCCGGCACCCGCTCAAACTCCCGCGTATTATTCGTCACCAGAATGGCGCCCACCGCAACCGCATGCCCGGCAATCGCCGTGTCGTTCGGGCCTATCGGCGTCCCGGCGAGGCGCAGCGCTACCTTAATCTCCGTGGTCGCATCCACCGCGGCGCGATCCCAGGGCAGGATGGCATCGAGGCGGGCGCAGAACGCGTCAACCAGCTCGATGTGGAGCGGGGAGGCCTTCGGGCCGGTGGCGCCGAAGCGCATCTCGGAGTAGGTGATGGCCGAGACCACGATACGGTTTCCGCGCAGCACCGCCTGCTCCAGGCGCTTCAGCACCGCTGCCGGCTGCTCGCGCATGATGAACGAGCAGATGT
>OGEO01001651.1_pt1 | contig 12575 bp, 10 predicted proteins | sample 1570661 | NCBI WGS metagenome assembly OGEO01 (sample SAMEA2582142, study PRJEB24529) | metagenome | biome: Human gut stool | place: China | collected 2011
TAATCAATAAAATCGTAACAGGAGAAATTGCTCCAGAAAGTCGTTTAAGAGAAGAACATATTGCAAATGAATATAATGTTAGTGCGACGCCCGTTAGGGAAGCTTTTAAAAGACTTGCAAGTGATGGATTTATTGAAATCATACCTTATCATGGGGCAATTGTACGTGGTATTGATGAAAAAGAAATTGAAGATGTTTATCATTGTCGGCTAGCTTTAGAAAACCTTGCTTTGGAGGAAGCTATCCCACGATTGACTCAAAATGATATTAAAGAATTTGAAACCCTTGTAAAAAAAACAGAGTCACTGAGTGATATGTTTGGAGTTGCAGATACAAATAAAAAATTTCATGAATTAATTTATGAAGCAGCTAACAATAAAACCCTAACAAGATTAATTGAATCTCTGAACATGGTTCTACTTAGAGATATGAAGTTTTCAGCAAGTGACGAGAGCCGGAAAAGAGAAATTATAAATGAACACAAGGTTATCATAACAGCATTGAAATATAAAAATATAGAAGAAGCAAAAAAAGCAATGCGCAGACATATTTTAAATGGGAAAGAATATATTGAGAAAAGGAAAGGATAAGATATTATGAGAGAATGAATTCTTTCATAATATAAATTCTATAGAATATATAATATAGAAAGGGTGAGCATTCATGAAGAATTTTATGATGGCAAGAGGTGCTGAAAAGATTGTAACTACTTGTGTGAAGGTTCAACCAGGAGAAGAGGTATTGATTATCACCGAAGTTGAAAAGTTCTCTATTGCTGAGAGTTTGGCTGCAGCTGCATACGCTAAAGGCGGACATGTCATAATTTCAGTTATTGAACCTCGTATGCAAGATAGTGCTGAACCACCTCAAGCAATTGCAGAGGCAATGAAACAAAGTGATATTTTTATTTGTGTGGTAGGAAAGTCGATTACACATACGCATGCCGTAAAGGATGCTATTACCAATGGTTCGCGTGGAGTTGTCTTAACCCAGTTTAGTGAAAATATGTTGGTTCGTGGCGGGATTGAATGTGATTTTGAATATGCGAAGTTGGAATGTAAAGCAGTTGCTGCAGCAATGGCTGGAGCAAAAAATCTTTTATTAACATCTCCTGGTGGAACCCATTTACGTTATAGTGCAGAAGGTAGAAGAGGAAATTCGCTATATTGTATGGTAGAAAAAGGAGAATTAACGGTAGAGCAGGGGAAAGCATTGAATGAGGAACTGAAGCACAATATCAAAAAGACGGTCAAAGAGAATGTGAATGTGTCAGTGAAACCGACTTCTCCGGAAGAACTGGACGAACTATTGGAAAAGATGACGCCGGAACAGATCGAAGCGTTGAAGGAGAGACTGAATGCTATGGAAGGAGAACAATCTGAGACTGAGCAGCAACCGGATGAAGAGCTCTAGACAGAATAGGAAGATGTGACAGATGGGCAGACAGGAATCGCAGGAATACAAAGAAAGATTGAAAGAGATGACAGGGGTACTCCGAAAGCATAATATTACCAGAGGAGTATCCCCGGAGAAGCTACGTCTGATTTTGGAAGATTTGGGACCGACGTTTATCAAATTAGGACAGATTATGTCGATGCATTCTGATATTTTGCCAAAGCGGTATTGTGATGAGCTGATGCGTCTTCGCTCTGAGGTGGCGCCGATGTCGTTTTCGGAGGTGGAGGAAGTATTGCGGGAGGCGTACGGCTGTCCATGGAAAGAGATTTTTAAAAAGATTGAAGAATTACCACTTGGCTCAGCCTCTATCGCACAAGTGCATAAAGCAGTCTTGAGAGATGGAGAGGAAGTTGTTGTAAAGATACAGCGAAAAGGGATCTACGATAAGATGGCAAGAGATATCGGACTTTTGCATCGTGCGGTAAAGTTACTTCCGCCAGTCAGCTTAAAGGGTATGGTTGATCTTGACATGGTACTTGATGAACTGTGGGCAGTTACAAGAGAAGAGATGAATTTTCTGACAGAGGCATCTAACCTGGAGGAGTTTGCAAGAAGAAATAAAGATATTGTGTTTGTTGGAGCACCCAAGATGTACCATGAGTACACGAACCGCTATGTGCTGGTGATGGAATATATTGACGGATATGCCGTCGATGATAAAGAAAATCTTCTGAGAGACGGATATGATTTAGAAGAGGTAGGTATCAAGCTGATTGACAACTATATCAAGCAGGTGATGGATGACGGATTTTTTCATGCGGATCCACACCCCGGCAATGTAAAGATTCGGGGCGGAAAGATTATCTGGATTGACATGGGGATGATGGGGCGTCTCACAGAACGTGATCGAGAACTGATTGGAAATGCGGTAGAAGGAATTGCTATGAGTGATATCGGAATGATTCAGGATGCGGTGATGGCGCTTGGAGATTTTAAGGAGCCACCGGATCAAAGCTGCCTGTATGAAGGAATCAGCAATTTGCTCTCACAGTATGGTACTGCCGATATGGGGAGCATTGATATTGCCAAAGTGACGATGAGTCTCATGGAAGTGATGAAGGAAAATAAGATTATCATGCCGCATGGACTGACGATGCTTGCAAGGGGACTGACCCATATGGAAGGGGTGCTTGCTGATATTGCGCCGGAATTGAACATGGTGGAGATAGCCTCCAGACATATGGCGGGAAAGATGCTGAAGGAAAAAGACTGGAAGCAGGAATTAAAAAACAGCGGTAAGACAATTTACAGATCGTTTCATAAAGCAATCAATATTCCGTCACTGATCTCTGATATTTTACAGGGATACCTGAAGGGGCAGACAAAGATTAATCTGGATCTGCATGCATCGATGGAGTTGGAGAGACTGCTGCGAAGACTTGTGAGAAATGTTGTGATGGGACTTTGGGTGATGGCGCTGTTGATCAGTTCCAGCATTATCTGTACAACGAACATGAAACCTAAGATTTGGGGGATTCCGGCACTGGGAGCATTTGGTTATCTGATTGCGTTTGCCATTGTGATGTATGTGTTTTTAAAACATATTTTTTCGAGAAAATAGGAAGGATTTGCACAGAATCGATAAAAATTCATGTGTAAATCCTTCTTTTTTGTAAAAGCATGTGTCTTGTCACCTGTAAAATACAGTGCTATAATAATGGAAGTTTACATAAGGAGAAGAAAAGCATGGATATGATTGATGAAATTAAGAAATGGAAAAAAGAAAAAAATGCAGTGATTCTTGCACATTATTATGTGAATCCAGAAGTACAGCAGATAGCAGATTACATTGGAGATTCTTTTTATCTGAGCAAAGTAGCGGTTGGATTAAAAGAGCAGACCATTGTGTTTTGCGGGGTGGCGTTTATGGGAGAAAGTGCGAAGATACTTAATCCGGATAAGACCGTGCTGATGCCGGACAAGTCAGCAGATTGTGCGATGGCACATATGGCAGATGCACAGACCATTCAGAAAATGCGTGATACATATGAAGATTTGGCGGTTGTATGTTATATTAATTCGACAGCGGAATTAAAACGTCACTCGGATGTGTGTGTGACATCGGCGAATGCGGTGCAGATCGTGAAAGCATTGCCGAACAAGCACATTTTCTTTATTCCTGATAAAAACCTGGCAAGATATGTGGCCCAACAAGTGACGGAAAAGGAGTTTGTATTCAATCAGGGATATTGTCCGGTGCATGAACACATGAAGCTTAGAGAGGTGAAGCGGGTAAAAGAATTGCATCCGGAGGCGGAAATATTGACACATCCAGAATGTCCGGAAGCAATCTGCGAGATTTCCGACTACATCGGCAGCACATCGGGAATCATTTCGTATGTCACTCAAAGCCCCAAAAAAGAATTTATTATCTGTACGGAAAATGGAGTGCGCTATGAATTAGAGATGAGAAACCCGGATAAACAATTTTATTTTACAGAGACTGAGCCTGTCTGCATGGACATGAAGAAGATCACATTGGAAAAGGTATTGCATGTATTAAAGACAGGGGAAAATGAAGTGCACGTGACAGAGAAAGTAAGAGAAGAATCGGGAAAAGCATTGGAGAGGATGTTGGAGCTTGCAAAATAACCGTGTTTGCAGTGAAGGAGGAAATATGGATATCAATACAGATGTCGTCATAGTCGGAACAGGAGTGGCAGGACTTTTCAGTGCGCTGAATCTGCCGGCGGAAAAAAAGATTGTGATGATTACAAAATCAGATGTAGAGAGCAGTGACTCTTTTCTTGCACAGGGGGGAATCTGTGTACAGCGAGATGAGGATGACTATGAAAGCTATTTTGAAGATACTATGAAAGCGGGACATTATGAGAACCGAAAAGAGTCGGTCGATATTATGATTCGTAACTCCCGTCAGGTGATTGAAGATCTTGTGGGATATGGAGTGGAATTTGAACAGGAAAATGGGGAGTTTTTATATACAAGAGAAGGTGCGCACTCTGCGCCACGTATTTTATTCCATGAGGATGTGACCGGAAAAGAGATTACAAGCAAACTTTTGGAGCGAGTGAAAGAACTTGAGAATGTGTCGATTTTTGAGTATACTACGATGACGGATATTTTGGAAGAAGAAGGACGATGTGCAGGAATTGTTGCTGAAAATGAGGAAGGAATCATTTATCTCCATGCAAAGGACACGATTTTAGCAAGCGGAGGAATCGGCGGAACTTACAAGCATTCTACTAATTTTGCTCATCTGACAGGAGATGCGCTTCGAATTGCAAAAGAGCATGGAATTCGCCTGGAGCATTTGGATTACGTGCAGATTCATCCGACAACACTGTATTCGAAAAAACCGGGAAGACGATTTCTGATATCAGAGTCAGTGCGTGGGGAAGGAGCAGTGTTATATAACAAAGAAGGAAAGCGTTTTGTAGATGAACTTCTTCCGAGAGACGTTGTGACTAAGGCAATTCAGGAGCAGATGGAGAAAGATCATACAGAGTTCGTGTGGTTGTCGATGGAGCATATTTCAGAGGAGACGATACGAAAACATTTCCCACATATTTATCAACAATGTCTGGAAGAAGGATACGACGCCACGAAAGAGTGGGTTCCGGTTGTACCGGCACAGCACTATTTTATGGGTGGCATCTGGGTGGATTCTGACAGCCTGACATCGATGGAGCATCTGTATGCAGCAGGCGAGACAAGCTGTAACGGAGTGCACGGCGCCAATCGTCTGGCAAGTAACTCGCTGTTGGAAAGCCTTGTATTTGCGAAACGTGCAGCAAAAAAAATTGGAGCAAACCGATAAGAAAGGAAATAGAAGGATGAATAAAATTACGATGGATCTTCAAGTGGATCATTTGATTTTGGAGGCGTTGAGAGAAGATATCTCCAGCGAAGATGTGACAACGAATGCCGTGATGAAAGAAGCGGTCACAGGAGAGGTAGAATTGATTTGTAAGCAGGATGGAGTGATTGCCGGATTAGATGTGTTTGAACGGGTGTTCCGTCTTTTGGATGCGAATACAAAGGTGGAATTATATTGTAAAGACGGGGATCAGGTGAAGAATGGAGAACTGATGGGAAAAGTGGTTGGCGATATCCGTGTACTTTTATCAGGAGAGCGAGTGGCGTTGAATTATCTGCAGAGAATGAGCGGAATCGCAACATACACACGCTCCGTTGCAGAGCTTTTAAAGGGAACCGGTACAAAGCTTTTAGATACGAGAAAGACGACGCCGAATATGCGTATTTTTGAAAAATATGCGGTGCGTGCGGGAGGCGGTTACAATCATCGCTATAATCTGTCAGACGGTGTCCTTTTAAAAGATAATCATATCGGGGCAGCCGGAAGTGTGGCGAATGCAGTGCGCATGGCAAAAGAATATGCGCCGTTTGTGCGAAAGATTGAAGTGGAAGTAGAAACGCTGGAGATGGTAAAAGAAGCTGTGGATGCGGGAGCAGATATTATTATGCTTGACAATATGTCCACAGAGGAGATGGCGGAGGCAATCCGTATCATTGACGGGAGAGCTGAGACAGAATGTTCCGGAAATGTGACAAAAGAAAATATTGCCCGCCTGACGTCACTTGGGGTAGACTATATTTCCAGCGGAGCATTGACACACTCTGCACCAATTTTAGATATTTCCTTAAAGAACCTTCATGTAGTATAATAGAACCAGTGATGCAAAAACAGGAGGTGAAGGTTTGTGAATGGTTCGCAGAGAAGAGAGCAGATTGTTCGTCAGATACAGGAGAGTAAGGAACCTGTGTCAGGAAAAAAGCTGGCGGAACTTTATGGTGTGAGCCGGCAGGTGATCGTGCAGGATATTGCGCTGATCCGCACAGCAGGTTATGATATTATCTCAACGAACAGAGGATATATACTGAATACGCAAAAAGCAATCAGCCGTGTGTTTAAGGTGCAGCATACTGATGAGCAGACGGAGGAGGAGTTGTATGAGATTGTGGATTTGGGAGGATGCGTGGAAAATGTGATGGTAAACCACAGAGTATACGGTCATATGGAAGCGCCGCTTGGCATACACTCAAGAAGAAAAGCGGCAGCATTTATAGAAGACATCAAAAGTGGAAAATCAAGTCCACTGAAAAATATTACTTCAAACTATCATTACCATACAGTGAGTGCGGAGAGTGAAGAAATATTAGATGAGATAGAAGAAATGCTCAGAGCAAAAGGTTTTTTGATAGAGGCTGTCTAGAAACAGGGAGGGGAGAACAATTTGGAGTTCTCCTATCCCTTTTTTAATTTACAGCTGATCTGGAGGATATAATCTTCCTCCTTTTTTTCGGTGAGCGTGTCAATCAGAACATCTTCGTAAAATATACCAGTCAGCTCTAAGGCGTTTTCAGATGCATATTGCAGCATTTTTTCATAGGTCGTATGGATGGTCTCGTAGCCTCCACAGTGAAATGCACGAAGATAGTGTCCGGATTCCCGGACACAAAGCGGAACATTCTCTGGCCTATGGTCTAAAAGCAGATAGAAATCGGTATACTCTTCTGTCGTTAAATCGAACGAAGAAAGGTCGCGGATCCCCCCGACTCCGTAAGGACTTTGAATCTGATGTTCATTGCCGTAAAGAATGAGGTCTCGGATCGTTTTTGCAATTTCTTTGTCGTGCAGGGAATGCACAGGTGTGGTAAGCATATATTTTGCCGGAAAATGAATAACAGAAATATCGTCCAATGCAGATGCAGATACATTGTGAAGCAGCGTAAGTTCTTCTTGAATCCAACGCTCCATCTGCTGCATCGCCTGGATTTTTTCACGGATAAGTGTCTGCTCTTTGGTGAGCAGCTCAATGAAAAGCGATGTTGTCCGGTTGTCCAGATATGATTTGATCTCAGACAGCGGCATATCAAGTTCCTTTAATAAGGTGATGATTTCCAAAAGCTCCAGCTGTGAGATGGAGTAGTAGCGATATTGATTTTCGGGGAGTTTGATTTCCGGTGATAAAAGCCCGATCTTATCATAGTGAAACAATGTGTGCTTGGAGACACCTGCAAGTTTTGCAAATTCTCCGGTTGTCAGATAGGCATCTCGATTCGATTTTAATTTTTTCTCCAATTTTTGTAAAACCTCCCTTGACTATCGTGTTACCCTATAGTTTATGATAGGGTACAGATTGGAAAAAATCAATATACAATTGGAGGATGAGATGAAATATGACGAATTCAATAGCGCAGAAATTTAATGTGTTTTCATTGCTGAAGTTTGCATTCCCGACGATGGTGATGATGGTATTTATGTCTTTATATACGATTGTAGACGGAATTTTTGTATCCAGACTTGTCGGGAGCAATGCGTTGTCCGCGGTCAATATCGTTTATCCGGTCATCAATCTGATGTTTGCATGCGGGATTATGCTATCAACAGGTGGGAGCGCCATTGTCGCACGTCAGATTGGTGAGAAAAAAGAAAGTGAGGCAAGGGAAAATTTTTCTTTGATCGCATTGGTGAGCTTTCTGGTAGGAGTGGTGATTTTAGCGGTCGGGATACTGTTTTTGGAACCGCTTTGCAATGTGCTTGGAGCGACACCTCTGATTCTTTCAGACTGTAAACGATATTTGGGTGTTCTTTTACTGTTTGGACCGCTGACGATGATGCAGATGTTTTTTCAGGTATTTTTTGTGACTGCGGGAAAGCCGACACTCGGATTGGTTTTAACGATTACAGGCGGAGTTACCAATGTCATTTTAGATTATCTGTTTATGGGACCTATGGGAATGGGCGTGATTGGAGCGGCTCTTGCAACCGGAATTGGACAGACGATCATGGCGGTTGTTGGAATTGTGTACTTTTTCGTAATCAAAAAGGGGCTTTATTTTGTACGACCGGTATTTCGCAGAACAGTATTGCTGGAAAGCTGTGGAAATGGCTCTTCGGAGATGGTGAGCAATCTTTCAATGGCGATTGTAACCTTTTTATTTAACCTGACGATGCTGCGTCTCCTCGGGGAAGACGGTGTGGCAGCAATTACGATCGTGCTGTACGGTCAGTTTTTGTTCACATCAATGTATCTGGGATTTTCAATGGGAGTGGCTCCGGTGTTCAGGTTTAATTACGGGGACAAAAATTATGACCAGCTGAAGCGAATTTATAAAATCTGCATGTACTTCATCACGGTATCTTCTATTGTGATTCTTGTGATGGCGCTTGTTTTTGCAGAGCCGATAGTAGGAATCTTCAGTGGAAGAGATTCAAGGACATATGAAATTGCAGCAGATGGATTTTTCTTGTTTTCTTTTAATTATATATTTGCGGGAATCAATATTTTTGCATCTGCGATGTTTACTGCATTTGGTGATGGGAAAAGATCTGCGATCATCTCGTTTTGCAGGACGTTTATTTTCATCGTGGTGAGTATCCTTGTACTGCCATTGGTGATGGGGGTGACGGGTGTTTGGCTGTCTGTTCCGCTGGCGGAATTTGTGACGCTGTTCATATCTGTCGGCTACTTTAAAAGTCAGCACAAAAAATACCATTATGCATAGAAAAAGACGGGTATCCCCGTCTTTTTCTACTCTGTCATATAAGAACCAACGATCTCATTGACAAGCTTTCCGTCTGCTTTTCCTTTTACTTTCGGCATCAGTTCTTTCATGATCCGTCCTTTATCTTTGGCTGTCGGAGCAGTGATTCCAAGCTCGCTCAAAACGCTTTCCACAACTGCTTTGATCTCGTCGGCATCCATCATCTTCGGAGCAAATGTCTCCAGCACTGCAAGTCGTCTTTTGCACTCTTCAATCATATCTGTGCGGTCAGAAGGCGTCATCTCCAACGATTCTTTTGTCTGTTTGATCTCCTTTAAGATGACCTGAACCTCTTCTTCTTCAGTCAAATCAGCTCTTTTATCGATGGCTTTGTTCTTTAACGCAGCAAGTAAAAGAGAAAGTGCATCTTTTGTGTCTTTATCTTTTGCTTTCATTGCATCGACCATTGCTTTTCTTACTTCATCTGTTTTACTCATTTTCATGTCCTCCTGATTATTCCTATTCTATGAACGATTCCATTCAATCTGAATGTATATATTTTAGCATAATAAAGTATGGTATTCAATGAAAAATATGTAATATGAAAATACTTGACAAAACAAATGAGTTAGTTTAAACTAACGTGGAAATGTGCTGTGACCACACAGAAAATGATTTTGGCAGTGATCAGGCACATTTTATTTTAACTACGAGTTAGTTTGAGCTAACTTTAAAAAGGAGGAAATTTATGAAAGAGCGGATGTCAACAATCATCCTTGCAGCACTTCTTCTGGTTCTGTCAGCGGTGTCTTTATTTGTGGGTGTGATTGATGTGACCCCTATAGAATTGTTCCGTGGAAATATGGAACAATTGGAAATCTTTTTGATTTCTAGGCTGCCACGCCTGCTTGCAATCATCTGCACCGGTGTCGGGATGAGTACGGCGGGATTGATTATGCAGCAGCTTTGCATGAATAAATTCGTCTCTCCGACTACGGGAGCGACGATTTCGTCTGCGCAATTTGGAATTCTTCTGGCACTTTTGTTTATGCCGCAGTCCACGCTGTGGGGGCGGGCAATATTTGCATTTACCACGGCGATTCTCGGAACATGGATTTTTGTGTGGTTCATACAACGAATTCAGTTTAAAGAAGCGGTTATGGTACCGCTTGTGGGAATTATGTTCGGGAATGTGGTGTCTGGAATTACGAGTTATCTCGCCTACAAATATGAGATGACGCAGGCACTTTCCTCATGGCTTGTGGGGCATTTTTCAATGGTGTTAAAGGGCAGATATGAGATTGTATATCTTGTGGTACCGCTTGTGATACTGGCATTTCTGTTTGCGAATCATTTTAACATCGTCGGAATGGGAAAGGATTTTTCCAAAAATCTTGGAGTCCCGTATAAGTTTGTTCTGTTTATGGGGCTGACGATTGCAGCGATGATTACAGCATCGGTAGTTGTCGTGGTGGGTTCCATTTCCTATATCGGTCTGATCGTTCCAAATATTGTCTCTATGTTTAAAGGGGATAAGATTCGTGGAACGCTTGTGGATACGGCATTGTTTGGGGCAAATTTTGTTCTTATGTGTGATCTGATCGGTCGAGTCGTAATTGCGCCGTATGAATTGCCGATCGAATTGATTGTGGGAATTTTCGGAAGTCTGCTTTTTATTATGCTGTTGCTTTACCGGCTGAAACATGGCCGCAAGGCGATCCATTTTACCCGTAGAGGGGAAAATAAGACGTGCATTATGGAAGGGGGAACGAGTCTGTGAATCGAGCGGTAAATCGAAGAAATCAGAAAAAACTTATCGTGATGATGGTTCTTGTGATTTTAGCATGTGCGCTTTACATGTTGGTGAATGTAAAGTTTGGCAATGAGAAATTGTTCTGGTATGCGATGAAAATTCGTACACCAAAATTAATTGTGATGCTGATCACGGCGTTTGCCATCGGCGGGGCATCTATTGTGTTCCAGTCTATTATCAACAATACTATTGTGACACCATGTCTGCTTGGAATGAATTCTCTGTACATGGTCATACACACTGCGGTTGTGTTTGTCGCCGGCTCAGGAAGTGTTTTAGCTGTCAATCCAAATGCTGCATTTGCGGTGGATCTTGTATTGATGGGCGGAACCGCGACCGTTATTTACAGTTATCTGTTTAAAAAGACAAATCATAATGTGCTTTATGTACTGCTTATAGGAACTGTGTTGACTTCCTTCTTCGGAAGTATCCAGTCCACTTTGACGAGGGTGATGGATCCGAATGAATATGACAGCCTGCTGGCGACCTTAGTCGCAAGTTTTAGTAACGTCAATTCAGAGATTATTGTATTTTCTGTGATTGTTATGGGACTCGTGGTCTTTTGCCTGAGAAAAGAACTGGCTTTGTTAGATGTGATCACACTCGGAAAAGAACAGGCAATTAATCTGGGAGTGGATTATGACAGATGTATCAGACGACTGTTATTGGGTGTGACGCTGTTTATTGCAGTGGCGACTGCGATGGTTGGACCGATTTCCTTTTTGGGACTGATCATTGCAAATCTCTCCAGACAGCTTTTGCAGACATATCGTCACAGTCATCTTATTTTGGGATCGGCATTTTTCGGAATGGTGATTCTGGTGGCAGGACAGCTTTTGGTAGAGCAGATTTATTCCTATACCGTTCCGGTAAGTGTGTTTATTACCGTGTTTGGAGGAATCTATTTTCTGTATCTGCTGCTGAGAGAAAGGAAGGAAAGTTAGACAATGATTGTAGAAGAATTGATAAAAACATATGATGGAAAACCGGTGGTAGATTCGGTCAGCTTTTCACTCCCGAAAGGGAAAGTGACATCTTTGATCGGACCAAACGGAGCAGGAAAATCAACGGTTATGGGAATGATTTCCAGACTGATTGCAAGAGATGGAGGACTTGTCGAGTTTGAAGGGCAGGATATCGGAAAATGGAAGAGCAAAGAGCTCTCGAAGCGCCTTGCGATTTTAACGCAGAGCAACCACATTCAGATGAAGCTGACGGTGGAAGAGTTGGTGGCGTTTGGAAGATTCCCTTACTCAGGAGGCCGTCTTACAGAGGAAGATAAAAAGATGATTGACAGGGCAATCTCATACATGGAACTGGACGAATTTCGAGAGCGTTTTATCGATGAGCTGTCAGGAGGTCAAAGACAGAGAGCGTATATCGCAATGGTAATTGCACAGGATACGGAGTACATTCTGTTCGATGAGCCGACGAACAACCTTGATATCTACCATGCAACAAATCTGATGAAAACGGTTCGAAAGCTTTGTGATGAGCTTGGGAAAACGATTGTTTTAGTATTGCATGAGATTAATTATGCGGCATTTTATTCCGATTATATCTGTGCGTTTGTGGACGGCAAGATCGCAAAATTCGGAACCGTGGAGGAGGTGATGACGAAAGAGGCATTGACAGAAATTTATAAAGTAGATTTTGAGATTATGAAGATTGCCGGGAAACCGCTATCAATCTATTATTAATCAGGTCTGTTGAAACGACGTAGAAACAGAATTTTACAACAAAAGATTATTGGGAAGAGATAAGGAGAAAACAAGATGAAAAAATTGACAACTTTAGTGCTTGCGCTTGTGATGGTATTTAGTCTTGCGGCTTT
>OGEO01001655.1_pt1 | contig 12536 bp, 8 predicted proteins | sample 1570661 | NCBI WGS metagenome assembly OGEO01 (sample SAMEA2582142, study PRJEB24529) | metagenome | biome: Human gut stool | place: China | collected 2011
ACCTTATTTCCATCGGCACCATCGGCCTGATGAAAGCGGTGGATACTTTCGACTCTGACCGTCGGGCACGCTTTTCCACCTACGCCAGCCGGTGCATTGAAAATGAGATCCGGATGCAGTTCCGCCGGAACCGCAAAACCGGCGGGACCGTCTCGCTGCAGGAAGCGCTGGAATCAGATGGTGACTCTGCGCTGACGCTGGCCGATGTGCTGCAGGACAGCTTCTGCATGGAGGACACCTGCGAAACGCAGGACGATATCCGCCGGATGCGGCAGCTGCTGGACGGCCTGCCCGCCAGGGAGCGACAGATCATTCTGCTGCGGTATGGTCTTTCCGGCCAGCCGCCGCTGACCCAGCTGGAAACTGCAAAACTGCTGGACATCAGCCGCAGCTATGTTTCCCGTCTGGAAACTCATGCGCTGGAACTTCTGCGCCAGCGGTGGGATGTTCCGGGCACAAAAACAGCGCAGAGGTGAACGGTGTGCTCACCCCTGTGCCATGCAGTCAGCTATCCAGAATTTTCAACCGCAGTTCGTCCAATTGTTCAAACGTATACAGTCGGTTCAGCGCTTCCACCAGCTCCTTTTTGGAAAGACGCGGCGGCAGGCCCAGCGCGTTCAGAAGCTTTGCCTTGCGCTCGGCGCTGCCCGGCCTGCCGGAAAGCCCCCACTCGTAGAGGTCGGTATAGGTGATCTGCCGTCCTTCCGGGCGGGCCGCTGCGGCACCCGCCTCAGCGCCAAGGGCATCCCGCAGCGCCTGTAGAACAATGGCATCGTCCACGCCCTCGACCCCCAGCAGGCCCTCCTTGCCGGGCTGTTCCTTGCGCTTTTCCTTGCCGTGGATCGCGGGCACGTAAGCCTGAACCACATTCTTTTCTCCCACCAGATTGGTGATGTAGGTGCGGATGCGGAAGCCTGCTGCGTCCGAATCCGTGAGCAGGATCAGGCCGTTTTTCTGCGCCAGCGCTTTGAACAGCTGCTGGCGCTTTTTGTCGCTGTAAATGCCAAAGCCATCCGTCAGCAGGATCATGGCATCGGTCAGATGGGAAAGCCGGGCCGCATCGTACTTGCCCTCCACAATGAGCACCCGGCCTGTATGGATCATTTCGTTTTCCTTCATCGTCCGCTCCCCGCCATTGCCAACCGGCACAGCGCTGTTTCCAGCAGGATCTGGTCATCGGTAGGCTGGCTTTTCAGGCTCTGGTCCAGTTCCAGCAGCACCTGCATACAGTTTTCGATCTGGCCCAGCGTGTAATGCGATGCTGTTTCGGCCGACCGCTTGAGCCGGTAATCACTGCCCTTATAGCCAAAATCCTTGAATACCGTGCTGTAATTTTTCCGTTTTGCTGCCCCCAGCTTGACCCGGTACAGATCCACATAGCTGCCGATCATGGCCGCTGTAATGGCAATGGGCTCCTGCTGCAGGCGCAGCAAAGTCTGCAGCTTTTTGCAGGCACCTGTGGCGTTTTTGGCCGTGATCATGCGGATCATCTCGAACACGTCTGCTTCCAGACTGACCGTGCCCATTTCCGCCACCATCGCTGCCGTGACCGTCTGATACCCGGACAATGCACAGAGCTTGTCCACCTCATTTTCCAAAAGGAACGGATCCTCGCCGCAGCGCTCCAGCAGCGCCGCCGCTGCGCCGTCCGGCAGGGTGGTTTTCTGCTCCTTTGCGCGGTCGATCATCATCATTTTCAGTTCAAAGGGCTTGGGCTTAGCCAATTCTTCGGTGTAGCCAAGCGCCTTGCACTGCGCGATCAGCTTCTGTGCGCGCTTGCCTGTTTTGAGCTTGCTGCGCTCCAGTTCAAACACGCTGCCCAGCACCACCACAGCATTTTCCAGACTGGAAAGGGTGCTGTTCAACTCTTCCAGATCCTTGTCACTGTAAGCTGCAGGGTCGATCTCCGGCAGCACCACCACACGCCGGGTACCAAAAAATGAGATGGTGCCCGCCGCCATGATGAGCTGTTCGATCTCCGGCGCAGCTCCATCCAGAACCGTGGCATCCTCGTCGCTGTCTGCGGTCAGGATGCGGGTGGCCGCTGCCACGGCCTGCCGCACCAGATACCGCTCACTGGAATAAAAATAGTAGACCGGACACCCCTTGTCCGCCAACTGCCGGAGTTTTGTCTCGGTCGCCATGCAGGCACCTCCCTTCTCTTATGGTGTTGTTCTATTGTACCACACTCTGCCCGGATTGCAAAGCATCACTCCGTTTTCAGCCCGCCGTGCCGCCGTAGGCTGATGGATGCCGCCCGTTCTTTTCTGTTGTCCATCCAGTCATAGCTGCGCAGGGCCAGAACATTTTTATACTGCACAGTATCCGGCTTTGCAGGGGATGCCAGCAGCCACTGCACTGTGACCTGTTTTGCCAGTTCTACAGTTCCATTGACCACGGCAAACTGCCGGTTGCCCACAGTCAGCCGCACAAGACAGCCATTTCGGGTGCGCAGCATTTCCACCAGAGCCGGTGTGCACCGCAGCTTTTGTGCTGTGTTCACCGCCATTTCTGCTGCCGGAAGTGTCCGCTCTGCTTCCAGTGTACAGGCCGTTTTAGGGTTTGTGCGCAGGTCTGCCACAAGCTCCACAGTCTGCACGCCCCGCCGGGCAAGCTGGTTTTCCACTGCGTTCTGGGCAGAAGCTCCGCCCCGGAACAGCACCGCGGCGGTATCGTTCTGGGTGACGACCACTGCCGGCGCGTTGGCGCTGCCTACAAGGTCGATGTGCACCACATCCCGGCTGAGAGCATTGCCCAGCCCGATGGAAACAGCTGCCGCCAGCAGGATGCATGGCCCTGCCACCCGCAGCCGTACCCGCCAGTGGAACGCCAGCCAGCACAAAAGGATCAGCACCAGACACACGATGGCTGCATAGGCCGTATCGAAGTAGATGCCCGCGCCCGGTTTTGCAGAGATCCAGACGGCCCAGCGGTCGAGCAGGCCGGTCAACGCCGCAGACGCTGCGGACAGCACACCATACAACGGAGCAAGAGCGGGCACCAGACCGGCAAAGGCCGTGCCAAAGCCCAGCAGCATCATGGGCTGGATGAGCCACAGCACCGCCACACTGGATGCCACCGCATAAATGCTCACACTCAGCCCGCGCAGCACCAGCACCGGGAATGTGGCCACCGAAGCACAAAACGAGATGCAAATGCTTTCCGCAAGGCCCCAAAGACGTTCCGGCAGTTTGAAATACCATGGGCGCTTCACCGGATTTTTCGCGTTTTTCCAGAACTGGCGGTACCACGCATCCCGGGCGCGGCGGATGCACACACCGCCTGCCACCATGCCCACCACCGCCGCAAACGAAAGTTCAAAGCCGATATCGCACACTGCATAGCTGTTGCCTGCGGTCATAACGATACCTGCCACCGCCAGAGAGGTAAGGGTATCCGGCGGGCCGTACAGCCACACACCCAGTGCACCGACCCAGACCGCCACTGCGGCGCGGCATACCGAGGGTGTGAAGCCGGTCACGCCCATCAGCAAAAAGGCCAGCAGACTTCGGAATACCGCCCGGCATCTGCGCCTGCGGTAGCTCTGCTCCCACTCGTAGGGCAGGAGTGTGCTGAGGATATCACCGCACAAAATGGACACATGCATTCCGCTTACCACCAGCACATGGGCAAGACCCGCGCCCCGGTAGGCGCTGCGCATGGCCGAAGACAGATAACTCCGGTCGCCGGTAGTCATGGCAACCAGCACACCGCCGGTCTTGCCGTCCATACGGCGGCGCAGCGACGCACTGAGCCTTTGCTGCAGGCGGTGGGTGCGGGCGCGGAAGCTGCCGCTTTCGCCCAGAACTGTAAGCTCCGGCCCGTCCTCGTCCATTTCCGCCTGCAGAGCGATGCCGTCCGCATACAGGCTGACCCGGCTTCCGGATGCCGGGTCCGACAGTATAAATCTTCCCTGCACCCTTTCCCCGGCTTTGCACTCCGGCAAAGCACTGCACTCCACCCGGAAGGATGCCGCGCTGCCGTTCACTTTCTCTACATGCAAAACTGCATCCACGATACCGGGATCGTAGGAATCTGCCGTGCTTTCCACCTCTGCGGTCAGCACCAGCGGACGGCCTGCATATTGCACCCGGATGCGCTCCAGCCGGTTTGCCGTGTGCAGCACCGATGCCATACCCACAGCAGCACCCAGCAGGATGCAGAGCGCTGCTTTGCGGGCAGCATCAAAGATGCACAGCACCAGACAAACGGCAACAAAAAATGCCGCAAACGGCACAAAAAGTTCCGTTTGCGGCAAAAAAACGCACACTAACTCCACACCCAGCATTCCAGCACAGAAAACGCAGAGCGGGCGGCGCATTGCAGCTTAGTGGAAGAACAGAGGCAGCGGCTCCAGGAAGATGATATCCTTGCGCTCAGCTGCATCGCCCTCGGCCAGAACAGCGGCCTGGCCCACAATGGTGCACTGGGTCTGCTCAGCCAGCGCGTCCAGAGCCTTGAGCGAACCGCCAGTGGAAATGACATCGTCCACCACCAGAACGCGCTTGCCGCTCATCTTGTCCAGCTCCTTGCGGTCGATGACCAGCTTCTGCTTGCCTGCGGTGGTGATGGACTGATCCTCCACCACCACGGGGTCGGTCATATACAGCTTTTCGCCCTTGCGTGCGCAGACGTAGGGCTTGCCGCTCTGGCGGCTCATCTCGTGTGCCAGAGGGATGCCCTTGGCCTCGGCGGTCAGCAGGATATCAAAATCCGGGCACTTCTTCAGCAGTTCAGCGGCAGCAGCCACGGTCAGCTCGGCATCACCCAGCATGATAAAAGCAGCAATGTCCATGTGGTCATTCACCTTGCAGATGGTCAACTCACGGGTCAGGCCTGCAACGTGCAGAGTATAGGTCTCAGCCATAATTCAACGCTCCCTTTTTATTGGAATCAGACAGGCAGCTTTTCGCCGCCCAGAACATGGAAATGCAGATGTTTCACGGTCTGGCCTGCGTCCTCGCCAACATTGGAGATGACGCGGTAGCCGTTGTTCAGGCCCTGCTCCGCAGCCAGCTTTGCGATCACTGCAAAGATATGGCCCAGCAGTGCGCCGTCCTCTTCGGTCAGCGCAGCGGCAGAGACAATGTGCTTTTTGGGCACCACCAGAAAGTGCACCTTGGCCTGCGGGTTGATGTCGTAAAACGCCACCACCTGCTCGTCCTCGTACAGCTTCTTGGAGGGGATTTTCCCCTCCGCGATCATACAGAACAGACAATCTTCCATGGGAAACAACTCCTTCCTGATATTTTATAAACGTCCCCGCCCTCTCAGGCCACTTTGCGTCCAGCTCTCCCAAAGAGAGAGCCCTTGGCAAAACCATAAACTTTGGCAGCGCGTCAGCGCTGACGGAGAGGGCGAACCCGTTTTCTTATTCGCCCAGAGCCTTCTTGACGATGGCACCGACAGCAGCCAGAGCTTCGTCGATCTTGGTCTCGTCCTTCAGGCCGGCCATTGCAAAGTCCGGCTTGCCGCCGCCCTTGCCGCCGGCAATGGCAGCGATCTCCTTGACCAGAGCACCGGCCTTCAGGCCCTTTTCCTGTGCCTGTTTGGTCACAGTGACAGCCATGGTGATCTTATCCTCAGCCTTGCCCACCAGAACCGCCACAGCGGGCTTCACAGCCTTGTCGCGGATGGTATCGCACATGCCGCGCAGGGTGTCGCCGGTGGTGCCGGTGAAGTATGCAGAAGCGATCTTCACGCCGCCGATCTCTTCGGCATTGTCAAACAGGCTGGTCACCTTGGAAGCGGCGACCTGTGCCTTGATCTCTTCCAGCTCCTTGGCCAGAGCCTTGTTCTCAGCCATCACGGCCTCGGCACGGACGGGCAGAGCGGTCACGTTGTTGGCCTTCAGGGTGTTTGCCACGGTATGCAGCATAGCCTCCTGCAGGTTTGCACGGATCAGCAGGTTGCGGCCGGTGACAGCCTCGATGCGGCGGATGCCCGCAGCAACGGAGGCCTCGCTCACGATCTTGAAGCCGCCGATCTGGGCGGTGTTCTTCACGTGGGTGCCGCCGCAGAACTCGGTAGACCAACCCTCGATGTCCACAACACGCACGACCTTGCCGTACTTTTCGCCGAACAGAGCCATTGCACCCAGCTTCTTGGCTTCCTCAATGGGCATTTCCCGGACGGTGACGTTCATGGACTCGTAGATTTTATCGTTCACGATCTTCTGCACGCGGGCCAGCTCCTCGGGAGTGACAGCGCTGAAGTGGGTAAAGTCGAAGTGAGTGATCTCTGCATCCTGATAGGAGCCTGCCTGATGGACGTGGTCGCCCAGCACTTCACGCAGAGCTGCCTGCAGCAGATGGGTGGCGGTGTGGTTGCGGGCAATGGCCATGCGGTATTCCTTATCCACCTGAGCGGTCAGGTGGTCGCCCACCTTCACGATGCCGCTCTCCAGCACGCAGGTGTGGACGTAGTATCCCTTGGGGGTCTTCTTCACATCCAGCACGCGCAGGCTGCAGTCGGCGCTGTTCAGCATGCCGTGGTCCGCAGCCTGACCGCCCATCTCAGCGTAGAAGGGGGTCTTATCCAGAACCACCAGCACGCCGTCCTTTGCTTCCTCGTCGGTAGCAATGGCATCGGTCAGAGTTTCTTCGTCGCTCAGGGCCACCACAACGCCGTTGTCGCACAGGGTCTCGTAGCCGGTAAAGACGGTGGGCTCTGCATCCAGCGCACCGAACAGGTCCTCGCTCCAGCCGGAGATGTTCTTCTTCAGGCGCTCTGCACGGGCACGCTCCTTCTGCTTGGTCATTTCGGCGTGGAAGCCTTCCTCGTCGATCTCAATGCCCTGCTCCGCAGCGATCTCCTTGGTCAGATCCAGCGGGAAGCCGAAGGTATCATTCAGCTTGAACACGTCCAGGCCCTTCAGCAGATGCTCATGTGCCTTTTCCAGACCGTCGATCATGTTGTTCAGGATGTTCATGCCGGCATCAATGGTGCGGGCAAAGTTTGCCTCCTCGGTGCCGATGACCTTCTTGATATAAGCATCGTGCTCGCGCAGCTCGGGGTATGCGCTCTCGCTGGACTGGATGACAGTCTCCACCAGCTCCACCAGGAACGGGCGGGTGATGCCCAGCATACGGCCATGGCGGGCAGCACGGCGCAGCAGGCGGCGCAGCACATAGCCGCGGCCCTCGTTGGAAGGCAGGATGCCATCGGACACCATGAAGGTGCAGCTGCGGATGTGGTCGGTGATGACGCGGATGGAGATATCGGTCTTGTCGTCCTCGCCGTAGGTCTTGTTGGCAATGTGCTCTACATGGTGCAGCACGCTCTGCACAGTGTCAACCTCAAACAGGTTGTCCACGCCCTGCATCACGCAGGCCAGACGCTCCAGACCCATGCCGGTATCGATGTTGGGGCGTGCCAGACGCTCGTAGTGGCCCTTGCCGTCGGCATCGAACTGGCTGAACACCAGATTCCAGATCTCCATATAGCGGTCGCAGTCGCAGCCCACGCCGCAGGTCGGCTTGCCGCAGCCGTACTCGGGGCCGCGGTCAAAGTAGATCTCGGAGCAGGGGCCGCACGGGCCGGAGCCATGCTCCCAGAAGTTGTCTTCCTTGCCCAGACGCACCATGTGGTCGGGGGCGATGCCCACCTTCTTGGTCCAGATATCGTAAGCCTCGTCGTCCTCTTCGTACACAGAGATGTGCAGGCGGTCCTTCGGAATGGCCATCCACTCGTCGGAAGTCAGGAACTCCCATGCCCAGGGAATGACCTCTTCTTTGAAGTAATCCTGGAAGGAGAAGTTACCCAGCATTTCAAAGAAGGTGCCGTGGCGGGCAGTGATACCAACACGCTCAATATCCGGGGTGCGGATACACTTCTGGCAGGTGGTCACGCGGTGACGAGGCGGCTCTTCCTGAGCCAGAAACCACTTTTTCATGGGGGCCATGCCACTGTTGATCAGCAGCAGGCTGGGGTCGTTCTTGGGCACCAGCGGGAAGCTGTCCAGACGCAGGTGGCCCTTGCTCTCAAAGAAGCTCAGGTACTTTTCACGCAGTTCATTCAAACCGGTCCATTGCATAGGTTTTCTCTCCTCAATCGTCTTTGGCGTTTGTGCGCCGTTTTTATGCTGTTATGGCAGAGGGGCGGCACGGTGAAAAAAACAAAAAACAGCCCTCATCCCAAAAGGGACGAAGGCTGCTTGTGCATCAAACTCCGTGGTACCACCCAAATTGCAAAGGATAAAATGTGTCCCCTGCCGCTTTCGGCGCGTTAACGCTGCGCTGCGTCCGACTTGTGTCGCCGGAAGCTCCGGGGTGGCGCGAAATGATCCCGACCGGAGCACCTTACAGCCGTGGGCGCTCTCTCTGGACGGTGGTGTGTGCATTTCTGACCCCATCATTGCCATCTGTCATAATTTTACATTCCGCAAGGCAGGCGAAGTGCCCCTTTGCGTACAGCTAAATTATAGCATACGCAAAACGTTTGTCAACGGTTTTGAGCAAAATTTACGGCACCCAGATGCGGCGCACCTCCAGCACCTTGCCGCCCTGCACCACCAGCGTGGTATTATAGGTGGTCCAGTTATCGGGGTCTGCATTGATCGCTGCTGCCACCGCATCCGCGCCCGTAGTCTCCACGGCTTCGGCCTGCGGGTCGGCAGAACTGTCCTTCAGCACTACATCCTCTGCCAGCGGCATCGTCTTTTCTCCCATCTCGTAATAGAGCGGGTAATCGTCAAAGGTCATCGTCCGGTAGGTGTCATCATCCTCCAGCTTCAAGTCCAGTCCGCTGGGCTGCTCCATGCCGCCGTTGATGCTTACAAGATGGTATTCGTCATTTTTTTCGATGCTCGTCACCGCATCGTTCATGACCTGATTCCATGCCGCACCCTCTTCGTGGAAGGTGATCTTGTCGCCAACGGCAAGGTTTTCAATATCTTCTTTTTTATAAAGGTCGTAGCTGAACACCTTTGCAGTCAATTTGCCGTTCTGCACACCGGAGGTAATGGAGGCAGAAACAAATGTGGTGGTCTGCGTGTCATCAAGGTCATCCAGTGTCCATGTCTGCAGATTGATCGGTTCCGTAACGCCTTCTTCTGCCACATGGGACGAGGCCGGCACTGCACTGGATGCGGGGGTGCTGGCGGGGGTGCCGGAGCCGCCGCAGGCCGTCAATGCGATGCCCGCAGCCAGAACAGCCAGAATCTTATATTTCAGGTTCATAAAAATACCTTCTTTCTTGACGCGGTAGATTTATTCCGTTACAATAAAAACGATTCAAAGACACATTCTATTTCAAGATAGAGAGGAAAATTTCCGTGAAAATCTTAAAAGTAAAATGTCTTGCCCCTACCCGGCTGGACAACTACCTGATGCAGCAGTACCCGGCACTGAACCCGGGCCGCCTGAACAAGGCCCTGCGGGAGAACAAGATCAAGCTGAACGGCAAAAAGCAGCCGCTTTCCACCCGCGTGATGGCCGGTGATGAGATCAAGCTGTTCATTCTGGATGAAATTCTGGATGCGGACAGGCGTGTGGACGGCCCGGCGTGGAAGAACGCCCGCGGCCCGGCACAGGTGGTGTATGACTGCCCGCAGATCGTCATTGTGAACAAGCCCGCCGGTCTTGCCGTGGATGGTCCGGAGGACGACACCCTGCTGAACCGCACCCTGCTCTACCTGAACCAGCAGGGCGAGTACAAGGAGAACGACCTGTACACCCCGGCGCTGTGCCACCGGCTGGACACCGGCACCAGCGGCCTTGTCATCGTTGCCAAGACCCCGGAGGCCGAAGAGCTGTTCCTTGCAGCCATCAAGAACCGCGAAGTGAAAAAGACCTACCTCTGCGTCACCTTCGGCCGTCCGATGCCGCCGGATGCCACTCTGGGCGGCTATCTGCTCAAGGACGCGGACCGCGGCATCGTGAAGATCGTGGAAGAAAAGCAGCCCGGTGCCAAGGAAGTGGAGACCCGGTACGAGACCATCGCCGTCTCCGGCCGTCTGGCCCTGCTGAAGGTGCAGCTGATCACCGGCCGCACCCATCAGATCCGCGCACACATGGCCAGCATCGGCTGTCCCATTCTGGGCGACAGCAAATACGGCAACAACACCGCCAACCGCGAGCTGAAACTCAAGTATCAGGCCCTGTGCGCATGGGAACTCACCATGCCCCGCTTCACCCAGCCGGATTTCGAGTTTCTCAGCGGCAAGACCTTCCGCGCACCAAAGCCCTGGTATTACAGTCAGGTACTGGACGGAACCCTGAAATAAGCTTTTTTACAACAAATTACAGCAAAAAAAAGAAATCCCGGAAGTGTATTCCGGGACTTCTTTTTTTCGTTTATGATTTTACTGGAATAGACCGCCAAACCAGCCCAGAGTGGACTCAGTTGCATTTGCAAAGGCATCCTGAACTTCCTGAATGCTGTCCAGCAGCTTGGTGCCCTCGGTATCCTTCACCGACCAGTAAACGCCGCTGCTTGCCGAGCCATCCGAAACCGTGAAGTCACTGGTAAAGCAGAGGTTATCGCCCTGAGAATCGGTCACGACCACCATGTAGGTGTAATTGCCTGCGGGCAGTTCGCCAAAGCGGATGGAGCTGTCCAGCGACTTGAAGGAGAAGATCGCCGTATTGGGTGCTGCCTGTGCAGTGAACACCGTCTGGTCGTTCTCGTCCAGCACTGCCACCTGCACATTGGTCAGGGTGGTGCCCAGCGCAGCATTTGCAGTGCCGGTCAGTGCCATGCCCTTGCCCGCACGGACATTGATGGGGTAGCTCATGCCTTCCAGACGCAGGCCGTCAGCCTCTGCAGCAATGAAGTTGTGATCTGATGCCACATACCAGTAGCAGGAGGACCTATTGACCGAAACGCTGGAGTTTTCCAGCGGGATTCGTCCGGAAGAGATGTTGCCTGCCGGATCGGAGCAATAGAAGTTGCCGTTGGTGTAGTCGGTGAGCAGCACTGCATGGGGCTGGCTGCGGTCATACAGCACGATGCCCTCCGGGTGCTGCGAAAGCAGGGTGATCAGGGTCTGCACTTTTTCCTGTTTGCGGGAGGGCAGTGTGCCGTAGCCCACCTGCATCTCCTTATATGTAAAGCTGTGGGAAAGCCCGTTGGACCATGCTGTGGAACGGACACTGTTCTCGGTCACAGTGGACCAGTCGATCAGGCCGTCAAAATAGGCACGGCGGCGCAGCATCATGGCTGCGGATGCCAGCGTGCAGGTGCCGCCACGGCTCTGCTTGAAGTAGAAGCCTGCGTCCACGTTCAGATCAACTGCCAAGGCAGCCGGCAGGCAGGTGAGCATAAACACCAGTGTCAGCACAAGGCTCAGTAGTTTTTTACGGGACGGTGCAGCGGTATTCACGGGTAGGTTCTCCTTTCAGCTTCCATGGTTTGTTACATTTACCACCATAAAGTATACCAACCTGTTACCCTTTTGTAAACGTTTGTGAAGCTTTTTTCTCAATATCAACACGTTTGGGCAGTTTTTGTTGGAGAGAATGCACAGTTTCCGGCAAGATATTCTACATTTTTTACAAAAATCCCGTCCTGACATTTTTCAAGCGCACCGCATTTTGCATTCTTTTTTCATTTTCTGACCACGCTGTGGGCAAACAAAAAAGCTCCACAGACGATCAAATTCGTCTGTGGAGCTTTTGGTCCAGCAAGACTGGACAAATCTGAACTTGTCGGGGCTTGGCCCCTCCATCTTGCTGACGCAAGACCGTTCTGTTGCTCAAAAGCCCCACTGGGGCTTTCGTTGCTTCGCAAACGCAAACTTTTTCCTTCTGCCTCATCAGCCGTCAAAGCGTCCTCAAATCGGACGGTTTGGGTGCCATCCTTGTAGTTGAATGTGATCAACATCCGGTCATCGTACAGGAAAATGGCATTCACAAAAATTTCGATCAGCGCTTTCCGCTGTTTTTTCTGCGAAATATCGAACTTTCTAAATTTCAGCAACCAGAATCGAATGAAATCCTCATTGAAGCTGGGCTTCTTCAACTTTTCATCTGCAATTTTTGCAGTCAGCTCATCTTTCTGGATCTCCAGCGCTTCCAGACGCTCTTTCGTTGTCCGGGTGTACAAGCCGTCCTCGATAGCCTTCATCAGATTGTCCAGCTTTTTGTTGACCTCTCGCAGTTGCTTTTCCAGCAGCGGAATCGTGGTGTTTTCCTGATTCTGGACATCCATGACCAGTTGAACGATCTTATCGATCACCGCATCGTCCTGAATCAGCTTCATGGTCTCCCGAACAACCAGATCTTCCAGCCAGTCCTTCTGCACGGTCTTTTTGTTGCAGCCCTTGCGCCGTTTGACGTTGGCGCATTTATAATAATAGTAGGTGCGTCCGGTGGCGCTGGTTCCGCTTTCGCCGAACATCAGTGCACCGCACTTACCGCAGAACAGCTTGGTGGTCAGCAGATATTCCTCGTCTGCCTTGCCACAGGCAGGGGCACGCTTGTTCTTATCCAGACGCTTCTGCACCCGGTCAAACAGGTCTTTCGGAACAATAACCGGAATTGCATCCGGCACAACGATATCCCGGAAAGACAATTCACCAATGTAACGACGGTTCT
>OGEO01001663.1_pt1 | contig 12433 bp, 10 predicted proteins | sample 1570661 | NCBI WGS metagenome assembly OGEO01 (sample SAMEA2582142, study PRJEB24529) | metagenome | biome: Human gut stool | place: China | collected 2011
GAAGAAGTCTCTCTTCTGCTGTCAGCTCTGTCTCTCCCTTCGGAGTTACTTTACCAACTAAGATATCTCCGGCACGAACCTCGGCACCGATGCGGATGATACCTCTGTCATCCAGATCTTTCAATGCATCATCACCGACACCCGGAATATCACGTGTGATCTCTTCAGGTCCTAATTTCGTGTCACGTGCTTCTGCCTCATATTCTTCAATATGGATTGATGTATACACATCATCCTGTACTAATCTTTCACTCAGTAATACAGCATCCTCGTAGTTGTAACCTTCCCATGTCATGAAACCGATCAGCGGATTCTTACCAAGAGCCATTTCACCGTTAGATGTCGAAGGACCATCTGCGATCACCTGTCCGGCTTCTACTTTCTCCCCTTTGACAACGATTGGTCTCTGGTTGTAGCAGTTGCTCTGGTTACTACGTAAGAATTTTGTTAATTTATATGTTTTCTTTGTTCCATCATCATGTTTAACAACGATCTCTTTTGAAGTAGAACGCTCGATCACACCAGCCTGCTCTGCCACGATACATACACCAGAGTCTACTGCTGCTGTTGTCTCGATTCCCGTACCGACTACCGGAGCCTCTGTCATCATAAGCGGTACTGCCTGACGCTGCATGTTGGATCCCATAAGAGCACGAGTAGGGTCATCGTTCTCAAGGAAAGGAATCAATGCTGTCGCTACAGAGAATACCATCTTCGGAGATACGTCCATGTAGTCAAACGCTGTTCTTTCATATTCCTGTGTCTCTTCACGGTAACGACCCGCAACATTCTTATGAATGAAGTGTCCTTCTTCATCAAGCGGCTCATTCGCCTGTGCCACATGGTAGTTATCTTCTTCATCCGCTGTCATGTAGACTACTTCATCTGTTACGACAGGATTCTTCGGATCTGCTTTATCAATCTTACGGTATGGCGCTTCAATAAAACCATACTCATTAATTCTCGCATAAGTAGCCAGCGAGTTGATCAGACCGATGTTCGGACCTTCAGGGGTCTCAACCGGACACATTCTTCCATAGTGAGAATAGTGAACGTCACGCACCTCGAATCCGGCTCTGTCTCGCGAAAGACCACCTGGACCAAGTGCAGATAAACGTCTCTTATGTGTCAACTCACCAAGCGGGTTGTTCTGATCCATGAACTGTGACAACTGTGAAGAACCAAAGAATTCTTTTACAGCTGCTGTTACCGGCTTGATATTGATCAATGACTGTGGTGAAACTCCTTCTAAATCCTGAGTTGTCATTCTCTCACGAACCACTCTCTCTAATCTTGACAGACCGATTCTGTACTGGTTCTGAAGCAATTCGCCAACCGCACGGATACGTCTGTTACCTAAGTGGTCAATGTCATCATCTGTTCCCATTCCATATTCCAAATGAATATTGTAGTTAATAGAAGCTAAAATATCTTCTTTTGTAATATGTTTTGGAATCAATTCATGTATATTTTTATGGATCTCTTCTTTTAATTCGTCAATGTCCCCAGCTGTTTCTTCCAATAATCCAGCAAGTACCGGATAGTACACTGCCTCTGTTACGCCAACTTCTTCCGGATCGATATCTACAACTGCTCCTAAATCTACCATCATATTAGAAAGCACTTTGATATTACGTTCCTCACCGTCTACGTCAATCCATACATATGGAACAGCCGCATTCTGGATTGCTGTCGCTTTTTCTCTCGATAATTTCTCACCTTTTTCAGCAATCACTTCACCTGTGATGGCATTCACAACATCCTCTGCCAACACCTGACCTGTGATACGGTTCTGAAGCGCTAACTTCTTATTGAATTTGTAACGTCCTACTTTTGCAAGATCATAACGTCTTGCATCAAAGAACATACTTGTGATAAGACTCTCTGCGCTGTCCACTGCAAGAGGCTCACCCGGACGAATCTTTTTGTATAACTCTAACAGACCTTCCTGATAATTCTCAGCAACGTCCTTTCCAAAGCTTGCTAAAATCTTAGGTTCCTCACCGAATAATTCTAAGATCTCTGGATTTGTTCCGATACCAAGTGCACGAATCAACACTGTAATCGGTACTTTTCTTGTTCTATCAACACGAACGTAAAATACGTCATTCGAATCTGTCTCATACTCCAGCCATGCACCACGGTTCGGGATTACTGTAGAAGAATATAATTCTTTTCCCACCTTATCATGTGCAATTGCATAGTAGATTCCAGGAGAACGAACTAACTGGCTTACGATAACACGCTCGGCACCATTGATAACAAAAGTACCTGTCGCTGTCATAAGCGGAAGATCTCCCATGAAAATCTCGTGCTCGTTAATTTCATCTGTTTCTTTATTATAAAGTCTTACTCTCACTTTCAAAGGTGCCGCGTAAGTCGCATCACGCTCTTTGCATTCTTCAATCGTGTACTTTACATCATCTTCGCATAGTGTAAAATCTACGAACTCAAGGCTCAGATGACCGCTGTAGTCAGAGATTGGCGAAATATCTTCAAATACTTCTTTTAATCCGGCGTCCAAAAACCACTGATAAGAATCTTTCTGAACTTCAATTAAATTCGGCATCTGCAATACTTCTTTTTGCCTTGCATAGCTCATACGCGAACTTTTTCCGTTTGTGATGGGACGAATTCTGTTTTTCTCCATTGACGTTTCACTCCTCGTATATATATTTTTCTGGGTTACATTGCATTCAATAGTCCATACTACTCCACAATAGTGCATCTTTAACCCTATCATAAAAAAACAGGCTTGTCAATCATTTTTTTCAAAAAAATAAAGCGGAAAATCCGCCTTACTTTTTTTCTTCAATTGTGCCATAATACTTGCCGTATTTGCCACTATAGTATCCATATCCTTTTCTATCCACTTTATTCAACACAACTCCCAAAATGTTGCATCCACTGCCTTCCATTTTCTTCTTCACATCTTGAATCTGTCTGTACTTCACTTTTCCAGCTTCCACAACGATCACTGCTCCATCACATTCCTTCGCAACAATCGCACCATCAATAACAAGTCCAAGCGGCGCCGTATCTAAAATAATATAGTCATAGACATCTTTCAGCGATTCTATCATCTTATGAAAACGCTCTCCTGATAGCAATTCCGTCGGATTCGGAGTCGCCGGTCCCGCAATGGCAACATGCAGTTTCGAAACATTCGTTGCACAAATCACATCTGCAAGCTGACACTGTCCCGACAGAAAATGAGACATACCATACTTCACATTCTCCATCTCATATCTTGTAATCATCACTGATTTTCTCAAATCCAAATCTATCAATAAAACTTTCTTATTTAACTTGGCAAGAGAACGTGCAAGATTCATAGAAGTCTCTGTCTTACCTTCTCCCGGAATGGTACTTGTCACTACAATTACTTTCTTATCCACACCACAAAACAGCAAGTTCGTTCTAAGCGTCTTCAGTTCCTCTTCTGTTGTATAATCCATTTCTTCTACATTAATATTTACTTTATTCATTCTCTCTCTCCTGTTTTCATGACTTTTTCAGCAGTGCTTGCGGATTGCCGAAAAATAACTCCTGTGCATATTTCTCTCCCATCTTTTTGACCACATAGGAACGACACAATTCTAAATTAGGTGCTCTCCTCTGACTGTCGTGCGCATCACTTCCTATAAAATGGATCTGTTCATTCTTAAGTAACCTTCTGGAAATCATCTTTAGTTTCCAGCCCTGCTCTCCCAAAAGTGCTCCCGCATCCACCTGTATCCATGCTCCGAGTTCGATCAACTCCTCAACTAACGCCTTCTTATCCACCACAGCACGATACCTTTCTACATGTGCGATAATAGGCCTAAATCCTGCTTGCACCAACTCGTAAATCCAGTTTCTGATCTGCACGAAGTTGTGCCTTGATGAAAATTCCACCAGCACAAACTTTCCTCCATTCATCCTGAATCTTTTATTTTCCGTAAACTCTTTTACCATCTCAGAATTCGCATGATACTCGCACCCTAAGTGCACCTTCATATCAATTCCGAGCGTTTCTATCTCTCGCCTGACATAGTCCGCTCTTTTTTTTACAAGTTGCTCAGTTGGCTCAAACATCCCTTTCCGATAATGCGGTGTCATCACAATGTGTCTCACACCACTTTTATACTCCATCAAAAGCAACTCTCTTACATCTTTTTTTGTTCTAGCACCATCATCTACCCCAGGTATGATATGACAGTGCATATCAATCATCTCTGGCATAACCCTTCTCCCACAATTCAGAAAAATCTCTTCTTCCTAGGCCGCCCTAACAAGAAGAGATTCTCAACTCTATACCACTCTTAACAAAACTATTTTACAAATGCTTTCTTTCTCAGCACTGCTGCCCCAAGCACTGCCACGATTACCACAGCGCCAACTGCTGGAACTGCTGTATTCTCTCCTGTCTCCGGTGATGTCACAGCTGATGAAGAAGTATTCTTATCAACTACAAATGCAACCGGTGATAACGAATCGAAAGTTGCTGTGATTGTTCCATTACCCGCTTTAGAAGGCTCCACCTGCCAAGCACCATCTACATAATGAAGTACTGCTACTTTTGTTGTAGACAAAACACCAGGTACTTTGAATGTAATTGTTAATGGAAATTCCACTAAACTTGCATCCCCAACAATTACTACATCACGCACATCAATCACTTCCATACCATCAACATATGCGCTTCCAAGAACTGCTTTTAAAGCGGATACATCTTTGATCTCTTCTGCCAAATGCTTATATTCTTCCGGAAGTGCCTGCACATCTATCTCTACTGATCTACCATTCTTATCTACTGCCTGTAGTGCCTCTGTCACAATTCCATCTGTCGAAGGACTGTCTGCTGCGACTGCCTGAAAGCCCATCATTAAAACAAGTGACATTGCTATGATTGCTCCAAATATTTTCTTTTTAAATATCTTCATGTTAATTTCCCTCCATCATATTATCGTTTTCGAACTTACACAATTACAGTATAGCATCATTCTACCGGTTTGTAAAATAGTTTTATCACTAAATCCCGCAATTTTTCATTGTCCACAATGAACTCATCATGCTCTTCTCCCTGTTTTACTTCCCCTGGAACTTTTTCAATCGTCTCCTTCATCTCATAGGATTTCATCCGTTCCATCTCGTCTACTGATAAATCCATTGTAATATATTCCTTAGCTCCTTCCAGCAGTTGGCGATACCAGCCTGTATCCTTCCCCTGCATCTGTCTTGCTAACGCTTCCATAAATTGCGCCTGTCGCTCCATACGCTGTGTATTGCTGCCAGATACATTCACATCCCTGTATCTGACATACTTCTCAGCCTGTTCTCCTGCAAACACAATGGTCTCCCCAGCTTTGAACGCCGGATCAATATCCGTGTAATCCTCCGGAACTGTAAGCGTCACTCCTCCCATCAGATTTGTTATGTCAGCAATTCCATCCACACCCAGCGCCAAATACGAATCAATCGGGATCTCATACAGCAGCTCCGAAACAGACGTCATCATCATACGGCAGCTCTTCTTCTTGCCATCGCCATAAGCATATTGGAGTGAAATCTGTCCTCGCTCTGTGGAGAGATATTCTCCATTCATATCATATATATCAATGTCTGTCATGGCATCTCGCGGAATCTGCAGCAATGTCGTCGTCTTATTCTCCCGATCCATGCTCAAAAGAATCAGCGTGTCCGCCTGTCCACCTTGTCCAACCTCTGTCTCTGTCATCTCCTGGGATTTGTCCACACCTATAAAAAGCATGTTCTTCAAATGATAATTATACTCATATCGTTTCCCTTTATACGTAATATAAGACTCATCTTCATACTCTTCTGTATTTTCCTTTGCTGTCTCCTTTGCCGCATATTTTTTCCAAATGCCATATCCAAAAAGTCCGACCAGCAAAACCACTGCTATCACTATCATAATCGCTATTATCTTTTTACGCTTACTCATCAATCTCTACCGCCTCCACAAGAAAACGTTTATCCGGCTGCCCACCAATACAGGTACTCAGTGTGATGATATGGCTGTTCTCATCCACTTCCACTCCGCTTCGGAACTGATTCTTCAAGCTGCGCGATTCACTGAGTGATTCCAGAAATGCTTTTCTGTCACTGATGTTATTATTATCGAAGCTGTACATCAAATGCCGATTATCATAGACGACCGCCGCAAAAATCTGATACGTCTTGCACTCATTCTCCGTATAAATCGTAACCTTATCATGCTGTTCAAAAAAATCAGCATCTTCAAACTTGTGTAAATCTTTGAACATGGAACCGTCTTTCATATCATGTCCATATATCACTGTATTAAAATCAGAAAAGTCTTTTGCATTCACTTTTTCCGTGTAAATTGATCCCGGATAGCCTTCCTGACCGTCGATTGTGTGGTTCAGGTAATACGAATCATCGTCCGCACTTTGAACAATCGGATAATTCACATTCGTATCCGGAATCTCAATCCATGCATAAATATCCGGGTTCGTCTCTTTCAATGACGCAAAATCAATTGGAATCTCATCCTCTGCGTCTTCTTCCTGTTTTTTTTCTTCCACTTGCTTTTGTACTTTCTGATACACATCCTCGTTCTTGTCTTTTCTAAAATAGTAGATGGCAATATATGCAAGTCCCAAGACGCAAACCACAATGCACAGCCAAAACAGTATTTTCCCTACTCTTTTTTTCATTCATATACTCCCTTCTGAAGACATATTTAAAATCCATATACCTTCCCTTGGAAAAGTATATGGATCCCATAATTCTTTAACTAACTCTTTTTCTTCTCTTTTTACGTCTCTCAGGAAATGCCGCTAATGTGTTCACACCTAAATACTTCCTCACATCATCTTCATCCTTCACTGTATCATCCAACATATAGAGTAAGACAATCGCTGCAATGGCTAAAGCCACTCCAATCAGTCCACCCATCATAATATTTTTACTTAGGTTCGGACTTACAGGCGCCACCGGCTTCACTGCGCTTTCCATCAGATTCGGTTGATCTGTATCCATGACTTTCGCCACCTGCTTTGCAACTACATCCGCCATCGTATTGGCAATGTCCTTTGCCAGTTGTGCATCTTCATTCGTCGCTGTCACTTTCAGCATATGCGATCCCGTCGGATTCTCAATGACAACACTTCCTGCAAGCATCTCAGAAGTCACACCATCTCCAACCTTCTCAGCTGCCTCTTCCAATACCGGACGGCTCTTCGCCAAAAGTAAAAAATCCGCCGTCAACTGCTCACTCAAAGACAGACTGATTCCGCTCCCAGATACATTCGTCGTACTTGATAAAATATAAATTGTCGAGGAAGCCGAATACTGTGGTGTCACAAAAAATTTTGTATATACACCAAGAGCTCCTGCTCCGATAATACCGCATAATACAATCAGCCACCATTTTCTCAACATAACATGTATTATTTCCAGTAAATCAATCTGCCCCTCTTCTTGATTCTCATATTGTTCCTGCATACTATCTCCTCATATGTTCATATTAATCGTTTCTTATTCATTCTAGCACAAAAAACTTTTCAATACAATATGGTAAATTCCAAGGAAAAATCACTTCTTCCTGCGCTTTTTCAGCCATGTTGCAAAATAATAAGCCCCAAAACCAATTTCCGCTCCCAGTACATTTCCAAGCATATCATCCACCTCGAACATCCCTATGTGCATCACACCTTGAGTCGTTTCGATCAAAATCGAAATCATAAACGCGGTTAAAACAACTTCTTTATTTTTTTCAAAATGTTTGAAACACAGTGGCAGCATCGCTCCTAACAACACAAACATCAAAACATTCATAATAATTTGAAGCTGTATTTCCACATTCCCTTGTCCAAATGCCTTCACATAAGACTCAAACGGCAAAAAACTTACTTTACGTTCCCCTCCGGGACTTCTTCCGTATAATGTCATGACAAAAATAAATCCAACTTCCAAAGATAGGAGCAAACCACATATTAGTGATTTGCACGGCTTATCATCATATCTTGTATATCCCTTTTTCATCAGCAGCCAAAAAATTCCTTCCAGCAACAGACCTATGACAAGAATGGGAATCACGCGTTGTATATTGAGTCTTATATATGCCTGCGCATAAATCAGCAATTCTTTCATACGTCTATCTTCTCCTTTACATGAGCAGGCAGATCAATATTTTCTATTGCAAACACCTTCATCTCTTCAAGTTTCTCTGATGAAATCATATTCTCCCGCAGCTTATCTTCAAGCGACAGCAGTAAAAATACAAGCGCTTTTTCTCTCTTTCCTACAACTTCTTCCCGATTCCACCACTCAATCGCACCGTCCAGATTCTCCTCTATCTTCCGAATCTCACATTGCGCATTTCCCCAATCGCCCTGCTCCACAAGCGTCAGCGCCTTATTGATGTGATATATCGCATCTCCCATCATCCAGTCAATTCGCTCCAAAACATCTAAGACAGATATGTTTAGTTCCGAACCCTCTCCTCTGCGCGCCACAAAACAGATATTGAGCAGTGCGGGATTGTATTTTCCCTCAAATATCTGGTCAAAACACTCTGACGCTTCAAAAAGCAGGTCTTTACAGACATCTTTTTCTAGATGAATATAGGCTTCCACCGCCTCATGTATTTTATCTGCAGCCTGCTTATACTCTCTGTACTTTTCGTGTTCTTCCAAATATTTTTCATATTCTCTCTGGTCTAGTTCACTCACATAACTTTCATTAAAATAAATCCATTCTTCATACAATTTACTTTTCTCGCATACTCGAGTCGCTTTTTTGCAGATTTCCTGCTTTTCATATAAATTCTCTACGTGGGCAACATAAATTTGCAGCATCCTTACGACATTCTTTACAATCAGCGGACAGCCTCCCTCTTTCTCACATAGTTGTATCGCATATTCTATATATTTGCGGTCCACATGCTCTTTTAACTTCAAACGTTCACAGACAACTGTAATCACCAAATGTGCATAGTCCAAACATCCTCTGCAATTTTGAATTTCTTCCATATCATATTCTTGAACAGTCTCCGAGGCAATTTTGATTCTATTTCCGGTGTCTGTTTCTTCATCAGCCTGTATCCTGTATACCCTAATCAATAAGTGTGAAGGTAAGTTTTTCTCTCTTATCTGTGAAATGACATCTTCTATTGCAAATCCACCATCCGCCTTCTCCTCATAGATTTCAATAAGAATAGCATAAAAATATTCTAAAATTTTCTCATTTTCCGCATACATTGCCCGGATAGTACACAGCAAATTCTTATGTTCCTCCGTCAGTGTTCCCTGTAGCTTTATCTGCCAATAGACTGCATTTAATACTAATCTCGCGATTTTTTCATTGCCCAGCTCTCGACTTCCGGATGTAACAACTTCATTTAAAAGATTTTTTTGCTCCTCGCCATCGACCAATTCTGACTTTGCCCCCAAAATAAGAAGTCGCTGCTCTTCCAGACAAGCAATTCCAAGCATCTTGTCAAATACATGTATGAGTTTTTCTTTCCCAAAATCTTTTCCGGGGTATGGCATCGCCCCCAAAATCTTTTTCAAATATTTTGCCATCTCTTCTTCCGAAATATCTTTTTTCTTTGCAGTAAGTAAATTCAAAACCACATCCAAAAACGCAAGCTGATCACTCATATCTTCAATTCTGTTTTGACTTGGAACCATTGGCATAATCACGCCCGAAAGAATATGTTCCAAATCATCTGCAGGAATAAACATATAGTCCATCTTTTTCAAAATACTTGTTGTACCTACAATATCTTTTCTAGCAGCCGACTCATCCAACAAAATAATATTTTTTTCAATATCCCCCAAGTGCTCCTCTACATAATCCAAACGGCGCTTCCATGACTTTGTCGGGAAAATTTCTATCTTCTCAGGTAAAAATCCATCAATCAAGTCGATATAATATTGAATCGGATTGCTGAACAAGTTCGGGGATTTAAAACCAAATCGAGCGATAAGCGCCGACAGAACATCCTCAGCCGGTAGCGCTATATCTTCCGCTTTATCGTCTATTCTGTTTTCAATCTCACTTCGCATATCCATTTTCTTCTCCGGCAAAACAAACACAACCTCTTCGTTCTCCTTAAGCCACTCCGGAAGTTTTTCATAATCTTTTCCTGAATAACAAAACCAGATCAATTTATAGGGCAGCGCCGCATACTCCAAACGCTCTTTGAGTTTTGACATGATCACATCATCTTCCCAACCACTATATCCGATGACAATCGGTGACTTTGTTTTCAAAAACTCTTCAATCGTTCCCGCTGTTGTTTTGATTCCCTGTCCCTGCGCAATTTTCGCAATCTCACTCTCCAAATTGCAGTAGTCATAAAATTCGTACGTTCCGTGGACATGCATAATCTGAACTGTTTTTGAATTTGCATTCAAGGCAATATTGTCCAACATATTATTCGCTGAAAACACATCATAGTTTCCAAGCAAATTCAGACTTTTGAGCAGATGATTATCAAAATTCGGTGTGATTGCCGTCGTCGCAATTGTCTTTATGTTCAAAATTTGCGCTAGCAAAAGATTACTCATGGAAATTCTGGAATTATTCATAATACTTTTTAAATACTGCTGCCTGTGAATTTTATTTTTGTATGCCTGCTCAAACCAATAAGAATAATATTTCGCGCTATTTTCTCCCAGTCTCTCTGCCGTATCGCATATCCTTTGCAGCTTTTCTTCGTCTCCCTGACATAACTGTTCCACTTTCTTTTTACATTGGTCGATAATGCCATTCGCAGTCAAGATTTCCGGTGCTGAAATCCCCGCTCCCACAATAAACAGATATGGGCAGCCCGATTCCATCTCCCGCCCTATCTCCACCGTCTCCCATATTAAATTGATCGCCTCTCGTAAACTAAGTATTTTTCCCATTTGGATTTTCCTTCTCTCTTCGTACATTCCAAAACTGTTCTATAAAAATAATTTTAGCAAATTCTTCCTCATATAACCAGCCTTATTTTTATTCTAACCACTATAGAATTCCTCTGTCTTTTCTCTGAATATTTGCCTGAATTGGCATTGACTTGTTTCTTCCAAGCAGCTTCGACCAGAATGGCTTAAGCTGCTTAAGATTTGATCCGGCTTAACCGAAAATAGATTTTACAATGAAATTTTCTCTTCAAACTCTTCCAACGATTTTGATTGAAATGCCAGCTGTGTCCATTGCTTCAACACTTCAAAGTCTTCTTCCTTCTCAATGCGCTCACACAGCGACTCCTGAACCGTTCCAAGATTTTTCAAATACAAAAGTAATGTGCTTTTCGCATTTTCAAGTCGCAATGCAAGACCTTCCGCACGTCCTTCCGCAATGCCCTCTGCGCGTCCTTCCGCACGTTCATCTCTCAACATCTCTTCAAAAATCATAAAGCGTTCCTCCATCTCCCGGTTTGATTTGACCTCGTGAATAAATTTCTGAAGTCTCTCCACATATGAATCATGGTATTCTCTCTCACTTCCATCAACATCCTCCCGTATGTAATGCAGAAGTGTTACCAGTTCTTTCGGAACCTCGCTTTCATTCTTTCCATGCGTATTTAAAAATACAACGGTTCTTCCATCCTCAAACTCCGCTTCGGCAGACTCTTCGCATTTCATCCGCAAAGTATAACGATATTTCCCTTCTCCAATAGGATCAAAATCGCAAATGAATATCACATATGTATTCGGAAGTTCCGCATAATCCTCTCCTGCCAGTAACATCTCCATGTCCATCTGGCTTTGGTAATAACGACTCCGCTTTCCAAGTGCCGGCTTTTTCTGTACCTGCATCTCTACATTATAGCGAGTCTGATTTTCATCTTTTGCATACACATCGAGCCGCACTCCTTTGTACTCCGGATGATAGACAATGCTCTTTTCTTTGCTGATTTCCACATGATCGATTGGAATCTGCAAAACTCTTTCTAAAAGTCCCTTGCAGTTCTCCTCGTCCATCATCACTGCGCCAAACATGAAATTATCTTTGATTGTGAGTTCCTTCAACTGTTTTTTTCTTCTCATATGACTCCTCCATACACAGAGGAATTCTATGAGATGATTGTAGCAGATTGGAACTTAGATAACTAGCTTTAATTTTATTTCTTTCAAAAAAATTATAATAGCTAAAGCTGCTTAAGATTTGATCCGACTTTACTGGAAATAGATTTTACAATGAAATTTTTTCTTCAAACTCTTCTAAAGATTTCGATTGGAACGCAATCTGCGTCCATCTCTTCAACACTTCCAGCTCTTGTTGGCTTTGAATCCGATCAGAAAGCGCTTTCGAAACTGTTCCAAGATTTTTCAAATACAAAAGTAATGTTTCTTTACTTTCTTCCGTACGTCCTTCTGCACGTCCTTCTGCGCGTCCTTCTGCGCGTTCGTCTCTCAACATCTCTTCAAAAATCATAAAGCGTTCCTCCATCTCTCGGTTTGATTTG